>Ga0123342_1001889_pt1 | contig 35046 bp, 23 predicted proteins | sample Turbeawhitnodule_FD_89960 | JGI IMG/M metagenome (GOLD analysis project Ga0123342, IMG submission 89960) | Root nodule microbial communities of legume samples collected from Mexico - Turtle bean Mexico white nodule | ecosystem: Host-associated > Plants > Roots > Nodule | place: Mexico: Nepantla... | reverse complement strand
TTGTCCTAGACGCTCCTAGCTTGTCTTAGACGCTCCTAGCTTGGTCTTAGACGCTCCTAGCTTGATCTTAGACGCTCTTGACTTGGCTCTTGCCTTTCATGGAAGGTTGTGCTTGGCCCTCTTCCATCACATAACCAAGTCAAAACCTTTAAACAAGCCAACTGACAAACAATCGATTATTTTTATAATTCAACTGGGTGTTTTCTCTTTGCTTAGAAAAACACTTTGCTTTTTAAAATAGATTGTGCAAGCTTTGTGCAAGGATTAAGAACTGATCTTTACATAGATTTTAAACACTCTAATCTAAACCCAAACCAAAAGCAACAAGGCTTCAAGCTTCATCATGGATTTGAAACATCAAAGCTCTCATTCTCTAAGAAACCACCAAGATAAGTGTTAGGACGCCACTTGAGAGTTTCATTCTCACCAAGATATAACCAAAAGGAAGAGAAGACAATACTCACTTAAGCTCTCACAATATTTTTGCAAAGTAACTTTTCTATTCAATTTCAACATCTAAAATACAATGGGTAGGTCTCCTATTTATAGGCGAAGGAGCCATGGAAAACAAGCAAGAGGGGTAGGATGGGAAAAGGGAAAAAATGGGAGCCTTAGAGTTTGACTAAGTCAAACCCGGATCCTAGGCTTGTCCTTCTAGAAACTAGGTCAAACTGCCTTCCTAAAAGGCTAGGAACAAACTAAAATGATACATACACCCCCTATTATGCTAAAGGAACCTTATTCTAGCCTATCTTTGCTATTTGAACCCCTAAAGTGAGCCCAAATTATTTACAATTTGTTTTATTCTTTAAGAAGACCAACAATAAGAACATTAGATGTTCTGGTTTGTGTCCATCTCCTCTTGTGAGGTCTGCTAAATCCTTGGTGAGGTCTTCACTTGATTGTTGAGATTACTTCTCATAGTGTGCATCCTTGATCAACTCCTTGTTGGCTTGGTTTGCATCACTTAGTGAGATGAACCTTTGCTTTATGTATTAACAATTCACTTGCTTTTCTTTGCAGAGAAGAGGTTGTCCAAATTTAGCAAGAAATAGTTAGAAGAAAAGGCCAAGAGGATAAGGGCAGCTGCCAACGTGCCCAAGGATTTCTTAAATCAAAAGCTGAAAGCTCCCGCCACAACTACCTCAACCCCAATTGATGACGAGGAAACTCTCTCAGGGCCGGTCTTCACAAGAAAAAAGGAAGGCACTTGTTGCCTCTACCGAGCACTCTCACTCAGATGGGCGTGCTCCTTCTCACCGTGCATCTCCCTCTGAAGACTAATCTCTACCCCGAGATATGGTGGTTATCCAAGAGGGCGAAGCAGAGATCTCCAAAGGAAAGAATCTATGGGACCCAAGCCTTGACACCCGTACATTCCTTGAGAAAGCCCTGCTGCCTACTGAAGAGAGGGAAAGGCTTATGACTCACGACGAAAACCACTTGGTTCGTGAAGCCATAAGACAATTTGGCCAAGCCCTTGCCAGAAGTTGCTTGACTGCTACCAAAATGAAAGAGCGGAAGGCGGCAGAGGACTTGAAAGCCCAAGAGATCTCTGAGCTCCGCAAAGAGATGGAACACCTACAAAGTGAACTCCAGTATACCAAAGATTTACAACAAGAAGATGAACGACACTTGGCCGAGACCAAGGAGGCCACAAGCCAAGCCCAAGATGCTGCTAAAGAAAGGAGCAGGCTCTTTTCTGAAATCGACAAACTCAAAGGAGAGTTGGTTCAAAAAGATGAATACTTGACCAAAGAAACTGAAGCGTGCAAGCAAGATGCTGCCCAATCCTACCTTGTGGGATTTGAGGCAGCAATTGAACAAGCATCAGGGCTTCACCCTGAAATTGACTACTCCCAACTTAACCCGGGTAAAACCGTGGTCAATGGTCAATTGAGGGATGAGTAGCCTTACCTTTCAACCATTTGTAACTCTCTTAACACTTCAACAATGTAACACTTTATATTTATCAGCACCTTTACCTTATGCATGATGATTGTGACTATCTTTGCTAATGTATGTCTTGTTATTTAACTTAGTAAACCTCGACTAGCTTAAGCCAGTGCATGTTACGTACTTATTAACCTCAACCAACTTAAGCATAACAACTACCGTAAATGCAAATAACTCGTCAATTTAGCTAACTCATCTCTACATCTCGAGCGTAAAGTAACCTGGATAGCAAGAATTCAAAGCACAAACTGATCATGAGAAATCATGGGGTTCTCAAAGAACTAACCTTTTGATGAACTATACCCCATAACCACAACGAGTCGATGCTCATTCTCGACGTATATAGTTGTATTTCTCAAACTTGGGCAAGGGTCACCTACCTTGACCTCACCAAGCATTGCTTCGCATAACGCATACTCAGATAGTTGCACCATTCTAAGCTTGGTCGTCTCATCCTACGCCAAAAATGATTCATTTATCTCTTAAGGTATCTAAACTCCAATACTCACTCGTACACTGAGTTAACCATAATTTATCATAAACATAAGTGGACAATTCCACTGCGCATTACTGAATCATTCCACAGAGTGCCTGAACTCGGGTGATCGTTCTCTCAACGAGCTAGCCCAACTCACCGTGCACTTAAACAACTTAGTCACAATACTCATTTGCAGGGCGCCTAGCTCGGGTGATCGCTCGCACACCGAGTTAGGTCATCTTACCTTGCCTTGAGCCAAACAACTTAGTCATAGAAAATCAAACTGCAGAGCGCCTGAACTCGGGTGGTCATACTGGCACCGAGCTAGGTCGTCTTACCTGACAATAGATAATCAATTTACACACAAGGCTCCTACTCGGATAATCTTACCAAGACAGGTCGTCTTATTTGTCAATAGATAATCAATATACACACAGGGTGCCTACTCAGATAATATTACCGAGACAGGTTGTCTTACCATGCTAACTCTAAACAAATAAACAAAACTAATGCATCATCTTTCAAGAACAAACATATCATTAGATGGTCTCATTAAAAAACCCCTTCAAGAAAAAAAAAGCATAACCTTTATCATCACATTGTTAAAAAAGAAAGGATTAAACCAAAATATCTTAGCTAAAATAAAACTTGAGATTTTTCGTGTTCCACGCTCGAGGAATGGCTCCCCCTCTAGGGTTTCTCGCCTGTATGCTCCATTCCCAAGCACATCAACTACGCGAAACGGGCCAGTCCACTTTGGAGATAACTTGTTTTCTATCTAGTAGGGATGGGCCTTTTGCATGATAAGTCGGCCTTTTGCCTCAACTCCACCCTTCTCTTTAGAGCCTCCGAGTTAATGCAAGCATGTTCCCGTACTTCATCTAGCAAATCCAAGTTCACCTTCCTTTCTTCGTTAGACTCTTCAATAACGAAGTTCTGGAATCGAGGAGAGCTTTCTTGGGTCTCTACTGGTATCATGGTATCTAACCCATATACCAAACTGAAAGGCGTCTCCTTGGTTGTTGACTGAGGTATGGTGTGATAAGCCTACAGAATCCGAGGAACTTCTTTTGACCAAATTCCTTTGGCCTTCTCTAATCTCCTCTTCAACCCTCTCAACAAAACTCTATTGGCTGACGAAACCTGGCCATTTGTCTGAGGATGTTCTACTGAGGCGAATATCTACTTTATGTGGAGCTTCGAGCACAACTTACACAATTGTTGACTAGCAAATTGGATTCCGTTGTCAGACACTAGATGTCTAGGAATCCCAAAACGGCATACAATGTTCTTCCACACAAAATGTTGTCCTTGTGAGCAATTATTTGGGTGATTGGCTTGGCTTCAATCCACTTGGTGAAGTATTTGATGGCCACTATGAGATACATCATTTGACGTATTGCCAAAGGGAAAGGACCTAGGACGTATATTCCCCTGGTATGGAAAGGCCACGGGCTATAAATTGACTGTAACTCCTCAGCTTGCGCATGGTGCCAATCAACATGTTTCTGTCACTACTTGCAACGTTGAGCATACTTCACACGATCCTCCTTCATAGTCGGCCAATAATACCCATCTCGGACGACCTTTAACGAAAGAGCTCTTCCTTTGATATGGCTTCCACAAATGCCTTCATGAAGCTCCTCCATGATACGGGTGCACTGATCTCCACTTACGCAAGTGAGGATTGAGTGGTTATAACCATGACGAAACAACTTGCCATCTATCAAGGTATATTTCCCCGCATTCCTCTTAACTTCCTTGGCCTCTGTAGGTTCTGCAGGAAGCAACCCATCAGCTAGGTAATGTTGGTAAGGCCACGTCTCTGTGGTGTCGACTTGTAAGACCTTAAGAAACTCATCTCCCAACAACCCACAGGTGGTTACCCTAGGTCTCCTGAGTCAATGACCGATGCCTTCTTTCTTTTTCTGGGCTTACCCCCAAGATCTCCACATGACTGACCTCGGTTGGTCCCCCTTCAGCGATCCTCGATGACTTCATGGTCTCCTAAATGATTGACCTCTATCAACCTCCCTTCCCCGAGCTTTCTAGTTTGGACAACAGGTCTGCTCGGGAGTTATGCTCTGTAGGAACATGAACGAGCTCAAATGTACAGAAAACTGCTTTCAAAAGCATGACATACCTGAGATATGAGGCTAACTGCGGATCCTTGTCTTGGTACTAATCTGCGACTTGCCTAGTAACAAGCAACTAATCACTCTTTACCAACAAACTCTGAGTATCGAACACCTTGGCTAGCAACATCCCTGCTATCAAGGCCTCATACTCAGCTTGGTTGTTGTTGACTTTGAAAGCGAACCTCAAGGCTTGCTCGATTAACAACTCACTTGGCCCTTCCTTCTAAAATGACCCCAGCTCCACTCCCCTGTTGATTGGAGGATTCATCCACCGAAAGGATCCACTGGAAGTCATTAGGATCAGGCTGGAGACCTTCAGATGAAAGCTCTACCATGAAGTCAGCATACATTCTGGCCAAGCATTGGGGTGAGGATCCTGTCCATCAATCTCTCGTAGGTGGCGCCAACATTCTTAAGGCAAAAGGGTATGACCGTGTGTATCGACCAGTCCTCGGTCATCGACGCCAGGTGAAGACATAAGACATCAGCGTTAGATGAAGACATCATACATTGGACATTGGTGTCAGATAGTAAAGATGGGTCACGTAAGGTGGGCCCCAGAAATTATATCAGTTATCAGATGAAACACTCAAATATAAGAAAGCCTAAGTCATGAGAGATCCAGGCATGTGGGGTGTATGGCGCATTCAGGCGCGACACAAGTAAAGAACCCTTGGAGGGGCTAAGGCCCGTTAGGTTAGGGTTTCCAAGGGTAGCTTGCATGCATGACACGTGAATACTAAGGGCACCCATAGAACATATGGCCCCGCAACATTGGTGCATGAGTTGGTACCTTGGTGGCCATTCTGTTAGTCGTTGCACTTCAGTTAATGGGAGTTTTATGTGCCAGATTATGCTAAGATTGTGTAATAGCAGTGCAGGGACATTCTCCAAGGAACCCTACACATGGGTAACAGAACAGAAGTAAACTCTAGTTACAACCTATATAAAGGGTGCTAAGCACCCTAGCAAGGTACACGGTTTCTAAGACAAAAACTACTTTATATACTTATTATTTCTTTGCCCCAGTACTGACTTGAGCGTCGGAGTGCAAACGGCCATTAAGGCGCCCTTTGTCTTTGCAGGTGAGATATTCTTCAACCAAGGAAGTTCGATTCTCAGGCGGAGATAGGTGGGCCAGAGATTGTCGTTTGAGTCAACCGGCGAGAACATTTGGCGCCCACCGTGGGGCCCAATAAAACAAATTCCCACTCGCAATCGTGTTAAGAGTTTACCAACAATATAAGGAGTACAAGGCAAGGATCTGCTGCACCCCCGGGTGTTGCGCCCTCTCGAGGGGACAACGTCACCATGCAACAACTCATGGAGACCATGTGCTCCCTCCAGGAGGCGGTAGCAGCATCTAGGCTTGAGATAGTTGCGTCACAGGCAGACAACGAAGAGCTGCGTGGAACCAATGAGGAACTGCGCAGGAGTTTACAACAGGCAGGAGAGCGCGCGGTGGATGAGCGTGCCCCACCCATAAACGATGACGAGACGACCATGTTGCCATACATGACCGACCGACCCATAACACTCAAGTTAAAGGTTGACCAGGTGAGCAAGGTTAATTCGTGGTTAAGTGCGGTTTAACGCAACCCTAAACGCAAACCTACTCCCTTAACCTGGCCCAACAGTGAATGCCCAATAAGGTAATATAAATAGCACGCATTTCAAGGAGAAAGGTACGTCATTATCTACAGTACTCTAACATCCAAGTGCTGACACCCGGACTGACTTGAGTGTTGGAGTGGCTTCTGCAAGTACCATCCCCGCCTGTGGAGCAGGACGACCGAGAGGAGTGGAGTGGACCAGAGCGTTTTAAAGGGTATCAAAGAGCTTGGAGAGTGTTTGGTCGACCGAAGGTAGGAGCATGAGCAATCGTTCTCTAGGTCCCTAACCCGTTCGAGAACAATTGGCGCCCACCGTTGGGTCGAGAGAATAGTGTGAAGAAATAACAGTAAATGGTATCGACCCGCAGTATGGCAAGCGAGAGGATGTCTGAAGCAGATCAAGCAGCAATGATGTCGGCCCTTCAGAGGGAGCTGGCAGAGATGAAAAAGGTCTATGAAGAAGCGACCAGGAAAAACGAAGAGGAAATTAGGAACCTCCGAGAGGAGAATAGAGAGATGAAGAAGTTGGTGAATGGGGGGTCGTCCTTGGTTCCAACCAACCAAGTTAGCAGAACCTTCGCCACAGCTACAGGCCCCCAGACCGAGAGGGAGCCGAAGAACAAGAACCTCACCCTATAGATGGATGGCGAGTCCCACCCCAACAAAACGGTGAACACAACCGGCACTGCCGGGACTGACCATCATCATCCTTTCACTGATTTTATCATGGACACTCCCCTACTGGACAAGTGGAAGGGATTCAACAGAGATCGGTATGATGGGACGACCGATCCTGATGAGCACATGGATGCGTACACCACTCACATGAGTCTGTATATGATCGGTGACGCGGTCCTATGCTGAGTCTTCCCAACTTCCTTGAAGGGAGGAGCTTTGAGCTAGTTCACAAAGCTCTTCCCGAACTCAGTAGATTATTTCGAAACGCTGGTGGCCAAGTTCGATGTCCAGTTTGCAACGAGTCGACCCCACCACCTAATGTCCATTGCCTTGGTCAACATTCGCCAGGAAAAAGGAGAGTCGCTGAGAAAGTTCATCGATCGGTTCGGGAAAGTCGCTATGAGCATTCGAAACCTCAGCCCTGAGGTGGCAATGCATCATATGCTGACTACCCTCCGACCGGGCCCTTTCGCGGACAGCTTATGTATGCAGCCCGCAAAAAACTTAGAAGAACTCAGGCGCAGAGCCGCCAAGTTCATGCAATTAGAAGAGCTTCGCGAGTTCAGGAACCAAGCTCGGGCGGAGGTGAGTGGCGAGAAGAAAGATAAGAAGGAACGGCCGGGAAGGTCTGGACGAGGTGATCCCAAGCGAGACAATCGTGGGCCTCGGTTCTTGCGATACACACCCCTCAACGTCAATAGAGGGAAGATATTATAGGAAGCCCTTACTGCGGAGTTGATCCCGCCACCTCGAAGGGCCCTTAGTCTCGAAAACGCCGACCGCAGCAAGTGTCGATATCATAAGAACACCGGTCACTCAACCAAAGAGTGTCAGGCCTTGAAAGATAAAATAGAAGAGTTAATTCAAGCAGGACACTTGCATCGCTTTGTGCAAGGCGGTCGCACCGCTAGACGCTCCCCCTATAGAGAGGAAGCACAAAGGAAGAGAGAACGCACCCCTCCGAGGCCCATGGACAACGATCGTCGCCGGGAACACCGCGGAAGGAGGGACGATCCTCCTAAGGACGACTGCAGAAGAGGCCACGAGGTCATAAACATCATCATCGGAGGATTCGCCGGGGGTGGGAGTTCTAACAACACGAGGAAGAAGCACCTGCGTGCTGTTCATCAGGTGAACTTTGTGGCCATCCGGCCGAGGATGCCACCTATAACAATCATAGATGATGACTTTAAAGGGGTAGACCCCTCCCAAGATGACCCAATGGTGATATCGGTCGACATAGATAACTTCAACATCATGAAGACCCTGGTAGATCAGGGAAGTTCGATCGACATCCTCTACTGGAAGACCTTCAAAGCAATGAGGATCCCAATAGAGGAGATGATGCCCTACGACGATCATGTGGTCGGTTTCTCTGGAGAGCGAGTTGGGACGAAGGGGTACATCGAGTTGTACACCACCTTCGGCCTTGACAAGGCAAGCAAGACCATAAGGATAAGGTACTTGGTTATCGATGCCAACACCTCATACAATATCCTTCTCGGACGGTCATCCCTCAACAAGCTCGGGGCGATCGTCTCCACCCCTCACCTCACAATGAAGTTCCCCTCCCTGTCGGGCGACATATTGACCATTCACATGGATCAGAAGATAGCAAGGGAATGTTACGTAGAAAGCCTGTGAGCGGAACCCACTCGACAGAAGGTCACCAACAGTCACTCACCCAGGCGCAAGATGCCTGGATGAGGGATGTCCCCTCGAAGGAATGCATTACCGATCGGACACGCGGTTGCCATGGTCGACCTCGATCCAAGAGAAGTTGAACCGAGACTCGAAGCAAAGGATGAGTTACGCCGCGTCGCCCTCATCGACGAGGAACGGTACACGAGCATCAGAACGGAAATGGCAGTCGTTGACGCCGAGCTCATCCATCAGGCCCTAAAAAGAAACGTAGATCTCTTCGCATGGACGACCGCTAACGTCCCACGCGTCAATCCCGAGATCATTACTCACCGTCTCTCGGTGTACAAGGAAACGCGCCCGGTCGCGCAAAAGAAAAGAAATCATGACGAAGACAAAAGGCTTGCGGCCAGAGCCAGATATAGAGAAAATAACATTCACAACCGACGGTGCAAACTACTTCTATGAGGTAATGTTGTTCGGCCTGAAGAACGCGGGGGCGACATACCAGAGGTTGATGGACAAGATCTTCAAGGGGATGATCGACAAAAGCGTGGAGGTCTACGTGGACGATATCGTTGTCAAGTCCGACTCGTGCGGCCAGCACATCAAGGACTTGCAGGAAGTCTTTGATGCCCTTCGGAAGATCAACATGCGCCTCAACCCCAAGAAGTGTGCATTCGGGGTTGAAGGGGGCCAATTTCTGGGATTTATGCTGACTCACAGAGAGATTGAAGTCAACCCTGACAAATGCAAGGCGATAACTGAGATGAGGAGCCCGAAGAATTTGAAGGAAATCCAACAACTGGTCGGCTGGTTAACGGCGTTGTCTAAGTTCGTCCCTCGCCTGGAATGAAGAATGTGAAAACATCTTCACCCAGCTCAAAGAATTCCTTTCATCACCGGCCGTCATTCAAAAGCCATGACCCGACCTGCCAATTGTGGTCTACCAGGCCATGTCAGAGGAGGTGGTCAGTGTCGCCCTCGTACAAGACATCAACAACGAAGAGCATCCGGTGTACTTTGCCAGCCGCACGCTCCACGCGGCCGAAACAAGGTACCAAATGATAGAGAAGGTGACATTAGCATTGGTCCTGACAGCGAGGAGGATGTGACCATACTTTCAAAATCACGCCATCACGGTAAGGACTAACTATCCCATATATAAAATACTGACTAAACCCGATCTTGACATTCGTTACGACTCGAGAGGTGCCATCAAATCCCAGTGTTTGGTGGACTTCTCAACAGAACTGCCACCACAGCCCGACACCTCCATGACATGGACGCTATATGTCGATGGGTCTTCCAACAAAACCTCGTGCGGCGCAGGTGTCGTCCTTGAACGACTAGGTGACCTACTGATTGAACAGGCGCTACAGTTTGCCTGCAAAGCAACAAATAACCAGGCTGAATATGAAGCCATCCTGGCCGGCCTCAATTTAGCCCATGACCTAGGGGCACGCGTGGTGACATGCAAAAGTGACTCCCAGTTGGTAGTCGATCAAATCAAGAACGAACTCGAGGTGAGAGAGCCCCTCCTCCAGCATTACTACCCACGGTCAACAACTCCATGGCCAAATTTGATAAAATCATTATCGAGCATATACCTCGGCAGGACAACGAACGGTTGTCCCGCGTCGCATCCACCAAAAAGCAAAGCCATCATTGATCAGCCATTCAGGTCCACTTGAAGCAACTGAGTGTTGGAGAGGCCAAATGCTTGGCCATCAGCGAAGTTGATACTTGGATGAGCCCAATCATCCAATATCTGGAGCACGACACCTGCAAACCAGGCTAGAAAAAGCAACTAGACTACAATGCGCCTGATACACTATGATCGGCCAAGATTTGTACCGAAGAGGATATTCAACTTCGCTCCTAAAGTGCCTCACCAAGGAGCAAGCAGGCTATGTACTGCAAGAAATTCACGATGGAACGTGCGACAACCACTCTGGGGCCCGAACAATGGCAGCCAAGGTTATCCGAGCAGGATATTATTGGCCGAGCGTCCGAGGAGATTGCTCGGAGTATGTCAAGAAATGCCTGAAGTGCCAAGAGTTCAACCCGCTTCATCACTTGAAACCAGAGGAACTTCATAGCATGACGTCACCATGGCCATTCGCCATATGGGGAATGGACATCATCGATCCTTTCTCACCCGGCAAAGGCCAAACAAAACACCTGTTGGTCGCTGTGGACTACTTCACAAAATGGATATAGGTCAAGCCCCTCGCTGCCATATCTGCCAAGAATGTCTAGAACTTCGTATGGAAGAACATTGTGTGTCGGTTCAGAATGCCAAACATAATCGTATCCGATAATGGCCGACAGTTCATTGACCAAGGACTCTAGACCTTCTACGATGACCTCGACATCAAATCAGTCACAAGCTCGGTCGAACACCCACAAACGAACGGCCAACAAGGTCCTCTTAAATGAGTTGAAGAAAAGGCTCGAAACTGCAAAAGGAAGGTGGACAGAAGAGCTACTTGAAGTCCTGTAGGCATATCGATGCACCCCCCGACCACCATACAAGAAACGCCACACAACCTCACATACGGCACCGAGGCCATGATTCCGGTGGAGGTGGGCGAACCGTCCATTAGAAGACAACTATTCGACTTGTCCCTCAACAAGGAAAGCCTAGCGGTCAGACTCGACCTCATCAACGAGCTTCGCGACAAGAGCAAAATTTGCGAAGCAGCATGTAAGCTTCGGGCGACAAGAAGATACAACACGAAGGTTCGAACAAGAAGCTTCCACAAAGGTGACCTCATTTGGAGGATGCGAAGCAACGCCAGGAAGACGGACGACAAGTTCTCGTCAAACTAGGAAGGACCGTTTCGGATTCGAGAAGTAGGAGAACGGGGAGCATACCACCTAAAATGGCTATTAGGCAAAATTGTACCGAGGACCACGCACCTCAAATTTTATTTCAGCTAAACGATGAATAAAACTCATGCACTCTTTCCTCGCCCGGCAGCACCAGCGGTCGGAGAGGTTTTAACGAGACGCTTCATTCAAACATGTGCAGACTACAAATCACACACACGACTCAGTCAGGATGAAGCCTTAATCGGCATACCCTCCCGAGACCCAAACGCGGGTGTTGGCCAGGACGAAGCCTCACATGGCATACCCTCCCAACACCCCATCCAAGGTTCGGTCAGGACGTAGCCTTAATTGGCATACCCTCCCGAGACCCAAACACAAGTGTTTGGCCAGGATGAAACTTCAAGCGGTATACCCTCCCAACACTTCACCCATGTTTCGGCTAGGATGTAGCCTTAACTGACATCCCCTCCCGATACCTAATAGAGTATATTGGTCGACCTCGATATCACTAATTACGACCGAAGAAGACTTCACCCAAATGGATAATTTAACTTGCGTAAATAAATGTTCGCTATCTAGTTACGCTTCAAAGGCCGACCGCCATTTCATCTCAACTCACTATTAACGCACGACAACCGGGTTCATCAAATTAATCGTCTTAAGTCACACTCACACCGGCCGAAAGAAAAGACTTGCACAAATAAATATCAGATGAAAACGACCGATTCTATTCATTAAACGAAAGGTGGAGGCCACACCCCGGCCTCAAGGGAGCAAAAAGAACGAGTACAAAAACCTAAAGCCTAAGCCCTAGTCTTGGACATCCTCGCTCGCGGCAGGTTGGTCGGCGTTCTGTAAGTGTTGGACCTCGTCTGCCGAGACCAGTCAGCCGTTGAAAACCTCCATCCCTTGGTCAAATTGACCAGAGGGTGGAGGCCCACCATACAGCACCTTGGCTTGACGGACGGCCAATTCAAAGCTCTGGGTGATAAAGACCATGGTGTTCTCCATGGTCTTCAACACCTCAGCCTCCGTTGCCTCCTTCCCTTAACGTTGAGAAGCGGCCTCCTCCTCCAACGACGCTCCCCTACGCTCGGCCTCCTCCAGCGCCTTGGGCAGCCGAGCAATCTCGATGGCCTTCTCAGCATCGGTCTTCTCCACCTCAACTAACCGAGCCGCGCCAAGCTCGAGCTCCGCAGCCTGCGAACACAGCTTCTTTTCATACTCTGCGTTCGCATCAATGGCCTGTTAAAGGTTGTTGGATGCCTTCTGCAATTGGTGCTCGAGGCACAATAGCTCCTCGACTCGCCGCCTGCGAGCTTTGGCCCCCCGACGGGTCAGCATGAGGCCACGACAGATCATCTCAACGCCACCGTTGAGAATGTCTTCCTCGGGGACCGACCCGATGAGCTCTTCGACGCCGGAGGGCAACTTAAAGTTCATTGCATTGGTGAACACCTGTCACCCCCCAGCAATGTCAAGGACAACTCTTGGGCGGCCGCCACAAGCACGACGACCGCTGTTAGAATGGGACAGTTGAATTCATCTATTGGCGGCGAGGCAGGGCGAGCGACTGTTCTACTTGGGGGAGGAGTTGGCATCTCCCCAGGAGCCCTAAAAGTGCGGGCAGGGTTGCCTCCCTCCCTACTCCTCTTCTTAGGGTTCTTCAACGACGAACCCGCTCGGGCAGTCTCAGCAGGGGCGAGTCCGGTGCCGGCAACACCCCTTTTTTCGCTCAGCTTGTTCTTGAAGGTCGTCAACATGCCGACCGCCTGGAGTATTTCCCTCTTAGCAATTACTGAAACAAAAAACGTGTTAGTCAATAGAAAAAAGTAAGCGACCGAAGGACTAAGCATGTGGTACATACCCTCGAAGGTCGCTGCACGATGAACAAAGACATCAGCGACCGAGCAAGAAGCTTCCTCAGAAGGCTATCGAACAAAGCGAAAACCTCCGGCTCACCTTCGCTTGGACTGACCGGACGTGACCAGTCCTTTATCTTCGTAGGGTTCCTCGTCCAGAACAAAGGGAACCTGGACTGACCGACCTCATCAAAGAAGTAGCGTGTGCCCGCCGGCTCCACGAACACCTTAAAGAAATTTTCTTTAAAGTTCTTATAGGAGGCCAAGAAAGCCTTGAACAACACACTACCCGAACGACTGACCAGGGAATGCCAGCCGACCAGATCAGAAGGGTGAGAGGCGTAGAAATGCAAGAAACAAGTAGAAAGTGGACGCACCCCAAACGTCCGGCACACCACGCGAAAAGCCTGCATGGACACCCATGTATTGGGGTGTAACTGACTCGGGGCCACGTTGAGCGTCCGAAGGACACCCACCATGAACGCGTCAAAAGGAAGAGACACGTGTAAATCCGAAAACAGGTAACTATACATAAAGAAGAAAGGAGGTTCGATGGATGACCGTTCCCTACACACGCGATCCTCCAACGAACAAGGACCGAAGGCTAACAAGGATTCCTCGGTCGAAGCCCTCAAAACTGGAACCTTATCCAAAAACTCAGCCACCGAGGTGTCCGTATGGAACACACACGCAATCTCACATACTTTGAGGTCAACCCAAGCAGGGCCCCCATGAGGGCGCGGTCGCTTAGAAGAGCTAGACCGGTCCGAGCTTTGCCAGCGTCATCACCCCTCACTTCCTCCACCGCTGGGGCAACAACCTGAATTGCCCCGACCGAGATTGCTCTTTCGGAAGAGGAACTGGAAGAAGAAGACGAACACGAAGGGGGTTCAGGAAGAGGAGACCGAGAGGGAGAAGAAGAAGAAGAAGTGGGATGCGAATGAATAGACATGACTAACCTTTGGATGGACGAGGAAGGTGGTTAAGGTCGCTCTGATTCGTTCGGGTATCGAAGCTCAATCAATATTAAAACGCGTAAGAAGCCACTACTCCCAGCCCTTATTTATAGCCCAAAGATATCTCGGAAATCCAAACGTCACAAGATCTCAACCGTTGGATCTGCTTGATCCAACGACCCACATCGTTTGGCGCCCAAAAAACCCCTCATAAATGCATGTCACGTCACTTGCTCAGGCGCCGTATCCAGTCACTTCCCTCATCATTACACCACCGCTTGAGACCCAACTTTCAGACTCTTCAGCTGTACCAGCTCTCGAGCCCGGGTGGCAACTATACTGGTACGACCGGACGACCCAATGAGTCGGCCAGTGCTTGGGCCATGCCGCCGCCTAAACGATGACAAGACGGTCACGTTGCCACACGTGGCCGACCGACCCATAACACTCAAGTCAAAGGTTGACCAAGTGAGCAAGGTTAATCCGTGGTTAAGAGCGATTTAACGCAACCCTAAACGCAAACCAACTCCTTTAACCTGGCCCAACAGTGAAGGCCCATTAAGGTAATATAAATAGCATGCATTTCAAGAAGAAAGGTACACCATTATCTACAGTACTCTGACATCTGAGTACTGACACCCCGACTGACTTGAGCGTAGGAATGCCTTCTGCAGGTACCATCTGCGCCTGTGGAGCAGGACGACCGAGAGTAGTGGAGTGCACCAGAGCGTTTGAAGGGTATCAAAGAGCTTGGAGAGTGGCTGACCGACCAAAGATAGGAACAGGAACAATCGTTCTCTAGGTCTCTAACTCATTCGAGAACATATATCATCGTAGTTATTTATTTTTTAATTATTTAAAGATAACAAATAGTTCAAATGTGAATTATCTTGCAAGCATTTTAAAAAAGTTATGAAATTAGAAAAAGTCAATTAGATAATTAAGATCTGATTATATATTTATATATATGGAAGTGGAGAATAAAGAAAAATGATGAAAATGAATAATAGTGGAAATGTAAAACGGCAAGGAAGAATTGATATTTGACTAATAGTAATTACTTACATATCTATTTCTTTCATACTCACTCAGATCCTAAATCTTAATTATGTATTTCTTTGTCTTTATATATATATATTATTCTTTTTCTCTGCGGTTACAAAAATACATAGTATATTTTTTTAAATTACATGTATCTATATTTTTAAATATTATTTTAAATTTATATATTCCTATTTTTAAATATTATTATAAATTTATATTATACTATTTTAATTTATTATCATTATTATAAATTTTATATTTATTGCTATTTTAAAAATATATGATTTATAAATTTATAATAATAATATAAAAGTATAAATAATAATATTATTTATTTGATTTTTAATATTAAATATAATTATATATAAATAATAAAAATAAAAAATATGAATATGTATGTGCAAAATTAGACGTGTTTTCACTAATAATAAATAATCATTCATGCATGTGTTTTACTAGTAATAAATAATCAGAAAAGTGTAATTTACTTATACAGATTTTTGCTAGTAATAAATAATCAGAAAATGTAATTTACTTAACTGCTGAATAGTTAGTAGATAATCGTTAAATTCAGTTAATATTATCTATTAAAATAAGTGAAAATTGCCTTAACTACAAATTTGAAAGAAAAATAAAATTTATAAGTTTCATCACAACGTATAATTAGATAATATTTTAATAAATTCATAACTTGATTGTAAAATATATTCAATTATTTCTAAGAACGTAAATAAATATCTTTATGTCTTTGTCAAAAAAAAAACGTTATAAATGTTTTTTCATATTTTTTAAATGACAATTTAATGCATTTATAGCTGGCACTGCAGTGACTAAGTTAAAATTGTTCGTTTCTCTCAACATTCAAAATCAAAAACCATCACAAAAAAAAAAAAAAACTTAACGAACTCTTCAAGTTCCACTGCGAAAACCAGTGTTACTTGTATAACTCGTCCGAGTTGGTGACTCATTAGCATCCATGGACGAGTTGGGTTCCGCCTCCTCTCCGCAGCTCCCGGTGACTGTCGACGGTGCCGACGAGGACGCGGCGCTGGCGAAGTCGCGGTTTCTGACGCGGAAGGAGGTTATTCAGCGGCGGCTCCGGCGAGTGAGACAGCTGAGGCGGTGTTACCGGACCCACTATTGGACCCTATTGGAAGAGCTGAGGTCCAAGTACAGAGACTACAGCTGGACCTATGGGAAAAGCCCTTTCAAGGAGGATCACAACGAGAGCGAGAATGGAAATCCAAACGGCGTCGTCAATGGTGTCGGTGGCGGCGAAGACGTCGTGCGGTGTCGTTTCAGCGGCTGCAAAACTAAGGCTATGGCTATGACGAAATACTGTCACGCTCATATACTGTCCGATTCCAAACAGAAGCTTTATCAGGGATGCAGAGCAGTTGCCAAGAAGTGAGTTCTTTTTTCTACTCAGATATTTAATTATTTCAAATTGAAATTACGTCTTTGGGTATTGAATTGAAATTGGAAATAATGTGAAGTGAAATTAAAAATTAAAAATGTATAATTAAAAAATAGTCCTTTTTTATTTGGAACTTATATCGTCTTGGAATTTTCGTGTGTAGAACTCATGTTTGAGACTAATTTAAGGATTGAGTATGTATATGTATAGCTTAGTTTGATGGTTTACTTGAATAGTGTGGTTCTAGGGTCTGTTAGGTTAGTGGAAGGAGAAAAGAGGTTGTCTATGTAATTTTTTCAATTGATTTTGTTTCTCAAAGTTAGTTGTTTGGCTGTGTAAAATTGATCATTTTGTTGTACATCAGTTTACTGTTGGCCTTGTTAAGCTTGATTATTTTCAATTTAATGCATTGAGTGAGTATCCACTAGGTTGGCTTAGTGTGTTTGGTTTGTTGCTTACACAACTTTTGAAGCACCCAAAGTTTGACTGTGTTTGATTTGGCTTGCAGTATCGAAACAGAATATGTGTTTGATTTGGCTTCGATCATGTTGAACGCCAATCCAATGCGAGAGGAGGATTGGGTTTTGGGAGCATTGGGAAGTGTGAATTTACTGAAACAAACACACACTGAAGTATGTGTCTTGTTTGCATTGTGAATGTAAAAGCAAACATATCCTTACGGTGTGTTTGAAACATCATTCCGCTGCGTTGAACATCAATCCTTTATGAGACAAGTTTTCACTTGAAGGGAGCTTTGGAATGTGTGTTTTACCTAAAACACACACTTATGGAATGTTATTATTTGTAATTAGAACAACCCAAACCTCAATTGAACTCAAAGCTCATTTCTTGTTTAGTTGAGTTCAATTGGAGTTTGGACCGTTTCAACTGAAAAGCAAACATGCCCTTAGTGTGTGTTTGGATTTTACTTAGGAAATTAAGTTAAGTTGGACTCAATTGGAGTTGACAGGTGAATTTTTCTTTTAACTCTATTTGAAAAAAAAAAGTGAAACATTGTACAATGTTCAATGAAAACTAAAAGTTAGTATGGGTGTTCCGATTGAAATCCAAATACACCCTTAGAAGTGAGGGTAGGGCAGTTGCACAACATTCTAGATTCGAACTTTTTTTTTTCACTGTTGTACAGTAAAGAAAATAGTCAGTGTTTCTATATAGTTTTGGATAAATATATTTTCTAATTGATTTTTTAAGAGAACTAACAAGCATATAATTTGTGTTCAACCTCTGCACTTTAGAGGCTCCCTCTAAATCTTGATCTATTACATTAATTCATTTATGGCTACCTCAAGCATTTCTCTTGAGTTTATAAGCCAAAAGAACGAAAAAAGTGAATCCACATATATGCAATAGAAGTTGTGGATTCCGAAAATTGAAAACTGTAATCTAACACATATTACTTAGTAGTTCAGCCTGTTTGCAAATCTGTAATGTTTTGATAATTTTGTCACTTAATCTGTAAGATTCAGACCCAGCAGATCTTTTGTCTGAAAGAGTAGTCTGATTCAAGTTCTTGATAGTTTTCAGCATATTGCACTTAACCCGTCAACATCTCCTTTAGGAATTGGCATGTTACATTACTTATAGGATTGTCATTTGCAGAACTTCCAACATACATGTAGACCTTTGTAATTTCTGGCTATTTGCGCATGTCATGGTAGCATGCTAAATAGTGATCATTTCAGTACTCTGAATCTATATAAATCATGTTGCACTATACCAATTTTAGGTTCGATATGGAAGATCTTGTAAAATTTTAGATTTTTTAGCTTATTTTGCTAGATTAAGCTATTGAATGCAAGATCTGTATGGGATACTGGTCTTCATACCTACAATTGGTAAATCAATCTTTATGTCTCTTTCCTTGTACTGTAAAATAATCTAGACTAGGAATCTTCAGGATTCATAGTTCTCATCAATAAGAACGTGTAGAAATATTAACCATTATCCATTGGGGAAGATTGCTTCCTTAAAACTTGTTGAAATTGCTACGAAGAATATAAACTTTTATTTCTCTTTCCTTTTTTTACATCTTTATACTTTATTTGAAATCTAGAAACATACTTTATCAGGCAGACACAGATGTGACTTCATTTTGTTTGGATTTATATTTTGTTGGGATATATATCACTTCCTTTAATAAATAAGTAAAAGTTATTAGGGTCATCTCGCTTCATTTAATTATTACACCATATTTATTTCTTACATGTTTTTCATTTGCAATACTTTCCAATATCTGGAGCAGACAACCTTACTCACGAAGTTCTTGGCTTTTTTCAGTTTGCCAACAGGGCCTTCATTTTGTAATAAGCCAGTATTGAAATCTGTGGTTCCTGCTGCATGCCCAAGTCATCATCAATTTGGTGAGAGGTGTTTAGCTCGTGCATTAAGAAGGGCTGGGTTAGGGAATGCTATCCCTAATAATCGTAAGCCTACAGTGAAGTTACATGTAGTAGTTTCTGAATTTGTCCACCAAATTCAAAAGCAACGAAAGCTTGCATTGAAGGAAACTGCTCTCAAAGTTGAGACTGAATAAAAAACTAAACTAATCTGCAGACTATAGAAAATATAATATCAAATTCCTGAAGATATTGCTGTGTATAGAATGAATATTCCCAATTCTGAAAAATAGGATTCTGATTAATGCTGAAGCATTTGGTGCCAAAAGATCCAGGATTCTACACAAGTCTGTTTGTAAAATTTTCTTTCCTTGTTTATCTCTTAGTCCTATTCAATGAGCAGCATCACAGCACATTCAACTGTTTGTTCTTCTCATAAAACACATAATTGTTGCTTGTTCTTCAAGTAAGAAATTTGTATATGGTTCTGAAGCTTTTGCATGGATTGGGAATCTCAATCCTTAAATTTTGATTCTGGAGATCATATCATGGCTAACTCACTTAATCCTGCTTAGAGTTGTTGATTTGTACGAAGGAATGTGATAAGAAACATAGGAGAACCACACCCAAAAACAAGCTATTGTAGTTGGAGAGCTCAAGGTCTTGTAAATCCCATATTAGAATCCCATAACTTGCAATTGAGTTCTAAGAGAATGAATATACAAATTCCATATAATTTATTTTATATTTATATGTTTAACAATTTTTCTTTTGTGGCTCATAGATGAAAGAAGGCCTAGTAGTAGACATGTAAAATTTTGATTAATGTGAAAAGGCCAATAGAATAGGGAAGTAGAATTAACAAGACTCTTTTTTGACTTGTTGCATCTTATGGGCATTATAGTTATTTTCTTGTATTGCCAGGGTATCCAAGTCCCGACAGTTTTAAGCTACCTGAATGCAGATTAAATCTTTCTATTGAATTCTATAGTTTCATTTCTGAACAATGAAATACTTGCTATCAGACATTTAGTTGTCATTACTATCTCGATCAGTCATGTGTTTGCAGATGCTGGTTTTGAACAGATGTTGGTTGATGCAAGTTACTCTTTATGAATATGTTGTTGAGTGACATGCTATGGTCATGTTGGAGAGACAAAGAAACGATTTTTATCTAAGGACCCAGTCCCCACCTTATATTTATAGGACCCGCTAATTATATTTAATAAAAGTTGGTCTCTCTCCTGCATGACCATACTGTTCAACAACATAAAAGGATCTAATTCTGCTAGTAGTCATGTCTTTTAGAGTTTGTAAGTGCTATGGTGTTGTTGTCCGGGTTTCTTCATTTAATTATTTAAATATTATGTTTAAGAATGATTTTGATTGCATTGTCTAATGGTTGGCCTTCCACAAGTATCTTAAAGGCTATTTCCATTCATTCCTGGAGAAAAAAATCTTCTGGTTATTTGTGTATTGTCTAACATTTCTATGAAAGTAGGTGCACAACCTAGGCCCTTCTTTGGAAAGAACTAAAAATCGTTTGGTTTGGATCCATCGGGAAGATTGCACTGCAAATATTTCTCTACAGTGTTTAATTAAACTAAATTAAAAAAGAAAAGAAAAGATCTTTTACACCTATTTGTTAGAAATGATATGCAATTCAAGAGGCTACCTTAAGTGGATTTTTCCTTTATAAAGAGAAGTGGAAGTTTTAACTCTGGTAGAAGTGAATGGTGCTTCTGAAGAGTAGTAAGGTATAGCTTTTAGGATAAAAAGGGATAGAATATCAAGGCTGATAACTCTAGTTGGTTTTACATGTGCATCTATTTAATATAATTTATTGTGTGTTGCTCTTCTTTACACTATGTTGATCTTTGTATTATTACATATCCTTCTTTATTTGTGACTTTTATTCCAGGTTATATCTCTTCTCTGTTTGTGTGCTATTTGATTGTATTTCAAAATTGTTCCTTCTCACTTTCGCTCTTTATTTGTGTCTTCTTTGTTTCGTTATTTTTTCTTTTATCTTCCATGTTTCTTTATTCCTTCCATGTTTATCAATTATAATTATTGTTCTTACATCGAAATTATTATTTGAAATGTTTCATATAAATCAACAAAGCATTTCACTCTCTATATTAATTTTTTTTTTTTAACATCTAACAGAATATAAAATAAATTTATGAGAATAAAGAAGATAATAGTACTTAATATGAAAACTTTAAATGTAATTAGTTCATGTAACATCAATTGTCTCGTGATGGGATTCAAATGAGCTAAGTTACAATTGAATTACAATGTTTGCATTGCTAAACTTTAACTTCTAAGTAAACAAAAGATAATTTGTTGTTGTATTGAGAAACCTATGTAATCTCGCTTAGTGTAAATAATTTTTCATACATTTTTGCATGGTTGTTTGCTTTTGGAAATTTCTAGCAACTTATCCCTTTTCATTACTTTATAAATGCACCACATTATTGGTTCCACATTATCATGTAACACTTTTACAAGTGGAATTACTTATTTTTTATAATATTCGATTGATCTTTAAAATCTACTATCACTTAACACTATATTCATTCCTTGTTTGTTTTAATAGCATGTAGACTAGGAGCTCATTCCTCGAAAGAAAACATTCATGTAAAATGCAATTTTTTCTTAATATAAAATAATAAGTAGCAAATTGTGTGAAAGTTGACTTTGTTAATTCCTTCCATTAAAAGGTTTTGTATACAAATTACAAAATCACGTGTTCCTATGTATATAAGTAGTGATTCTTTTTGCATTGTCAATGATATTGTAAAATACCGGAAGCTCTCCAATGTCTAAAAAAACTAGATCAAGACAATGAACTGCACAAGAAGACCAAAATAATTTGGTTCTCTTTCCCAATTTCATGCACTATGTTGTCCAAAAGATTATACATTTTCCCATCTTTTATTAAATTACTAGTATCAATACATTTAACAAAAAGCTATATCACTTGGATTATTAAAAAATAATGAATGAATGATTTTCCTTTCTCATTTGTTCAACCATCACACATCAATATGTATCCTCATTTCTTTCAATTTCTTTTATATTTTTGTAAACATTATTTGACATTATCGACAATTCTTGTTTATAGAAAATCGTTAGTTCATGATAGGTGAGGCTCGTGGCGCACTTGACTAAAAAAGACTCATGTCACTCTTGGCACGTGGTATAATGTTTTGATTAGAATAATTATACAATATTCATATTTGTCAAAACTAGTATACATCATGTATTGTTAACCTAACACCTATTTGTTTCAAATATAATTAGGTAGACCTAATTGATGACTTCAAGATTCAATTTTACCTATGTTGAACAAATGATTATTTGAACAAGCAAACACCCCTACCTAAAAACTTAGAGTATTATTTGGAATGTAGTCACTCATAGCTAAAACTCAAGTATGACTTGGACCTCAACCATTCTTAGGTAATCCACTTGGTACTTTTTGGACCACAACCACACCTAACTAATACAAAGTATGATGTTGATAACACTCACTCATGGTTAAGACACATAGTATTTTTTTGGAACAGAACCACTTTTGGTTAAACAAACTAAGTTTGTATAAGAATGTGATCACAAAGATAATAAGGTTTTGCTCACCAAAAAGTGTTAGCATCTTACAACTTATATATGAACTCTCTGTTGAACAAAGGCTTTGATGACTCCAAATCTTGAAGAATTGTGTGAAGTTCTGTTGCTGCTTTGTTTAGTTGTGTATTTTGTAATGTTTGAATTTGTAATCCACTTCAAGAATTGATCCAAGGACATTTGATCTTGAAATCTTTTAAAAAGATGATTTTTTTCAAAGATAAGTGAAAAATCAACTAGTTGATTTATCGTTTCAATCGGTTGTTTTACACTTAGAAGTTTTTGAAAGAGTTTGAAACAATTTGACTTTCGTTGACTTTGCGGTCAAACCAATTCAATCGGTTGTTTCGATAAATCAACCGATTGATATTTGAATTTTTTTTAATAGAGTTTTATTAAGTATGCTAAATCTGTTTTGGCTGGTTTTCAAACTACTTTGGCTTTTGATCTTAACGACTTTAACGGCTACTTGGAGTCTATAAAAAAGGTTTTATACTCCTAGCTGGAAATACGGTTACAAAAGATTCAGATTGCAAATTTGAAATCAGTTTTCCAAGATTGCCTAAGGCTTTGGACTTTTCTTCAAGATGAATAGGATTGTTGTGTGTTAAGTCATTTTTTCAATTTTGTGAACTGACTCAGGTGTACTCTTTCCTTTTCTTTTAATCTTTGTATTTTTGTAAGGTTGTGTGGTACAGATCAATAGGGTATTTTGATTTGTGTAGTGTTTGCAAAGAGAAGATTGTGTTCTTGAAGGGATCAAGAACATCTATTTGATGTGTGTGTTGTAAATCAAAGTAGTTTGATTTGTTAGTGAAATTTCCAAGTGTTTCTGGGGACTGGATGTAACTCTTAGTTAAGAGTGAACTAGTATAAACCTGTTGTGTTGATTTCTCTTCCCCTTATCTCATTTAAATCTGTTTAATCCTTGTTTTTATACACTGTTGATAAAAACAATCGGTTGAATTGAATAAACAACCGATTGATTTTCTGGAATCAATTTAAAAACAAATTTGATTTTGGCTGAACTTGTTCTATATCTTTGATTCTGCTTTTGACTTTCATTAAACCTTCAAAGTTTGCGAAAATCTTGCATAAACAAGTCACCCCTCCTCTTGTTTTAGCCTTGAAATTCTAACACTCTTCCAGTTTGATATATGAATACAACAATGTTCTCTACAAAGTTTTTATGATCACAAAAAGATTTTAAAAGCGTTTTGGCACTTAGTAATAATTCACTTCTCTATCTTCTTCATTAAAAGATAATCTTCTATAAATCTTGGAAAAAAAAGTCATTACAAATCCTTTTTGATTGTTGAGAGTTTCAAAATGTAGATAGCTTCATCTTCTTCCATCAAATGAGCGTGGACTTAAAGGTACATTAAATGTAATTTTCCTCTTCAAGCAATATCCTGATAGTTGATATTACTCATTAACACTAGGTCAAAGAGCTTTTTATTTAAAACGAAGTAAAAGCAAAGACCAGACAAGGCAGATAAGTGCACAAAATTGACATAAGTTTGTGTCAGGATCGTTGTTAAAATTGAACAACTTTAACTCATATCCCAAGTGATTTTGATGTAAAATTGGGCTTTGTGGATCATTAAGTCAGTCACAATTCAGAGAAGAATAGTTACATTCAGGCTGCAATGATTCAAGTATATGATTCTTATAAGGAAGCTGCCCATAAAGACCACTGCCCAAAAACATGACATACATTGTACAAGCCAACTTTATAGCACAAGAAGTGTTATATATAAAGAGGCCACTCTCACCATAATGGCGGAAATGAGTTCCAAACATCAAAAGTTTGGACCAAATCTCCATTGGACACTTTTTTTGCCCTTTTTTTCTTCTCAACATTTCAACATCAGAATGGCAATATAATCACAAGCAGTTAGATCTCACCCCTTTCTCTAATTCTAACCTTAGGTTTTTGTTTATAGGTTAAAACAGCTCTGATCTAAGACTTTCTACCAATCCCAAAAGCATAACAAGGTTTTCATAAAAAATATAACATATACATGTATTTTCTATTGCGATTTTCTAAGTTGACAACATCAGGATTAAGGATGGATTTAAGCAAGTAATAAGAAACTTCATCTTGTATTCTTTCTCTTTTTCGAAGCCTTCCCGCCAGAGAAAAATCCTGTGTTGTACCGTGAATTGGCAAGCTCCCGAGGCACAGCTGCTCCACCAGATTTCAGAACATCGATTAAGTCTGCAAACACATTTTTATTTTCCTCATTCACAAAAACTATACCTTCACCTTCCTCTCCCATTCTAGATGCCCTTCCAATCTGATGCACATATTCCTTAATGGAATTAGGCATGTCAAATACAATCACCTGTCTTACACCCAGCAGATCTATCCCCCTGCCTAAAACTCCAGTAGCCACAACCACTGGGACCTCACCCATACAAAAAGATTGCATTATTTCTCTCCTTTCCTTCATAGACTTCTCCCCATGAATTGAAACTGCTTTAATTCCGGTGGCAACTGTGATTGCATTAGCCAGAAGATCTGCCCCAAGTCTGGAGCCCACATATACTACAACAGGTGGCTTAAAATGCTTCTTTGTTGCCAAAATGTCAAACAACTTCTGCTTCTTTTGCTTTGACTCAACCCAAATAGCTAGCTGTTTCACAGCCTTATTCGCTCTATTAGGTTCTCCAACAGAGATAACCACTGTACCTTTCGCCAGAGTGTTAATCATCTTCTCTAAATCATTAGACATTGTCGCAGAATACATCAAGACCTGGGGTTGGGACAGCGCTCTATATATCTGCATGACCTGATCTCTAAAGCCCCTTTGCAGCATACAGTCCACCTCATCCACAACGAAAGTCATCACATCATCTAAGTCAATTTCATGCTTCATTAGAAGATCAACAAGTCTTCCTGGGGTTCCTACAATCAATTCCACCCCTTGTTGAATGCGATAGAGTTGTCCAGCCATGGCCTCACCACCAACCACAAGTGCAGTTTTGAAAGGCAAACCCTTGCCAAGCATCTTAGCATGTTCTTCAACCTGTATACAGAGCTCTCTGGTAGGTGTTAACACCATAACCAAAGGCTTCTTCTCTGAAACATATTGCCGGCGATGAATCACACAACGAGAAACTATTGGAATAAGAAACGAAGCAGACTTTCCGGATCCCGTATTGGCCAAAACGAGCATGTTTTTGCCCGTCAAAGCAGCAGGGATTGCTTGCATCTGGACAGGTGTAGGCATGTAATATCCTGCTGCTTCTATATTGTGGAGTAGCTTGTCAGGGAGGTTACAGGCAGAGAATGACAAAACCGGTGCCACTACATCACCCTTCACTTGAATGTCAAGTTTCGTTCTAAGATCACTAGCCATAGGTGCAGTCCCTGATTTGTTATCAGCATCACTAACATAAAAGCATTCATCAGCAATAGGAATCTTTTCTGGTGGCAGAAGACTTCCAAAGGGAGCCAATGATTTGGCAATTCTGCAAAGCAGTGCTTGTTTGCATTCCAAACTGCAAACATCATCATCAGTTTCATCACATATGTATTCACCGTAGCGGCCACATATAACACACTTGGGCTCACCTTGCAGAGCCAGTCTTTGGTCCCTAGACCTCAACTTGACATCTTCTACAGCATCTAAAATCACAAACAGAAAAATGAGCTCAATTGGGTTGATATTTTCTGAATTCCAAAAACACATCTCTAGAAGACATAACCGTCTAGATCAAGGCATCAAAAGTAATACAGAAAAATTGTCTCAAAAATCAAAATATCACAATGATTATTCAATATAAGAATAAACCCTAAATTCAATCCCTGAAGGATTACCCTTTCTCCTAAATGATCTCTAAGAAAACCAAAAATGAATATATCCCCTAAATAGTGAAAAAAACATCAAAATTGAGGTAAATAAAATAGAAGGCATTACCTTCAGGTGCATCAACCTCGGTAGCGAGAGATGGGTCATTGTGATTGGGGTGAGAATCAGTCATGGTGGAAAAGGATGCAGAAGACGAGGGTTGGGTTAACCAACATTAGGGTTATGAATAATAGATTTAGTTTCCCCTGCAATTGGTGAAACGCTTCAATTACTTCAAATGTGAAAGGTGGAACTAAAACTTTAGTTGAATTACGAATGTTTCAGGAACAGTAAAAATGGTGAATGGTGGTGTGCTTACAGGGGCGGCGAAGGGTGAGGATCAGCAGAACGTAAAACAAACGGATTTTTTAAAGTAAATAAAAAAGAAAAACTTCAGATTTTATTTTATTTAATTATTATAGATTATATTTTTATGATTTTAATGTTGTCTACGTTGTACTTTCCAATTCCGAAGAAGATAATGTAGGGAAGTTTACCTTTATAATACCATAAGATGAAAATTTGTATCAAAATGTTTTAGATTTATTAGATAATTTGTTATTGAATTACTAATTAATATATAATTTTATATAAGAATAGTAAGAGATTTAAACGTAAAAAAGAGGATAAATATTAGACACCCAACATATATAATCCAACATAAAGTAAAAAAAACATAAGTATTTATAAAATTAAGTTAAATTAATTTTTAATACAAACATTATAAATTAATTTTATAAAATTAAGTTAAACTTAAAATTCAATTTTTAATACATAATATAACAAAATATTAGTTTGGTATCAATTTCAATTATAAAAATCAAGTCATTTAAATATTATATTTAGATAATTTTGATTAGTCGATATACTTGATTTAATACAACATTACCTCTTAATATTAGAATTTTAGAGTGTATTTAAGATAGAAGTATATTCTCTTTCATTAAAAATAATGGAAGAATCTTTAATTAAGAAATGTACATAATAAAGAAAGGTAGGTTGAGATTTGTTCTATTAAATACATAAAAAAAAAGTCTCAAACTTGTAACATTAAGATATATACTTAATGAATCTTTCTCTCTATAATGATTAATTATAAAATAAATATAACTAAGGAAAATATAGAAGGAGGTTGTGATTCTTAGAGAAAGATTAAATTGTTCATTCAAGATAATGTGAGTATGTGCATTTTAATAAAAAAATACTAATTTTACTAGTTATTAACATGTTGTATTTTATTTTATTTTGAATTATGTTACTCAAATTTGAAAAATCTTGATTAGAAGTCAAGAGTCATTTTAGAATGTAGAAGAAACACAATAATTTTAGAATGTATATGGAAAGTATCTTAGGACTTCTTTTGTGTGTGTACATTTTACAAAGCTTTCATTCTAATTTGTCATAATTGTTTGACTTTCTTTGAAGTGTTGGTGGTGTAATTCCAATTTGAATTTAGCTTTCTAATTGAGTTTTTATTGATTTGTTTTCTTCACACTTTTGAGTGAATCTATTTTGGTTAAACCTTACTTCTTTTAAGAACACCTAACATGACAAGATGGTGGGTGTTAGGTGTTAATGGAAGTATAAATGGAGTTATTCCTTTGATGCCTCTCAAAAGGATGAGAAAAATACATATAAAGAGATATTAAACATCTTATGAGGCATTAAGAAATTGCATACCAAAGAACTTGTTAATTTTTGCAAACAAATTTAAAAGTCAAATTAGGTGATGATTTGATTAATTTTAGTTTTTCACCACAGGTAAATTCATCATTAATTTTGTCATTGATTTCACTTATGTTCCTTTCCAACTCTTTCATTTTTGTCGTTACTTTCAACTTTATTTTTTTATCCTATGTAATTGGCCACTTCTTGGGTATCCATGGAAATCCTTGCTACATCTTCCATTGTTAACTTTTTTTTAATAGTTCAATGTGTAAACAAGTGAAAATGTCTTGAAAAGCTTCAAGTGCTAACAAGTTTTCACCCTAGGATGTTGACCGATTTACCTTCTTTCATTTTAATCTTCTTTCACATTTTAGGTAAGTGATTTAGCAAGTTACCAAAGACTTATCTAATTACTTAGAGTCTCATTGGTAAGTTTTAAGTTTAGTTATGTCAAACTCCAATGCCCAACATAGTGATGGTGACTCAAGCTCTCCAAAAAGTTTTTCACACTTAGTTCTAAAGCTTGAGTCTCTCGAGATATGGAGAAAGTAAAAACCCACTTTGAAATATATTTTTTTGAAAGTGAGGCTAACCTTGTTATCTTAGAAGAGATAATAATTATATGGTTAAAGCAAAAGGAAGTAAAAATAAAACAATAGATTGAGAAGAGTAAGAGTAAAAGCTACTATATGAAAGTCTCTACCTTATAAGAGTCCCAAAGAAAGTAACGTCTACATATTAATGATTTCTACCAATCATCCCCTAAGACAACAAGAAAGAAAGTGAAAATAATAAAGTATAGGACTTTCCACATTTTCATGGCAAAAATGATGTAGAAGTTTATCTTGACTAAAAAATGAAAGTATAATTACTCTTTGTTATCATGAGGAAAAGAAAGTACTCTTAGAAGCCATTAGCTTTCACGATTATGCCTTGTACTGATGAACCTCTTTAGAAAGAGATAAATGAATTCACATCAATCCAATATTGGAATGAGTTAAAAAATTAATTTAAGAAGAAGGCATGTTCCCTCTTTCAATAGAAGAAAACTTATTAATAAGTTCTAAAGACTCCAACAACAAACCCTGAGTTTAAAATAATATAGGTAAAAATGAAGTTGTATAAGACAAGAATTAGAGAGAAACAAAATATTAAAATATTTAGGTTTTTTTAGTAAGCTTAACCTTGAAATAAAGAATATAGTAGAACTTCTTCCCTATGAATATTTGAATGATTTAGTACAACTTTGTATTAAAGTAGGACAACAAAATTTGAGGTAAAGTTCTTTAAAAAAAGATTTCCTCCCTTTAATCCTTATTACAAGAAAGACTACTAGAGGAAGGGTAGTTATTCCAAAGATAAAAATAAAGTAGAATCCTCAGAGAAAGGATAAGCACAAGCATACATTACACCCACATAAATTAAATTAAATTCTTTAACCATTTAGGAAGAGTTCATATAACTTCCCAATAGTCCATTAAAAACACCAAAATCCAAAGGAGTAAAGATATATATTCAAAAGAATTTAGCACAAGTAAGTGCAAGATGAAACTGTCTATTTTTGTAAAGAATATATATTGTTATAATATACAAAAAAAAAAATCTAAAAAAAATCACAAGTTAAATATATTTAAATTTTAATTTTTTTATTTATATATTATTATATTAAATTTTTTAAATATAAAAAACTCAGGATGGAAACTCTTTGCAGTATAAAGGTTCATTTGTGTAAACAAAGTGAGGAGTGTTAATTGCGTTTTTTTTTTTCAAAAAGATTATTTGACATCTTTAACACTAAAAAACATTTATTTGACTATTTGTTATAATAATATAATAATGTTTTAAATTAAAAGTAAATATAATTTAAATATTAATTTATTGAGATATTAAACAAGAATAATTACCTCTTTTTGAAATATCAATATTATTTTTTTGGTTTATTCTGGGGAAAAGTTTCCCACCAAGCAGATTCATAAATAATTTCACTAGTAGAATGAACTACTTGAGAAGTGCTTAATAAATGCTTCAATGGAAGAAGAAAAAACTCATTAAGCAAAACTATTTCACAAGTAAAAGCAAAAAAGCACTTCCAACCCAACCCAACATCTTCTATTTTATTCTTCTTGAACATAACCACTTCTCATTCATGACTTGTTCTTCAAAAGACAAAGCATTCTGAGTAAAAAAAAAAATCTCCCATTTTCTTTAAAACAAATAAAGGGAGAGATGAGGTTAAACCCCCAAGAACATATAAGAATTTTAAATACAAGTTTCAACTTTCAAGCACCTTGTGCATCTCATGGTTCCTGTTGACAGAATCTTGGTTCTGCAGCAAGATTTGTCTGCGGAATTTCCTGATGAAAAGATCAGCCATGTGGTCAATTTCATCCTCCATCTTGAACTCTTGCCCTGCTTCTTCCTTTGAACTCTTCACCATGTCAATCACAGACCCTCCAATGTCCAAATCCTCTGACTCAAACAAAGTGTGTGTAAGATCCGGGTACTTACTGCCATCATCATCATCATCACCTTCTTCCTCTCCATCATCATCATTGTAACATTCACATTCACCATCACCACCATCATAATCATAATCATTCTTGTGATCCACCACCAAAAGGGTCTCACTAGGAACAACAACATTGGACACAGCATCAAGCAAGTGTGCATTGTCATTGACCACCACAGTGCACTTGTTCTCAACATCTTGAACTTCTTTAACACGTGAATGGTGATGATGGTGCCCCAAAAGAGATTGGAACTTGTCAGAAATGGTGCTCATCACATACCTCTTGTTCATCACAAGAGAGAATATAACCAACCGAGCCTTCATGGCGTTCGTCCTGGACTTCAGAGCCAAAGCTTTTGACTTGGCCATTGCCCTCACAGCAGCTATCAACTTCAAAATCCCAGAAGCTCTATTTTTCATCTGTAGTACTCACAACTAACAAAAAATCTAACTGTGCCTGACAAAACAAAGCAAAAAAATGGGATTTTTCTAACTTGGTCTACAAAGGTGTTGGTGTCAATGGCTACAACCAGCAGCAACTTATAAAAGGAAAAGAAACTCAATTTGTGTTAGATATAGTGAAGAGGATATTATATGATTGAACAAAGTTTATGGCAAAAGAAGTGTTTTGGACACGACAGAGTACAAGGAAGGTACATGTGTTTATAATGGCAGGGAGTGGATCTGGGCAGTGACAACTGGATTTGTCTGAGTGAAACAAGGTAAAAGAAAGAGTGAAGATTAAGGAATGAGAAAAAAAAGAAAACAAAGGGTGAAACCAGAAATTTCTCGTCAAAGGGAAAGTTGTTGGAAGAATAATAGAATATAAAGTTGTGGGAAACGTGGCCTTCTGTGATAGGTGTTTTGTGAATAATGGTTAGTTCAGTGTGCATGAAGATACAAAAATTGTGGGTGTTGCACCAAACAAAACAACTTTGGTGGTAAAAGAGCCAGGAATAATTAGTGGGGTAGGTTCTTTGAAGTGTGGGAATTCTCTTTTGGTGTTTTTAAAGTTTTGTATTCTCTCAAATATCTTGTTAATAGATATTTTTTAAGGAGAAATAGATAAAAATATATGTGTTGTTTACTCAGGTGAAAATCTCACATCAACTAGAGATGAGGACAATTCATTGTATATAAGTGGGTGCAAACCTCACCTCATTTCATGAACTTATTTTATGGAGTTGAGTTAGACTTAAAATCCATTTGGAGATCCCACATCGATTAGAAATGAGGATAATTTATTGTATATAAGTGGATGCAAACCTTATCCATAAAAGATTTATGTAGTTGAATTGGGTTTTAGAGTTCACCCTTACTAATAATAATAGCCACATAATTGTTGTGAAGGGTTTCCAAATATTTTATTTTTTAAAATAAATAAAGTTGAGTTGAAGTAAATACTACAGTATATCTATCAAAATCATTCTACAACTGGAATAAAATATTACAATAAAATAATAATATTTTTGGGATGAATATATCAAAGTAATTAGATACATTTAAATGTTAATTTCTCTTAACATATTTCATACAAACTAATCAGATATAAAACTCTAATTACATATTATAGAGGAACTGAATGATACTTTATTCTGAGACCCGGGAAAACATCTAAGTTTAAAAGAGTGTTTACAAAAGTATTAATATTTATTTCAGTATAAAGATACAAGTGGAGAATTGAACTTGTCTCCACTGTAGAAGACATTGTCTTAAATCAACCAACCCCTTGGAATTGTCAAAAGTGTATTTGTATGGTTGATGGAATACTTTATTATAATTAGTAAATAATGAATTTTACAAATTTAGGACTTTTTAATTTGCATGATAATTTATAAATGTTTGAAAGTGGTAATTTTATTATTAATTACAAGAAACTCTCATTATAGAGTAAGTTAAAAGTGGACGTAAATGATAAAAGGTTGATGTCATTACAGAGATGAATTTAAATGTGTCAATGTGATATTAACAATAGCATGTAATAACAGATATTATTGTATCGATTTTTTTTTTTATAAAGTTTTTGTGTTAGGTATCACTATGCAACTTGACATCTCAGCTAAGCTGACATCTCAAGAAACATACTTTTTTTTTAAATAAATAAATAATTTTTTTTATTGTATCGATTTTAGTCACACTAAATTTGATGTTATAACAAAATTATTATTGGAATTTAGTGATGACTTAACCGACTTAAGAATATAAAATTGATGTATTTTAGGAAGACAATTAATCTTTCGGTTTGTGGATCTTTTCCTCTTTATATATCATTCAATTTTTATTTATATTTAATGTGAGACTTTCAAACTATATTTGGATTTTTAGTAGTATTTTCTTTAAGTGTGAGTTGAGTTTTATTAGGATACCAATACAAAATGGACTCTCTTGAAAGTTGTCCATATAAGAAATTTGACACTACCTTCAACCCAAAACCTTAATTTTTTTTATATGTCATTCAATTTTCTCATTTCCACTCAATGTGAGACTTTCAACTCATACTTAGATTCCTAACATCCTAAGAAAACCCCAAAAATAATATCAAAGTCTAGTTTATCTTGATGATCGACTCAGATCATCTGAGACGGAGACAAATAATTATGCTAAAACTCAACAATAGTTAGGGTCAAGAGAAGTGTATTGAGATAAATGGATGAGACAAATAATGTTCTATGTCGTAAAAATTTGTGATAAAACACAAATCACACTTGAGGAATCCATATATAAATTTAAAAGTCTCACGTTGAATAAAAATGAGAAAATTGAGTAACATATAAAAAAAAAAAAAAAAAAAATAAAAAAAAAAAAAAAAAAATTAAAAAAAAAAAAAAAAAAAAAAAAAAAAAAAATTTAGTAAAATAAAAAAAAAAAAAAAAAAAAACTCACAAACCTTAAGTCTTAAGATTTTGTGTTGAAGGTGATGTGAGATCTCTCATATGGACAACCCATAACTCAAATGTGATTAATGAAATGAAACAAAATTTTGTACCATTAATTATAAACATAATAATCTTTTAAGAATAAAATATTTAAGTAAATACACAATACTTAAAATAAATAAATAAAATATAAGATACTCAACGTCATCAATTTTATCACATACACATTTTTTCTTTATATTATAATTTTTTTTTGTATTTTCTCTTGCATGGACTGGACTGACCTTACTATATTATTATTTAATTTTAAATATAAAACTAGTGTCCATTTAGTTGTAGTTTATGCTGACACAGTTATGCTTTATTTTTTTAATATTTTTTAGTGTCCAACAAGAGTTTGCTTAAGCCACTCTAATCTATATAATTATTAGTGTCTCTTGTGGATTTAACTAACACTAATAATTAAGGTCTCTATAATTTGGCCAAAACTGATGGCGAATATTATTGTACTAATTTGATTATGTTTACAAAATATTTCTTAAAGAAATAAATTATTTCACTTCAATTTAGTCATTACCAATATATAGTTTATGGTTATATCATATTAATATTATGAGAGTAGAATAAAAATATACCAAATAGGGTAAATTGTGACTATATACAATATTGGGTAGTGTAATTCTATTAGATAAATATAAATCAAAGTGAGAATAAAGATATATATATATATATATATATATATATATATTTTGGTGTAAATAAGTGTGGTTATACTAGTGAGAATCATAATGATAACATATACAATAGTGTGAGATAATAAAAATGGTGATTTTGTGATGATAGGACGGTGGAAATAGTGGTGATAATTATATGAGTAATGGTTGTGACACTCACCTGGTGGTAACAATAGCAAATACAATATAAATTTTTAAAAGTGAATATATTGATTTCTGATAACGTAAGGTCAGTTAACTTATCCCTTACATTTAAAAATAGATAAAAATAATAATAATAATAGATTAGTGTACCGTCCTGGTAGTCGGAAGTGATGACGTGGCATCGAGCTATTATATAGGCGTGTTGAACGAGACACCTGGCTGGCAGAAGGGAAGGAAGTCGGGGGCTCGTGTAGTCGCCAATTATTAAGTTGGCGTGCTCCGATCTTCAGCATACCTAAACCGGCGGTCACCGGGTTTGAGATGAAGTCGCCAGATGAGAACCCAGGCGACCAAGTGATTAGAGATCGCCGAAACAAGGACATCGCCGAAGATGAAGTCAGATAGTCATTTCTCAGCTGACCAGAGGATGAGCTCGGGACAGCTTACCTGAATGTACACGGTGAAGCAAGTAAAGTAGATCATGAAGGCGGCCGGCGAGACCACAGGGAAGGTGTGTACGAAGACACCCGAACTCGCCACCCAGAAGAGATCACGCTCCAAGGCAGCTATGCACTGAGTTGTATCATGCATAAGTAACTTAGCCAAAAAACCTGAAGAGTAAGAAGTGGCGCCCAAGTCAAGGATGC
>Ga0123342_1001888_pt1 | contig 35060 bp, 23 predicted proteins | sample Turbeawhitnodule_FD_89960 | JGI IMG/M metagenome (GOLD analysis project Ga0123342, IMG submission 89960) | Root nodule microbial communities of legume samples collected from Mexico - Turtle bean Mexico white nodule | ecosystem: Host-associated > Plants > Roots > Nodule | place: Mexico: Nepantla... | reverse complement strand
CTCATAAGCTTGGAATTAATATATATATATATATATATATATATATATATATATATATATATATGACGTGGACAAAGTCGTGCTAAGTTGGTATGACTTCAAGGGTTGACGTGGCAGAAGTCGTGCCAAGTTGGCATGACTTGTCTAAATTTGTAATTTTTTTTAAAGCGACACCATTTTGGTAAAAACGGAAAAAAAAGACCTTATGATGATCAAAACCCCGATATCTAAATTAGTTTCTATGATTGATAAATATTTTATAAATTAGTATCTAATTAACTACAAATTATTTAGATTCTAAAGTTGATAGTTAAAACCTGGATAACTAATTAGATACAAATTTAGAAAGTATTTATTAATAATATAAAGTAATTTAGTTACTAATATTTTTTTTAGTCTCTAAAATAATATCTAATTTAATCACTATAATAATTAATTATTTTTTTGTTTAAAATTAGTTTATATTTAATAATTTTTTTTTTAGTGATTCTCACTATAAATTTACTTAAATTTGCCAAACAAAAGAGGTCAAAATTCTGCTTAATCTGATTGTGAGCCATACTAGATATCCTTGTCCATTTATGACAAAGGCAAGGAAATGAGTATAGATATAAGCCTAAGATTATCTCTTGTAGCACACTATTGAGTCTCAATCTCCATGCAAAATGTGCAAGAATGGTGGATAACTTTCAATATCTAGATCATATTAAAAAAAGTTGAGATTTTCCCCCTATGATTTCTATTAGTGCTTTCATACGCCAATTTTATAATATAACACCCATTTTGTAAATGCTTATTTTTATCTAATTCTTATATGAAATTATTCAACACTTGTAATTCCCACTAGAACCATTCTATCCTTCATACCCACCTATCATTCATCCAATTCCACATATATAGTAATTTTGCTTGCATACAACTAATATTATTAATAACATAGGGTACCTTACAACTAAAGAATTTTCTCGATTTCAGTTATCTTCCTATACAAAAAGTTGTGAACCATTACCTAACTTCCTATACCTCCCACTCCAAGAAAAACGCGAATTACATACAGATTATTATATACGAATCAAAATCCGTATGTAAAATCAACATTACATATGAATTTTTATATACGAATTAAATTCTGTATGTAAACAGGTATTACATACGGATTTTATCCGTATGTAATTTTTGGCGCCATAGAGCGGGAATTAAAATCTGTATGTAAACAGGTTTACATACGGATTTTTTCCGTATGTAATTACATACGGATATAATACCTTCTCTTTAGGTCTACATATATTTATCCAATAGAGTCAATGTATCTTTCTACCCTCCTTTTTTCATCTCCACAGTCTGGAATCTCCTATTTTCTTGTATATTTGAATAAAGATAAAGAAAACAATGGGAGAATTAATAAAATAAATTATATTAATACAAGTAAAATTACTAACAAAATATATTCACCAAAATATTAGAAAGTGGTTATAAAAGATTTTTTTATTAATAGATATGGATTTTTTTTACATTGACATGTTTGCAAATGTTTCAAAATTGTAAAAGCACTTCATATTTTTTTTATCTAACATATAGATTATCTTTTTCCCTTTTTAAAACACTCACCTCACATGTTATTTGACAAAACTAATATAAAATATAAAAAATTATATTGTAATTTTTTTTTCTTTCTATATTTTTTTTTTCATTTTCCAACTTACCATAACTGTAACTAATAATTTAAATTTTCGACCTATAACTAATAAATTTTGACTAAAAAACATTTGTTTTAAATTTTAACTATTTTTAATTTTTGTTAACTTATTGATATATAGATAACATGAATTTAAGTTTCTTTATATATACTGTCTACACGAAACTTTATTGTCATAATGGAGAATTATTCACTCTCCCTAAACTTTTACCTAAAAATTATTAATCCATATACTGAAAATGTTAGTGAAGATATATTATATATGAGCTAATATACATTTGTCAATAACTTGTGATGATATAATTTTACTATTTTAATAACTTGTAATTATAAGCATTAGGCTAGTTTTTCAATTGTACAATTGTAGTTTAATATTTTGTAATTAGGTATAAATAACAATATAAACTTAGCTTGAAATTAAAAACATTTAGGAAATAAAGGATGGGAGCAAAACCACAATATAATAATATTCTCAGTAGTAATTTGATATTGTATTGGATCGTCCGAGTCAACCACAACGAGTCGGTCAGGAATTTGACCATTCCATCAATAAATCACAATGAAAAGGTCACATGACGACACGTGACCAATCGACCCATGACAATAAGCTATGGGTTGACCAAGTCGGCAGGGTTAATTCACGGTTAAAGGTTGTTTAACACAACCCTAAACATGAACCAACCCCCTAATCTGGCCCACCAGCAAAGACCCATTAAGGTAATATAAATAGCACAAACTTCAAGAAACAAGTACGTCATTATTTACAGTACTCTGACACCCTAGTGCGAACACCCTAACTGACTTGAGCATTGGAGTGTCTTTTGCAGGTACAATCCCAGCCTGTAAGACCAGACAACCGAGGGGAGGAAGGCAAAGTAGGAAGTCAGCAGTGGTAGTGACCGACCGAAGGGAGTGAAAGAACAATTGTTCTTTAGGCCCCAACACACGTTCGAGAACAAATATTATTAATAAAAAAAAAGTATTTGTGAAGCATAAAGTGAAATACAAAGAAAAAAATTAATTAAAATTGGGATTAAGTCGAGGAAATTATCAGTTCTAAAATTTTAAATTTAAAAGATTTTTACCTTCTTAATTATTTGTGGCTGTATTAACATTTTTTTTATATTTTATCTTCACATTTATTCTGTTTATTTATTTGTAATGACTTGATGCATCTTTAAATTTGTTTTTATAGACATTACTAAAATTCCTTTTTTTTTCCAAAACATACAAACATGAATTTCCTTCAACCATTTCCATGATTGATCGAACAAAATTTAAAAAAAAACATGCTAAGTGTAGGAAATACTAGAATAAATATTAGTTTTATTTTCACATGAAAATAAGACACTGCTATAAAAAATCATATTAGAAATTTGTTTATGAGAGTGTGAGTGAAATCACATGAATATGTAAAATGTATGGTAATGTGAAAATTGTATTAGTTCACCAATAGAAATGTGACTTCACTTGCATAAGAATAGGAGACAAGTTACTATAAATATTACATCACATAGATGTGATTGTATTCATATAGGTGAGAGAGACATATCAAAAGGTAAAAAACATGTGAGAAAGTCCTCCATGAATGTGGGAGAATTATCATCACAAAATTGGTTTTCTTTAAGTTTTAAAAGAACTTAGATTTTGATATGTCTAACACACTTCAAAATTAACTTTACACCAACAAAATTAATTCATTAGTTAGTTTTCAAACTCAAATTCCATAGATAAATTTAAAACTTAAAAGTACACTAAAAACTTCACATCTCCTAAAAAGATAAATTAATAAAATAATAACATAAACAAATAAATGATATGGTGATAAAGATGAAAAGAATAATAATAATATAATAATAATAATAATAATATGAATATATACTACAAGAAAATCATTGAATAGAAACCAATTTAAAAAAAAATAGTTGTTATATTAACTAAATTAGAGACCATTTTATAGACTAATTTTTTATTTATTTTTAAATTAGTTTCTATTATTGATTAATAGTTTCTAAATTGGTATCTAATTAGCTACCAAAGTTTTTTCTACCAAATTTAGAATCTAAATAATTGATAGGTAAAATCTTGGTAGCTAATTAGATATCAATTTAAAAATTATTTATTAATAATAGAAATTAATTTAGAAACCAATATTTTTTTTAGTTTATAAAATGATTTTTAATTTAGTCACTATATAGCAAATAATTATTTTTGTTCTCTAAAATTGATTTTTATTTAGTGATAAGATTGAAGTACTAGAAAGGAGAAAAACAAAATGTTATATTAGTGATGCAGTTTGAAATTAAATTTGTAAAATAGAAGACTTTGAAGAAAGTTAATGTTGTAGTTTTTTTATGCTTTGTAATCCAAGACTATTATGTATAAAAATGATATAGTTTTAAGTTTTATGATGTCAAATATTTATTTTAAAAAGTTATATTATGATATTTAAATTTTATTCTATTAAATTACTCATATTTCCTATTTTTGTTTAAATTATAGCTTTTCCTGTTAATTTTAAAAATATTTTTGTTATATAATTATATTCATTTTAATATATATATATAAAAGTCCATATATGTAAATGTGATAATTTGTTTGCAGATTCAAAATAATATTAGGGTTACCTTTATTTTCAACTGAATCGGGCATCTTTTGATCGTATGTACAATTTTTTTAATCAAAATATATTATGATCTATATAAAAAAAACTAAAATCTCTCTATTTTCTACATGTGAATAGAAGAATTGAATTCCTAATTATAATTTCAAATATTTCTTAATTGGTAATTTAAAAAATACTGATTTGTTAATGTATAAAATATTCTTTGGTGAAGATTTTTTTTATAATAATGGTAATAAGGAAAATTTAAATTTAAGCTAGGGTAAGGACAATATCCAAAGGTGATAATTGAGTATAAAAACACGTGGGGATTGATGAATGGAGGGAGAGAGCGGGTGCAAATGAATAAAGTGAGAACGACCTTTTGATATTATTGACTATTAGGGGAATCTGAAAAGAGAGGGTTTGGCAGATAAACACATACACACATCTCAGTCTTTGTCTCTCTTTCTCTGTGTACAGGAAGAAGAAGAAGAAGAATCACAGAACCGAAACCCACCCAGAAGCAAATCCGAAAACCCTTCATTTATTAGCACTGGTACGCCATAAAAAATTCCTCCTTTTTTCATTTCCATCATAAATATGCCTCTTTTTCTTCGCCCCACTTCTTGTTTCGATCCCATCCTAACCATTCCCATAACGCCATTTTTGGCCTCCCAATCTACCAACAAACCTTCTTTCTCTTTGGTATGTCACAAATCTCTGCCCTATATTCCTTGTCTTATCCTCTTCCACTCACATCGGAGGGTTTAACCCTACCCTAACCTTGCAGGGTTTTTTTTTTCACCCTAGATTTGCATGTCTGCTTCTTTTTCTCGTTTAATTTTAATAGCTGATTCAATTTGTTGCCATTCCTCTGTCCCAACATTGAACAAACACGATTTTGTCTGCATAGAGATTTCGATGAGAATATTTAAACTTGCCTATTGCCATTTTCATAGTGTAGAACTATAACTGGAATAGGTCAAGAAAGGAATGCATAATTAGGTCTGAATTTCCCCAAATTAGGAGGGAAAGGAAATGAAGGGGAAGTCCCCAGTACTCATCCTCAATTTTGTCATTGATTTACAAGTGGAATGGATAGGTCTGGTAGAGTTGGTCAGAACTATCATCCATTTATCCTCGTTTGTTTCAATGATCTTGCTGCCGGTGGGAACATATGTCATCCAGATCCCCAAGGACCAGGTCTACCATTGCCTCTTCTTGTTGATTGGAATCACCAGTGGTTTGGTGGAGGGCTGAGACAGAGGTTCCCAGTTCTGAGAAGACAAACATGGATGAGAGAGAGATAGGGTTTCTACATCTTGCATATAAATCAGAGAGAATGAATGAGCTGGAATTTGCAAAAGTTGGCCGGGATTATTGAGTAGTTTATTTTGTTTTTCTACTCTTAAATTGGAGGAATTAGGGTTTTAGAGGGTTTTAAAATTCTCCAAGCCCTTTTCTTTCCCTCATTTTAAAATGCTCCCAACCAATATAAATCTTCCTCAAATGCCTTCCCTTCCCTTCCCAATTTTCCTCTCAAACACGACTCTTAGGATCTCAATTCAGTTGCCCACTGGTCAAATGAAAGAAATTTAGTAGTAATTTATTTTGTTTTTCTACTAATGTCTCAAATTTGATGGAATTAGGGTTTTAGAGGGTTTTAAAAGTTCTCCAAACCCTTTTCTTTCCCCCAATTTAAAATGCTCCCAGCCAATATAAATCTTCCTCAAATGCCTTCCCTTCACTTCCATATTTTTCTCTCAAACATGACCCTTAGGTTCTCAATTCAGTTACTCACTGGTCAAATGAAAGAAATTTAGTCATGTTGCTGGGTGGTATGTGTGGTTCTGTATGGCATTACGCCTCTGTATGCCTCCACTCTAACTTTCCTAGCAAAAATATTTCCCCTCTGAAAAAGCAATTACCTAAACCTGGTGTCCTATAAATCCTAAAGTTCTGTACAGATTTTGTTATTAATTTGTGAACCTGCAGGTAGTCAGCTGTTCATGACAAAAGTCTGAACCAATCATGTCGGAAGGTGCAGAAATTGATGAGCGAGTGGACCTTGATGAGGAAAATTTTATGGAAGAGATGGATGATGATGTTGAAGAACAAATAGATGACGATGGAGTGGATGGAGGTGAAGATGAGAATGCTGAAGGTAGTGTTGAGGAACATGATGAATATGAGGATTCAACAGCAGAGGTTGGTGGGAAGGACCATTTACCTGAAGCAGAAAAAAGTGACATTGCCACTGAATTTGGTGATGATGATCAAAAACCGTCTTTCATTGATGAAGATGAGAAAGAGAAGCATGATGAACTTCTTGCCCTTCCACCTCATGGTTCGGAAGTCTTTATTGGTGGACTTCCTCGGGATGTATGTGAAGATGATTTAAGGGATCTGTGCGAGCCGGTGGGTGATATTCTTGAGGTGAGCCTTCATAAATTGATGTAATGATATTATAAACTTGTCCTTTCTGCAGATGGGAACATTTGCTAAAAGATTTTTATTTGTTGTTTCTTTTGAGGTGCGATTAATGAAAGACAGGGACACTGGAGAAAACAAGGGTTATGCCTTTGTTGCTTTTAAAACAAAAGAGGTAGCACAAAAGGCAATAGAGGAGATACATAGCAGGGAATTTAAGGTATTTATGTACTCCCTGGAAATCTTGTTGTCTATATTTTATTTTCAAGACAGATTTCAATTAAGAATCTAATTTTGGTGAATGGTTTAAAAATTATTCACGATTTCAGGGGAAAACATTGAGGTGTTCACTTTCTGAAACCAAACACAGATTATTCATTGGTAATGTTCCAAAAACTTGGACGGAAGATGACTTTAGGAAAGTCATTGAAGGAGTTGGTCCTGGAGTTGAAAACATTGAGCTCATAAAGGTGCAGTCTCGGGTGGCTGTGCTACTAGCTTACATTAAACTTTTGGCAGGCCTAATGTTTTATTCCTACTCCATTTTGTTTTTATCAGGACCCTCAAAATCCAAGTAGGAATCGTGGATTTGCTTTTGTTTTGTATTACAATAATGCATGTGCTGATTATTCACGGCAAAAGATGTCAAGTGCAAGCTTCAAGCTGGATGGCAATACCCCCACTGTCACATGGGCAGATCCGAAGAACTCTCCTGATCATTCTGCTTCTTCGCAGGTAATTTCCAGAATTAAGGTGGAATGCAAATTAAGAGTTTCTTATTGCTTTTTCTATCATTGCATCAAGGGTTTGATTGGACATGTATCCCTTCTCCGCAATCTTTTCCTCCTTTTCCTTTTCACGCTGCAGAGCCCAATCCTATGGTTATTTTCAAGTTTCTTTATGCTTTTGACATGGATCTCAGCATATAGGAAAACCTATTTGCTGTTGGAGAAATTAATTGTGATTTAGGTGCTTTGATTTTTCGAGCTGCATTTTCAAACTGTGAATTTGAGCAAGTTGTATCATTTCCTCCAAAAGAAAAAAAAAGGGGAAAAACTGGCTCTCAACATTTTTTTATGGGTTAGAAAAAGGTTGATGGGGAGATAAGTTTACCTTATTTCAAGGTCTGGGCTTGTCACAATTTACAGGTCTTGCTGAGGACATACAGTTACAACAGTTGGTTTGCTGGAGAGGATTAGTTAAATATATGGAGGTAGTAAGGGTAGGGAGGGTCATTCAGGAATATAAATTTGGAGAGAATTTCACAAGTGCTCAGTTGTAAGGGACAGTCATTTGAGAAGGGAAACACTTGGCAAAGAATATTTCTGTGCTTGTGTCTGTCAATTTCATTCAAATAATATAAATCATCTTAACTTTTACTCATTTCTTCAGATATTCCTATTGGATATATTTTCCATGTGTTGATTGTCAGAATCTTCAAAATCATCTGCATATTTTATATTCAGGATTGGTTTGCAACTGCCTTAGGTGTTAAACTTTGACTTCAGCTTATGCCTTTTCTTATTAAGTCTCTGTCTCGGTTTGGAATTGTTCCTGCAATATGGTGGCCCAAAGAATTCCAATATACTTTAGTAAGTACCATAGTGGTGTAAGAGTAAGATTAAGTTTACCTATACACTTGTTAAAGACTTCTAAGAATTATGCATCTTGGTCATTGCTGTTTCTCATTCTCATGGCTTGTGTTATTAATGCCTAGGTTGTAATGTCTATTGTTCAGGTTGCTAGGAGCTATTACCACTTGTTTAGTTGGTTAATTTGGTTGTTAGTTAAGTACTGGCAATTATGAAGCTAGCCTTCTGGCACATATAAGCTCATCATTGTTTCTGTAAGCATAACATTGACCCTTTCAATCACTTTGGGTTTCTTATCATATCCCTTCTATCTCAAATTTTTCTGGTTCTTGCCATGTGTCTGAATCTTTCCTTGGCATGGAAATGAACAGATATCAGAAACATTTAAGTGTCTTTACTTACTCTCTAGATTCTGGACCATCATTTTGGTGAAATTAATATGACTGACACTTACAGAAAGCTGGTTTGTTTAAAAAAGGGATTGATGTTGATCGTCGAAAGCATCATAAATGTTGATATGCGGTGGTTATTTTTTATTTTTTTGATCAGCACTAAAAAATAAATTGATATGCGGTGGTTATATTGATGTGTTTTTTAGGGTGTGAGCCTACGGGAACTAATTAGGTAATTGAAGTTTTGCTTTCAAACATTTTTGTATTTGGCATTTTCAGGTAAAAGCTCTGTACGTCAAAAACATACCAGAAAATGTTACCACTGACCAACTGAAGGAACTATTCCGTCGTCATGGCGAAGTAACAAAAGTGGTCATGCCACCTGGCAAAGCTGGAGGGAAACGTGATTTTGGTTTCATTCATTATGCAGAGAGGTCAAGTGCATTGAAAGCTGTAAAAGAGACTGAGAAATATGAAATTGATGGTACTTATTTTATACTATTGTTATAAATAAACGAAATTGTCCCTTCAAGTTTATCTCTTTTTCTCTTTCTTTAATTGAATTTCTCTGGAAAAAAAGGAATAAGGAGTATCCTGCATAAAAATCATTAACAAGTGTCAGTTATCACTTGTCAGTAAAAGAAGTTCTTTGAATGTTCTTAGTGTGTTCACTTAAACTTGTTTAATGTATTTGAACTGCAGGACAACTACTTGAAGTTGTTCTTGCCAAACCTCAAGCTGATAAAAAACCAGATGGAGGGTATGGCTACAATCCTGGACTGCATTCAAACCATCTTCCTCATCCTGCATATGGTAACTTTTCTGGAAATCCTTATGGCTCTTTAGGGGCTGGATATGGTGTTGGTGGTGGTTATCAACAGGTATTGACTGAGTCACAGTGTATATTTATAACTTACGTGTTTGTTTGTTTGTTTTTTTTCTTTGTTCTAATCTGCTTGGATATTGTGGGTTCTTGTGTACTTTTGTGCAGCCAATGATATATGGTAGGGGTCCAATGCCGGCAGGAATGCAAATGGTTCCAATGGTGTTACCAGACGGTCGAATTGGCTATGTCCTGTAAGTTTGTACAATTCATTTAAATGGTTTCGTTTCCTTATATTTGATATTAACCCATGTACGAATGATATCTAATGATTATTAATATACGATACATTTTATTTAGATAAATTTATTTTGTAGAAATACTAATAAAAACATGCTCTTAAATTTAAATCATGTTATAAATTTATATGATGGCTTATTTGTTAATGTCAATTTAATTTTAAATTGCATTGCCAATTATGCACAATAGTAATTTAACATAGTAATGGAAATAGTCATATTTACCCAATATTTATTTTAAATTAGTGATGTTGTATAAAAAGCATATTAATTTATCATTACTATGAAATGCTGTCTTATTTTCTTTTACTTCATGTATGATTTTCAATCTTAATATAAAATTACGTCCATGTTTGTAAATATAAATCATAAGTTTGTGTCGTATGTTATGGAGTAATGTTTATTTAGTATTGAATTGAAATGTGAAAATTGGCAAAATAAGTGATCTTGATGATGCTGATATGGTGCAGTCAACAACCTGGTGTACAAGCGCCACCTAGCAGACCTCGCAGAATTGAACGGAGTAATGGTCCAAGTGGGCAGCCAGGGAGAGGAGGAGGAGGAGGAGGAGGAGGTAGTGGCAATGATGAAGGCAATCGTAGTAGAAGGTATCGACCCTATTAGGGATAGAAGACAGATTAATGCGATCTGTCTTTTGCCCCCAAACTGTCTTTTGGTGGTGAAGGGGACTTTGGGAATCAGGGACCTGTTATTCATTTGCTATACATTCACAGAATCCCTTAACAAATCTCTATCCCATGAAAGGGAAAAAAAGAAGAAAAATATAAAGAGAAAGTTAGGATTAGGACCAGTAATATTCTATTTAACTTTTTAATGTTGGTGTCTACTGCTGTTAGATGAGTCACAGCAGAGTAATTGCCATATTTTCAGCTTGTAATGCTTGGAATTTTTTATTGACAGCCAGTAGAAAATTGTGTTAATTTGGCTTCAGAAAAACTTAACCGGTTTTGTGGCCATTTTCATAACTGAAACGCTCCTTATATGTTAGTGGCAGTTTTGTGAGCTTAAATGGAGTAGCACTTTTAGTAGTGTTAATCAATCCTTACTTCACTACAGAAAAGAGACCCAGGTCTGTGCCATTTATAAAATGCATTCGATCTAATTCAAACCATGTAAAATGAAAGAATGAAATAAACACAACTAAATCAAGGAAAAACACATACGAGAAAAATGGACAACTGAAGGATTAGGCGTTTGGCTTGTTTTCACGAATGTGCATTGATCGCCGCCGAAATTCAAGTAATTTCTTAAATCTTATTTATATTGTTACCCTTTATTGTTTAGGTGAAGGGCTAAATCTGCTGACATCTGAGAGCGTTGATCCCTAGAAGAAATAAGCATCGAGGTGGAAAGTCGATGCATAATTTTTTGGTTTTGCTGCATCAATCAAATGCCAGCATTTAGTTCCTATAGTCCAAATTCCCATCTTTGACTTTTTAAACAAAGCCAACGAAGATTTTGCGCTTTCTAACCATTATTTATAGCCCCTGCTTTTGCATGGATACTGTAAAAGATTTCTCAAACATTGAAAATCATTGTATGTTATTAGCTCGTGCTATTCATTAACCACTACATGGTTGCTTGCAAAGCTGGTATTGTTGAATGGTACAATTTATTTCATTCATACATAAAAAATGGATTGATCACGAGAGAATTTTCAGAGATGAGGCCCCGACCCCACTAGAATAGGTTCACCGGCTTTCATTTTGTTGACGAGGGGAAGGATAGTTCAATCTTAAATGGCAGATTGTGGTAATGGTGTCAACGAGGATTAAGCATTTTGAAGTGCAGAGTTCTGCTCATTCCCTCTGATACTCGATCATTAATACACTGCAAACTTTTTATTTAAACGCCATAATTTAACTGCAGCACCCTGCAAACTTATCAGGCAATTTTGAAATTGAACTGTGATCACCGGCAGAATATTCAAGGTAGCAAAACAGCATGATACCAGTTCAGTGTCTTTCTTTTGCAATTATCAAATGAATGATTTAAAAAGGAGTCAATTTCAGTATTTTATGGTGAACTGATCAAAAGTCTTTTTTAGCATATAGTATAGGACTATGCAACTGTTAGAGAGGTTATTGTTTACATTTGAAGTTAGTTACAAGTGATCTTTCTTTCCTTTGTTGTGCTGCTCTGTCCATATATATATATATGAGCTTTCTAAGAGTAGACACCGTTTCTTGTTAGTTTGAAAAACAACACACAGAGTACCACAGCTGTTCAGTTGTATCCAACTAATTCCTAAATGCTACTGCTAGCAAATAGTAATGCATTCTGTCAACTTAGGAATAATAAAAGTTCTGTGGATGATGCAAGTTAAGGAAACCTAATAAGCAATACCGGTTCCTACAGAAGATACATTACAGCAGAACCAGAACAATCTGTCCATAAGATTTGAAAACGAAATGACGTTTTCCTTCCCCTACGTGCTAATGTCTTGCGAAAAAAGTTAACCAGTCAACTCAAAAATAAAAGATTGGCCTCTTACCCCACCAGAACAATGTTATTTAATGGAATTTCATCCTTTTCTTTTGATTAAAATTTACAACTATCAAGAAGGATTAAGTTTAATTCAATTCAATGTTACAAAATCAGTTTATAAAATGAGTTTTACACCTGCTACTTATATAATAAAATATTTTTTATCTTTATCTGGTGTAACATCTTCAACAACACAGCTAGTTAAGAATATAATTGAAAAATGGTTCAGTGCTGCATAAAGGAATCCGCAAGTGTCGCCTCCAGAAGACAAAATAAACTTTGATGTATATATTAAAGGATCAAGCGTCTAATACGGATCATTAAGTGATAGTGTTGAATATCAAACATCCATCACAACACAACAATTGAACTCTATTCAACTTGCTAATTCATTGCTACTCCATCCATTTAGTATAATACTGAAAACCCAAGTTCCAATCTTCAAGCAAAATTAAGCAACCATTTAAAACCAAACTATGCTAAATTATTACCAGAGGAAAAAAAAAATATACCTTGATGTAAACAATAAATAGTGGAATCAAATGGCATCTGAAAGCTCCCGAAGACGTTTATCCAAGTCCTCCAATTTAGCAGCCCAATTTGCATTTATGGACAGTGGACGAACGTTGGTGTAATCCACAGCAGTTTGTTCGGTGAGAGTGCCCACAGAGGATTCGTCCCTCCGATGCTCCTTCTTATTCTTCCCGTGCTTCTTCTTCTTCTTCCCAGCACTCGCTCTCTGCAGTGCCCAAAGGATATCTGACCCACTCATATCTCCTTGTTCTGTTAGTTTCGGAATTGGAGTCGAATTGGAACGGAGAGTTCCCACAAGGTTGTGCCCCAAATTCCCACCTCTTTCGTTGGCGGTGGCGGAGACGCCGTGGCTCCGCCTCCATGAGGTGGCGGAGACGGAGGGAACAAGAGGCTTGTGAAAGGGGGTAGCGTGGTTTGGGCAAAACCACATCTTTTTTTCCTTCTTCTCTTTTACTTACACTTCTTCCTTTTGAATTATATTATTTTATAAAAAAAAAATGTTTACAAATATAAAATAATCTAATGTTGCTTTCTTTTGAAGTGAACTTGGTTGACATTTAAAATATATTATAGTTACTAAGATTGTGACTTCAAAATATATTAATTTTAATATTTTAAAATATATTAAATGATTTTTTATAAAAAAAAATCAATATGTTGAATAGGCTTAATCACCAATATGTTAAGAAAATAATGTTTTTCAAATTGTTTTTTAGCTCGATTTTTAATTAATATAAAATTATTGATTGTAGGAGTGTTATAAAATTTGAATATTACATCACTATTTAAATTTATAGAAATAAAAAATATTTTTAAAAATTAAAACATAAATAATAAACAATGTCAATATTCATTTGATTTAAAGGTTACATATTTTCACATGTATTTAGTGAACTTGATTTCGAATTCCTTCTAACAGCTTAATATATATAAATATTATATTTGAAAAAATGACAATACAATTTTGAATCTAATGTGGATGTCTTGTTTTGCAATGAGAGAGCTCTTTCAATCACTTTCTTGCTATTTGTGGTTTATAGAATGCCAATTGTCTATATGTCTTTAGTTCATAAGAAGAATGAGTGTTATTTATTTTGTTCTTATAGATCGAATGCTTTTGCCTTTTAGTGTTTATATTTGAAAATTATTTATTTTAGTTTCATACATATTTTTAATTTGTTTTAGTTCTTACATTTTTAATCTGATTTTGTTTTTACAGTTTTGAACAATTGGAACTAAAGCACGTTAAAAAAATTGTGTTTGGATGAAAATGAGTGATGTATAAAAAATAAAACATAGAAATTATGAAATATAGAAACTAAATGAACAATTAAATTTCAAAACAAAGAAGGAAAAAATAAAATATACAATAATGCTATAATATTCATATGAAAATTGAATACTCTACCGTTCGACATCTTCGTTTCTCGGCTCAATACATGCCAGAGAACACTGATCACTTGGACAATCGATTTGCAATTATCTCGACCTTTTGGCCTTGAAAAATCTGCGAGTTGATGTTGTAAAAAACACCTTGTGAATATTATCATTTGCCAATATATTTTAAAGATTAAATCATTGAATAACTCAACTATATGGATGAAAGGAAATATCAAAATCCAAAGGAAGTCCAATACTATTCATCATCTACTACTAAGTCCATCATATATATGTATAAATAGAGCATTCAATGGATAGGAAAAAGATAAGTAAACATAACATTAATAACTCACTTGGACACATAAAAGTTGACTTGAGTGTCGGGAAATATTTTTGCATGTTTTTGTCCCCACACTGTATTTCGAAAAGACATTGACGGGAAGACCGAGAATATTTCAAATCGAACATATGAGAGCAGATTGAAAATACTACAAGCTGAATATAATAGAGAAGATCGAAAGGAGGAGGTCGAGCGAACACATGAGCACAAAGCACAACATAAGTTGATTGGTATGGAGTAGTTTTAATGGATTCTTTAAGAGATATTGATGTTGATAGGTCTTCACGAGATTCTCTTCAAAAGTAAACAAAAGAGACATTATCTTGAAAGTAGAATAAATATTTATAATATTAAAAATGTACCATATGATGCTTCAAATCACATATCTCTGTCGTATGTCCAAAAGTTAGCTTATCATACAAAGATATGTATACAAGATGTGTTGCGTCGGTTAGTCAGATAAAATACTTACGTTTCTTGAGATTTGATGCTTAAAAAAATCACATTTTATATTTTGTTATAAAACAGTTAATCAAAATTAAATGTGACTTATTAGACTCTAACATGTCATCTGATAGTTTTGAAAACATTCAACAATATATTTTTATTAATATCTAAATAATAGTTAAAAGAAGATAACTCAAATATTAGAAAATAGCAATCTCAAAGGGTCGTGGTTGATAACATTTTGTGTGGCCTTTGCGGGGTGAAAGAGGAGACAACAAAGCATTTGGTATTTGAATGCATAATTGTTTGGCTTGTTTGAAATCTTTGCTATGCTTAGTTAGGGCTGAAATCGATAGACCATATTGCTTATGCCTCACATTTCTTGCACTTTAAGTTGATTGGTGCTCCTACATCTGTTAATTTAGTTTTTGGAAATGTATGGATTGTTTTGGTAAATGAAGTTTGACGACATTGGAATAAACACAGTGATCGATCATTATTAAATCTCTTCTATGGCTCAATTGAAAGTTTGGTCTTGAGTTACCTCCAAAGTTCCTTCAACCTGTTTTTCCTCTTTTAGATTGGAGTATAGACCCTCTGGTACATATGTTTTCGATTAAAAACAAGTGATTTGTTTTAAGTTGATTAGGTGCTTATTTCGTTGTTTGCAAAGGATGTCGTTTCTGTTATGTTGAGCTAATTGTTAAGTGTTCATGATGTATAAGGATTGAACCACCTTTAAAGTGCCACATATTTTTTATTTTTTTACCAATAAAAAAAAAAAAGCAATCCCAACTTAGACTTCATTGAATTTTTCTTTATTGATTGCAAATAATTTCACTAATAAAAAGTTGATTACAATTATTTTCATTTTCAATTTTGGGTAACAAAGAGTTAGACCAAATTAGTTAGTTTGTTTTTAAATTACGTTTATAAGAGTATGTTGGACGATTGACAACCCTAAAATTTGAGTTAGAATTTTAAATAAGGAATAAAGCTGTGATTTAATTTACCCTAATAGCGGATTGCGTCTACCTAGGGAAATATTAATCAATGCAAAGATATTTGGATTTGGAGTAAGAATGTCAAACTACTAGACACTATTTTTGTTAAGAAATTTGTAATTAATGATCACGTAACACAAATCAGGATGACAACTAATCCCATTAGTATTATCCAACTGTCATCATGCAAGGATAATACGTTATTCATATATAATTTTTTAAGTTAGAAGAAAAAATATACAAGAGAAATAATTCTCACGTTATTCTGTCAAATTTTCCTCTATTTCTTAATCTTTTAGTTTTTTTTAACCATATACTGATCGGATTCGTATGACACTTAGATATCCAACACCCGATTAAAACCGATCAAAATCTTTTCATCCAAATAGAGAACTAATGAGTTTTTTTTTAACCATACATCATACATCATATCCCTATAACACTTGGAGATTCGACACCCGATTAAGACCGCCTGAAACCTTTTTATCCAAACAGAAAATTAATGAGACTAATCAATGATCAAACACTAGATAATATATCTTTAATTATGATATAAATCCTTAATCTGACCCAATAACAAATGTGCATAATAACCATATAATTAACACAATTTTCAAGAATTAAGTACGTCGTCATCTAATACTAATAACACCAGTGCCAAATACCAAAGTTTTATTTGATCATTGAAATGTTTTTTGCAAGTACCATCCGAACCTAAAATTTACAGAGACGGAAAGCAGAAAAACGAGAGAAATACGATGAGATCATTCAAATAACAAGGAAAAAAAAGTAGATTGACCAATCAACCGAAAATAAACACCATACAAAACCACAATGTTGTTTTCTAAGATGTGGAAGTGTAGTGTGTAGAAATGTGTTTAATTGGAATGTTTTAAATTTAAGATTAGAGATAGAAAAGATGAAGGCAATGAAGAAATTGAAGTAATAATAGTTGATGAAGTAAATAATGAAGATTGTGTTGATGGATAGACATTAATTAAGAAGTGGTGGGAAGATTAAGATGAAGGGGATAGTTGTGGATGGAATCGTCCCAGGGGTTGCCACGCCATTCAGTTAACTCCGGGATGTCCCGCACGGCCTTCCACACGGCGCTGTTGCACTTGAAACCCGACCCGAATGCGATCTGCCAGACCCGGTCCCCCTTCGCGACCCGACCCTTCGCCTCCGTGTACGCAAGCTCGTACCAGAGGGAGCTGCTCGAGGTGTTGCCGAAGCGGTGGAGCGTCATTCTGGATGGCTCCATGTGCCACTCGCTCAGCTGCAGATTCTTCTGCAACTCGTCCAACACCGCTCTTCCACCGGCGTGGATGCAGAAGTGCTCGAACGCCAGCTTGAAGTCCGGAATGTACGGCTTCACCCCCGACATCTTCAGCACCTTCCTCCGAACCAGCGACAGGAAAAACATCAACTGCTCCGAGTATGGCAGAACCATCGGCCCCAAGGTTGTTATGTTTGTCTTCAGAGCATCCCCTGCCACAGCCATTAACTCCCTCGCCAAACACACCCCTATTTTTCCGGTATCGTCCTCTTTCTGATAGACGCAGTTGTAGTTCTTGTCGTCGGCACCCTTGTGCGTTCGGACGGTGTGGAGCAGCTGGTACTTCGATCGGGACCGATCGGAAGGCTTGTTAGAGAGGAGGACGGCGGCGCCGCCCATTCGGAAAATGCAGTTACAGAGGAGCATGGAGCGGTCGTTGCCGAAGTACCAATTGAGGGTTATGTTCTCGGTGCTGAGAACCAGCGCGTAGGAGTTGGGGTTGGCTTTGAGAAGGTCCTTGGCGAGGTCAACGGAAATGAGCCCCGCACTGCATCCCATGCCGCCGAGGTTGTAGCTCTTGATGTTGCTCCTGAGCTTGTAGTGGTTCACAATCATGGCGGAGAGAGAAGGGGTAGGGTTGAACAAACTACAATTCACCACCAGAATGTCAATGTCCTTCGGCTCAACGCCCGTTTTCGCGAAAAGCGCGTCCAACGCCCCGAACATCACCTCCTCTGCCTCCAACCGCGCCTCGCTCATGCAGAGATTCGGCGGCCGGGAAGTAATTCCCCTGGGTAGGTAAGTCTCGTCGCCCAAACCCGCTCTCGTCGAAATCTTCCTCTGAAACTGAAGAGACTCTTCCTCAAAACCCCCGCTCTCTTCGGTCATCTTCAGGAACGACTCCACCGAGATTTTCCGCTCCTTCTCCGGCTTGTAGCACGCGAAGTCCACCAGATACACCGCGCCGGAGCGCTTCCACCGGAAGAGAGCGGCGAGGGAAAGGATTGCCGCGAAAGCCGCCGCCACGGTCTCGGCGTCGAGCTGGTGCGAGCAGAGTTTGGAGAGTTTGAGACCGGTGAGGGAGAAGCTGAGAGAAAGGGTGATGGCCAGCATCACAATGCTTGCTGCATTGCATGAGTAACCGTATCCCAGTCCCAGCTTCACGTACTTTATCTTCACCGACTGAAGAAAATCGGGGAGACGGCGGCGGATTCTGATGACGGCGGAAGAGGAGTCCTTGAAGTTCATCTCCGCCGTCAATCTCTCCTTGTCCATGTCTATGGTGTCGCCACCCATGGTTTGAATTTGGTGATGCAGAGGAAGTGTTGTGTTGTGTTGTGTGTTTTGTTTGATGTGGAAGTGGTGGGTTTTCGTTGGCTTATAAAGCCGAGACTAGAGGGGTGTGGTGTTAGGAGGAAGCTGAACCATTATTGCACTTTCGGAAAAAAACAAAATCCAAATCCTCAAACAGTCTTCAACAAACATAAACATACTACCTTCATTCTCATCACTTTTCTTCATCTTCTTAATTAATCTTGTGCTGGTAGTTTTGAAAAGGGTTAATATATAGCTCAACAACTTTCTCAAACCAAACTCTCTTTTAAAACAAACCAATATATTTTAACTTCAACCTGGGTTTTTGCTAATAAATATGTCTATTAATAGTAAATAATTACACATTCCATTGGATTGGATAGGCAAATTTGACTTTTCATCAGATATTCTCCAATCAAAGAGTTAATATAACAACTCCAATTTTTTTATATAATCACACTACAATTTCTAACTCAACCTTATAAAATCGGAATCGGAGACAGCTCGTGCGTAGTCCGATATAGCGGGTGACCTGATAAGCCTAACAAACACTTACTAAGATACACTCGAAATGACTCCGATACCATATTATGAAATAGATTTTAAACTTAACTCAACTCCATAAAACTGACTCATAAGATAAAGTATGCATCCACTTATATATAATGAAATATTCACATCTCTAATCGGTATAGGATCTCCAACAACTATATATATTTATTTCTAAACTCGTTAATACTCTTATTACATTAGGAACTCTATGTATGAAAGTATGATTTTCTTTCTCCAAATAATGGGGCTGTGATCACGTGTGTCTGTTTTGCTCTTTCTCCATTTGTTTTTTACAATAAAATCTTTGCCGTATGCATTTGATTCAAATTTGATGCTCTTAACACGCAAATATGAACCAAAAGAAGAGAGAAAAGAAAGAAAAAAGAAATTGATGTCTATTTTTGGGTGCATATATTGTATTGGCCAGTGTAGGAGATGGCGAAATTTGGAAAAGTGATGGAAAACTGGTAGTCGTTGGTGGCTAGTCATCATGGAACAATTAATGGTATTCTGCTAACTTGTCAAAACCTCAACCCCATTTCAAAACTTCTAAATAATCATCAACCATGATTTGCATGAAAATCATTGCTATTACCTCTACTTATCCATATTCACTTAATTACGTGCAGTGTTTTTTCTTGGGTTATGGAGCTTATGGATAATTTCTTTGTTGTGCACGTTTTTCTTCTTCTAAATTACTATAACTCAATCATGCAACAAACCACACAAGTTGGAAGAAGTTGGGGAACAGTAATAGAAAGTAGCTTATCTAAAATCATTCAACTGTTAAAGCCAGGAGTGGGAGTTATGAGTTTGGTAATGGACGGTGGATTTCAGAAACTGTTTGACTTTTTCAAGTAAAATTGGATTGAAATGACCCATTATCTCTAACTAAGTTGGTGGAGAAGTCATTTTAGGCCAACAAAAAAAAATTCGAAATTACATAATCACCCACTAAAAAAAATCATTAAGAGACAAAAAATAATTGATACAGTAGTGCATTCATACAGTAGAGTATACTTCGTTAATTTCTATGTTGTTCATTCTTATCAGTTTAATGTTACCTTTGTTGATGTCTATGTTCTGTGGTTGAAATTTCTGACACACCATTGTCTAGAGATAATTTGTTTTTGCACTTGGTGTTTCATTGATGAAGATCCTTATCCATTGGAAAACCATGGACCCTAACAAAACGTGGATTACATGCTAAAGCCATGCATATAAGGTGCATGTAGTTCACCGACCTTCTTCAACTCTTTTATTGTTTTTTTATTTGGTTGACCACAAACCATGTACTTTGCAGCTGTGAGTTTTGCAACCACAAATAATGGTGTTTATGATATCAAACCATATCATAAACTTCAAGATCTAAGAGAACACACTCTAATAAAGGAGAATACAATAATGGGGAGATATTGTGTCTTTCTTAAATGTTTACTTAATATGTACAAACACTTGTATTAAATAATTATTAATTTTAGAGACAAAAGATAATATCTATCAACATTAATAAAAAATCATTAAACATAAATAAATTATTTTTATGGACAAAAAATAGTTAGTCACTACATTAATTAAATTAGATATTATTTTAGATACCACAAATTATTGATATCTAAATTTATTTTTATTATTAATAAATAATCTTTAAATTGATGTCTAATTAGCTTATTAGTGTTTTAGTTACCAATTAATTATAGCTAACAAATTTTAGTTACCTACTTTATAATCTAATTAGTTGGTAGCTAAAACATTAATAAGCTAATTAGCCATCAATTTAAAGATTATTTATTAATAATAAAAATAAATTTAGATATTGTGATCTATAAAATAATATCTAATTTAATTAATGTAATGATTAATTATTTTTATTTTTAAAATTAAATTCTATTTAATTGATTTTCTTGTAGTGAAAATGATCTCTATTTAAATATACTTTCCAAATTAAATTTAAATTTGATTTTCATTATTTATATATCGTAAATTGATGTTATTTTTTGAGATCTCCAACCAAAATTTAAAAAATTATTTTTCTACATCTTAATTTTTTTTAAAATATTAATAAATAAAAATTATATTTAAAATTGACACTCCAATAGTTTTTTTTCAAGCTTCTTGAGTTGTGGGTCCAGTTTTCTTTCTTGATACAATATCTCCAATTCTTGAAAGAAGGAAGCCAAGATTTGGAAACTGGTCCCTTGAGAGTGAAGGGTAAGGCTATCTCCAACTTTCAGAGTTTGAAATCTTATTTGAATTCATCACATTATTTTTCATATTTTCCTATAGTTTTTAATTCACTATAAAAGTTTGATTAAATCCACACTTCAAAAATAGATTTAAAAAGAAATGTTTAAACTTGATGGGTGTATGATTCCTATATGGAGAAAAACAAGTTATCTTTGAAGATGGTGGGTTGGTTGGAGGAATGTGACAGTTTGAAATGTGCAAGTTGATAATGGTCCCCAATAACATAAATGAAATACAACAAAGCTTCATAAGCACATGGCAATGGAGTTAGCAAGTGAGATTAAAACTTTTGGGTCACAATGTCCATAGCTTCATATATGAATTGTCATTCTCCAACTATAAACTAATTCAATCAATGTGTATCAAAATAATGACAATCATAATCATGAGCTACACCTTCTCTTGCCCAATTAACTACTCACATGCAATCATTATTTTTTTTAATCACCTTTTTGTTATTAAAGTGTGAAACTAGTGTTTCGTAAAGTTGAAGGTTGCTTTGAGGTAACTTGTTAGTTCTATTTTCTGCTCCAACCATAAAGGAGAGTTTCTTTTGTAGATGATATAGGAAGTTCACTTGTGATTACTGTATATGGGTTGAGATACCCCTGAAGTATCCCCTTTAATTTTATTTATTCATTGCTGATAAAAAGAAAAATATTATACTTAATACTAAATATTTTTATTCCCTCAACCTTTTATATATACATATATTATAATAGAGTTATGATATTCACTAGTTAACCAAAATTAACATTAACCATAATTAGAATGTAATATTGTGATATTATAAAAAATATATAGATACTAAAAAGTAAAAATGTCAACTTATATTATATAATTAAGTAGATAAACATCTAAATCATTCGAATACAATTCAGATGACACCTACATAGTTAAGACTAGTAAACACTTATAATGAAAAAATGAAAAAAGATGATAAAGAGATATTGCTGGTGAGTTACAGGATCAAACTACTTTCAAGATAACTCAAAATTGAGCAAGAGAGTCAAATTCAATTTTATCCAAATTTAAAAAATAAAAAAAATATTTTTTTTTTAACTTAATGTGATTCAAAGTTGTGATTGTTGTAAGTTTAAAGTGCATCAATTATCCTTCAAATTATAATTTTATTAGGTACTTGAATTGTTATTAAGTAATATCTTGATTATAACTATAACTTTTTATTAACATTTTTTTTATTAACATTTGATTCAAAATTGGTATTAAAACTAAGGTTATTAGTCTCATTCTCAATTAAAACAATTGTTGAAGGAAAAAATTGTTATAAAATACATCAATTATGCTCTTATGAATTATAACTTTTAATTTAGTAATAAATGTTGGATCCAACAATAACAATAATAAACTGTTAATTCATAAATTTAAATCTAAATTCTCTCTATGTTGAAATATATTGAATTTAAAAATAAATAAAAAATAAGTTGAAGATAAAGAAAAATATATTTAAAGAGCAAATAACATTCTATAAGTCAAGTAATTAAAAATTATAAGAGAAATAGAGAAGAATTTCATCATGTGAATAAATTAACAGATAATGCGTCAAATTATTATAAACTTTAATGTTATGCTATGAAAAATCTATACTTCAATTAAGTGAATGTGTACATAAAAAATTATTTCAAAAGAATATTAGAATTGACTTAATCTACTCTAATAATATTAAATATGTTTTGTTCAATGTTAGAGTTAATGTAATTGGTATTATTATATTATTTATTTTTATTAATAAATATTTGTAAGCATCGTTGTAACCAACACTATAATATTGCATTATTATTCTTAATTTTGCAAAAAAAAAGTGTGTTGATGTTAATTAAGTCAATATTATTTCATTTTGACTTCTTAAAACTTAATGAAAATATTATGATCATTGATCCTAATATAATATAACTATTTATTTAATTTAGTGTTCGTCTCAAATTTAATTTTTTTTTTCAATTTAATATTTATCTCAATATAAGTTTAGCTGATATTAGTATTATCTAATATCAAGACCCAACTAAAGAAAATCATAAATAATTTTATCAACACAAGATATTCGTTAATCACAATTTAACGTCGCGTGTAAGCTTTCGGCCAATATTAATCCAAATTTTCTTTGTAAGAATTCCAATTTCATTAGTGATCTTCTTGAGTTATTGACAATATATTTGGTACGTTAAAGTTAGTATATTTCGTATATTAGATGTGAAAGTGAAAATGATTTATATAAAACAATAGGAATATATAGTATATCTTTAAGAGTTGAAAATTTAATTAGTCACTTAATTTCGTCCACTCTAATAATAAAGAATAAACGATAAATGAATCAACTTGACACAATTTATTTTTTAACCCATATACTGTGAGTTAAATGAGTTGGTCCAAAGCTATTAATATTTAATGCTTTGATATTAATAGCAATTTATTTATTAAAATTACACATTTCAATGAGTTTCAGTAATTAAGATCCTTAACAAATTATAGAAAATATTGTAAAAAATGTGAAGAAGAGTATTGCAAACTTTTATGGTTAGAATTATGTGCAGTAGTTTTAATAAACACAGATAACCCAAATCTAAGTGCAAGTATTATACACACTCTAAGATAATCCTACTTCTACTAATTTCTCCCTATTTACATTCTACTCTAAGATGAAGAAACAACATCATTTAACCATATAGACTCTGCTTTTCTCAACCAGACACTTCCAAGGATTTTGCAAAGCACTAGTGCTCCATGAACTGCAGGATGATAATGGCACTAGAAACAGAACACAACCGAGTCATGAATTAATCAAACAAATCATTGAAGTGACCCTATTAAAGAAATGTTACATTAAATACCTTAATGCTTCATTTTTTTCCTTCAGTATGCCACACAATGTCTTGCAACCCTGATGAGAAGATTTTGAAGAACTGCATATATAAACCAAAGAGGGGTGTCATCATATTTTACTTGAAAAGCAAAGGAATGTAGTACTTAGTAGGAACTTTCACATGCCTTATGAAACTCTAGTGTATCACCCCCTGTCTTTCTCAGCTCCACCATGTGCACTGAGGGAGCCACTTCGAAAACCTGAGGACAAACACAATCAATTCGGGTCAGAGAACCTTGGAAAGAAGCCAACGAAAATATATTATCATATGTTCTTCTCACACATTGTGATTAAAATGTTCAACAACTGGACTTTAAACTTAATTCAATCTTATAAGGCGAGGTTTGCACTTACTTATATATTATTAAATATTTCAATCTCTGATTGAAATTTCTCCAACAAATACGTAAGATTATACATTATGGTGATCGATATATAGACTTTAAATATTTCTAATACCATATGAAAAAATGAACTATAAACTAATTCAACCTTATAAAATCAATCGGCTTTTAAGGTTTGTATAGGTTCTAAATGACTTTGATACTATATTAAGAAGTGAACTTTAAACTTAGTGAACTTTAAAGTTAACTCAACCTAATAAAATCAGCTTATAAGATAAGATTTACACCCACTTATAAATTATGAAATGTTATTATCTCTAATTGTGAAATTTCGAACAAAATTACTTCAATTTATGTTCAAAATATTATTAGATACTTTAGAGTCAATATGCTACGGTTAGGCAAAAGTTGATCCAGAGTTGGAATCAAATAATTATTGTAAAAAAGTGTACTGCCTTCAGATCTCCCGTTGTCATATAAATTACTGTCACTTTAAAGCCAGACTAAAAGTCATGTCAGACCAGAATTGATCAATTTCTGTGAAATGAGATGATTTAGGTAAAGAAAACTGGAATCATTCATAACCAATTTGTGGTCTTGTGACTACGGATTCAGATCTTTTATCTTATCTCCTAATTGAATGTTAATAACTCATCAGAATGAAAGAAGTTATTGGCATTTAAGAGGGAGAGACAAATTTTTGTTCTGACCTGCCTTCCTTTAATCAGAGACAAGAAAAAGGGACAGAAAATTTGTCATATGACCACAAGCAACAAACAGAAACAAAAAAGCTTTTTCCTAAATAAATGTTTCAGTACCTCAGTAGCCACTGAAAGGTGACCCTTCCTCCCATTGTGGTCACCTTGCAGCTTCATCTGCAGTATTTAAATATAAGTAACAATACTCTACAGCACTACAAAGTAACAGCTCTTAGGAAATAGACAATACAGACCAATGTGCAATGCATAGTAAAATTGAAGAGAATCACTGTTACCTTATAATTTTTCTTTTGTACAATAAACCCCAGTGGCTTGGCTGCTTCCTCGATTTTGAACATAATTTCATTTGCAGGGCACTGTGAAGTAAAACAGGTTTCTTGCTGCACTTCATCCTACAGTGTCGAGACACAAAAATCAGAAGAAACAACAAGCATCAACCAGAAGGAATAACATTTTATCGTCCTCTTCATGCAATGAACAAACTACTACCTTGAATTTAGATCTGATTAAGAAATAGAACACAAATTTATCCTGTACCGGTTAGGACGGAACGACCGGATGGAAGACCAATATTCGGTCAAGGCCGAACGATGTGGGAGTACCCTAAGAAGATTAGCAAGACTAATCAACAACTAAATACTAGATAATACATTCTTAATCACGGTCCATATCCTTAATCTAACCCAATAACAAAGGATCCATGATAATCATACAAATAGACACAGATTTCAAGAATTAGGTACGTTATCATTTATTACTAAATACGCCGAGTGTCGAATATTGAAATCTCACTTGAACGTCAGAGTGTCTTTTGTAGGTACCATCCGAATCCGAAGTACACGAAGATGAGGAGTAAAGAGACAGGAGGAGTGCAAGGAGTTCATTCGAAGGGAGAAAGAATAGACTAACCAACCGAGGAAGAAGATTATCGTTCTCTTGGTTTCAACTTGAAACACCGTAGTCCACAAATTATCACAGGTGGTTAGTTAAATTTCATGGAAACTGACAGCTGGTGATTTTAAAACAACATTAAAAAACACTAAGAGATGCATAAAAACGTCAACATGATCAAAGAACAAAGCATTCTGACATACCGTTTGCATGTCGAGCAAGTTGTCTAGATTGAAACTTTGTGATCTAGAAATGAACTCAAAAGCATTAATGTGGACGGGTTTCACTTTCTTTTCTGTCCCTAGATTTTTCTACAAACCAAAGTGAATGAATAAGCAGCAGAATTTCCACATGGATGAAAGAAGTTGACTACAATACAAACGTTGTCTAAAAATGAGTACATTAGACTCGTTGAAAGCGACGGCTACATCATCTAAACTTAGGTCCTCTTCCTCACTGAAACATGTTGGTTTGTATCCTTTCTTGAACCACTCGTCTTTTAAGAGCTCAGGAATTTTTATCCTCTGCAAAAAAGCAAACAAAAGAACTTGAAGGGTACATTACAGGAAGCAATTAGCTACAAACAGAATCATAAAAATCCAATAGAAATTGCCCAATAGGAAATGAAACAAGCATTCAAAGCTAACCGTTCGAGGGTTTGGGTCTAGAATGCGTTTCAGCAGTGCCTTTGCCTGTGGTGGAAACCATGATGGACAAGAGAATTCTGCCTTGATAATCTAAAATATCAGAGTATTCATATGTTGAAAACCATTCACCAAATTACAAACTGATTGAAATTGAACAATTTTAAAATTGTATAGATCAAATTACAATTGTAAACTGCTCTCTTTTGAAGTTTTTGAAGTTCTGAAGTAATGTTTTCCCAAATATAATAGTGTTTATAGATTTGGACTTGTATAAATAATGACACATTCTCATGTCATAGGTAATAATAATCTCAAATGACTCACTTTCCTGAACAGAGCCATATGAGTTGGGCCATCAAAGGGCAAGAACCCAGCCATAAGTACAAAGAGAATGACTCCACAAGACCAGATGTCAGATGTTGAACCAGCATAGCCTCTATTATGAATCACCTGATACAAATGGCACATAACATATACCATTTACTGCAAGTTTGAGGGACTAAAGACCAATGTAGTTTACAATGTCATTCACCATGTCAAGAGTTAAGTCCTAAAGTAGATACCTCAGGAGCAACATAATGTGGGGTTCCACATGCAGTGTGGAGCAGTTCATCGTCCTGCATTATATAAGAATTTGAGGAAAGTGAGGCCAAAGGTCACATGCAAGTGAATCTAAACTAAGTAGCTGAAGTGAAAAGTAAAATCAGATATTTTCAAAGCACCAAGCTATTTCTTCTACAAAACAATCAAAACCTGAAAACTTGACTGATATAAGCCTTGTAACTATTTATGATCTGCACACGAATCATGCGAGGTATGTAAATTCTAAGAGAAACAATCACAGCACCATTTATGGATTGTCAAGAATTCTAGTGAGACCTGAGATGCTATTAAGATTAAAGATTTTTTTTTGTAACTTTGGATAGTGTCTAAGTAAAAGGAAAAATAACATGAAACGTGCATCAATTTAGTATGGAAGAAATTATCTTACTTTCTGCGAGTACGTACTCAATCCAAAATCTGAAACTTTAAGAACACTGTTCGAGTCCAGAAGAAGATTCTCAGGCTGCAAAATACAATGAAGATGACCATAAAATAATTAAATCCTGATGAATCCTATATCAATCTATATTTAAAAGTAACGGTGCTTGAGAGAGAAGATTAAGGAGTTAAAGACCTTCAGATCTCTGTGATACACGCCTCTACTATGGCAGTAGTCAACAGCATTAATAAGTTGTTGGAAATAAGTTCTAGCTTCATCTTCTTTAAGTCTCCCCTTTTCAGCCTAGAAATAAAAAAAAAAAAGCATTCCAAGAATTGTATGTATCAGATCCAGAAATATTTTTTTTATTGTTAATAAAAAATAAATAAATATGAATCACTTTAGGAGGTGGTAGAACCCTTAAAAAAAAATAACAACCTTTCACACACAACAAAAAGAAATACCAATCCAACTTAAAACAAATCATTTGTTTTTAATCGAAAATATGTAAAATAAAGGATTAAGACACCAATCTGAAAAGGAAAAACAAGCTGAAGGAACTTTGGAAGTAATTCAAGACCAGACCTTCAGTTGATCCATGAAATTTTTTTCAAAATATTAATCACTCATCTCTTAAAAATATGCGTATTCCGATGCCGTCAAATCTTATATACCAAAACAATTCTGATATTTTCAAAAACTAAATTAACATATGTAAGAACACCAAACAAATTAAAATACAAGAAATGTGAAAAATATTGATAACACCAAATAAAAAAAGACAAACATATATATTAAAAAAGTAGAGTAAGTAAGACTTACTATTTTGTCAAATAGCTCTCCCCCATCAAGTAACTCCAGAACAATGTAAATCTTTGTTTTGCTAGCCATCACCTATCCTTTAATAAAGGACATATATTGACTGAATAAAGTGATGCAGTGGATTCAAAGAATGAGAAAACATTAGTTACATTATATCCACCATTTGCAACTCATGTAATCTAGCTAATTACAATATATATGCCTATCTATCTATGTTTAGAAGCACACATTTTTACATGATATAAAAGTTTTAAGCAACTCTAGTCTGAAAATCAGTTTCATAAAAAGAGTTTTTCAGAAGACCCAAAAACGTTAATTAAAGAAAAAACAGAAAGTTCTGTATGGTTACAAGTTGTGTATGATTTGTATTAATTAACGTTGAACAGTTTATCAACTAAACCAGATCAGTTGTGGAAGTTCATAGTGAGTTCAACAATTTAGAATCCGATTTACAAAATCATCAATTTTCACATGAACTTGTTGTGTCAGCATGGTTGCAGTGATGATTCCATCTAACTTTGAAATTACAGAAACTGTTTGAAACTTTTAGCTATTTCGACAGTATCACGTGTAGAGTAAGTTTCATTGGATAGTGTGACGCTTTTTGTTCTTTTTGTATTCATGCACATGCTCTTTGGAGTGACCATATTTAGTATTTTTTTAAGTACTTTACGAGTACTTTTTATATTATATTATTTATCAGAAACACTAGAAACACGTTCTTTTAAGAAAAAAAATATTGATTAAAATTTATTACAAAACTAATAATCTCGTAAAGTTTACATTTTATTTCATAAATCTCTTTCGTGGTTTCATAGCTTTTACTAAATTTTAATTAATAAAAAATATACTAAAAATAGTTTGTTAAAGAAATGTTCTCTCAACACACCTATTTATTATTTTTATATTTTTTCTAGTTAAGTGTATAATAAATTTGAGGTGTGGAGTACACAGATAATTTTTATATTACTTTAGAAAAAAAAGGATGAGTTTGAGAGAGTTACAAAACTAAATCATTTTAATAATTGAGCATATATAATTAATTTATTATAATCAAAATCAATTTTTGTTGGATTAAGCTTACTAAAAAGTTATTTTAAGATAAATAGTTTTGTTTGGATGCAAAAAAAAAAAATCAATGTTTACACAAAGAAAAAAAAAACTTGTTGACAAAATCATAAGACATAATTTTTAAGATTAAGGAAATCAAGTTATTCTTTAGAAAAAAAAATGTTCATCCAACTTATTCTATAAACATAATTGAAAAATGAATTTTATAATTTTGAATGATGAAAAACTATATGTTTTTTTTTATAAAAAAAAAATAATAGTAAATATGCTCAACATTTATAAAAAAAATAAAAAAAAACCTTTACGTTACAATTTAAATCAATCTTAAAAAAAAACTATTGACTAACAAAAACTCAAGAATATCGTCTACACACAAAGATATTTTTAACAACAATAGAAAAAACTAGATGTTAAAAGAGATAATATATGAAAGAGTGTTTTTTTAATTAACAATAACAAATAAATAAGAATCAGTTCAGTAACAGTTCAACCCTTATATATCGAGTAGTTCAATCTTTATAAAAAAAAAAATAAAAAAAAAATATGACATCAATCACGTAATATACGAAGGAGTATAATATAAGAGTATGGTGTAGGGTAGTGACCTCAAATATTTTAGCAACGTTTGGGTGATTGATGAGTTTCATGGTTGATATTTCTCGCTGGAGCTGTTCCATCATGTTGTGGCGGAGGACATGTTTACGGTCCAGGATTTTGATGGCAACCTTGTTCCCACTCTTCACGTTTCTCGCCAACTTCACCTTCGCAAAGCTTCCCTCTCCGATGGTTTTTCCCAACTCGTATTTCCCAACCACCATCCCATCTTTTGCTACCTTCACACTCATTTTTCTCTCTTCCTATGCTCTTTTCTTATCCCTTTCCTCACCTCCTATTTATGTGTACATGAAGCTCCTACGTGTTTAATCAGTTGCTTGAAACTTGGAATGATTGCACTTGGTTTTGTCTTAGTGGTGAGAAGCTGAGAGTACCAATGGGGTGCAAGCAAAGGAGATATGTATGGGGGAAAAAAGGGTAAAGGGAAAAGTGCAGAAGGTCCCACTGAACAGGTTGTGTCTCTCACTCATTCACTCTGGGTTTTCCCTCAACGCGATAATTCCACGTTTGAAAGTGTGTGATTTCATTTAAGAAATTAAATTAAATTAAATCAGAAATAAAAAAGTATCTTATTGTTAAGAAACACAATCATATTTCTAAAGGTGGATTTGAAAAGATTTTCACACTAGTTTTGCTTAAAACATGGTTCTAGTTAGTTAATTAAATTTTTTTCTAAATTTACACTAAGAAAACATCCATTTTGTGTGAGTAAAAAATAGATGAGTCAAAAATGGACGCAAAAGTTAAAAATGGATGGAAGCAAAAGACAAGTAGTGTGGGCCAGAAAGGTGGACGCATCTTGCATGGATCAAGCCCACGCAAAACGGACGCAAAATTTCACTTATGCGTTGGCTAGGCCCACGCAAAATTATATCAGATGTTGACGCAAATTTAAAAAAAAAACTAGCGTGGACCATAACCGACACATAAAGGGAAGAAATAAAAAAACAATTTAATTTGTTTTTTAGCCAATTTAATAGTAACCAAATGTGTATGTGTGTAATGGGAGATCTTTGTGCAACATGTATTTCATATATGGCTTCACTGTAAACTATTCCAAATTTGATGGAAGGGGTTAATATTGAGATAGATGGAATATGTTGAAACAAGAGGCATAAGTTTTGGGACCTATAATGCTTGTTGTCAAAGTATGGATGCATGACTCATATATGAGTGTAGGTGATGTATCACTGTCAAAATGAATTGCATAAATGAAGCATATAAACCAAGGAACTACATGACAACATGAGTATTACAAAGGAGAACCAACTTAATCAACCACTTCTTATTTTTAAATGTAATCTCAATAATTGAATGTGGGGTTTAAAAACATATTCACTATTATTAAAATATATTACGTGTGTTGTTGGCTTCATATGATGTGTAAGCTATGAAGAATTATTAGTATTGAAAGATAAGTTTAATATGAGGACAAAAGTAAGGAGCTTGTGTTGTCATGTATATACGACTTTTTTTTTTAATTTAATTTTATTTCTTATTGTTAATAAAAAGACGACTTTTTTTAAAAGGATTGAAACATTTTATGTACTTCTTTCTATATTTAAATTATTTTGTTGATAAAAAAAGTTAACATTATTTTGTTGATAAAAAAAGTTAACTTAATGTTCACTTAAAATTGAATGATGATCTAAATGAATTACACACATTATCATCAATACATCATCAATATGTTATGTTACCTAATTATCTAATATTTTTTTATATCAAATTATTGCAAATTTATGTTTTACTCCTAAGAAAAAAATAACTCTAACCATGCTCATTTTTAGAATTGGTGCAAAAGTCTCCAAGTAGTCACTCCATATATTTGAGTGAATCATTTTTTCCACCAGTCTAGCCTTCAATAGTTTCATTAGCTTTGTATTTTTCTGTATAAATTCATTTGCATCCATGTTTTTACTAGGTGGTAGAGTGACTAACTTTCAAGTATTATTCTTCTTTGATGCCTCCATTTCTGAATCCATGGTCTATTTCCATTTCCTATCAATTAATGACCCAAATAAAAAGAATTTATAATTGTTGTGTTTAGACTTTTGAGAGAGGTTTTACGTGAAGGAGAGAATTTTTCAAATGATAAATAGTATGTTAAAGGATAAACAAGTTTAGTCACAACTCTAGTTCCTTTTATGTTGGAAGATCTAAATTCTCTCCTATTGGTTCGTTACAAGAAAATTTATCATGGTTAGTGGAATTAAAGTTTATAAGTTCATATATATATTTACTTTTTACAGTGGTAAACGATTGAACTCTTGGACATGTTTAGATCCTGGAACTTTTTCCTCTATAGGTGTATTCAACATCATGTGATCTAATAGAATCGCTCTAGGAAGATACCACTCTTTCCCTCTCAACAATTTCAGTTTCAATGGTATTATTCTTAGGAAATATAAAATCATTCAGAGGCTCATCATCTTCTCTTAAATCCTCCTCTAAAGACGAGGATGGTAACTTGTTTATTGAAAATGGCATCTCTTAAGACAATTTTTTTGACAATTTTTTTTGAAACAAGGATGAAAACATTTATACCCTTTTTGTCTGACAGCTTACTCTAATAAAATACATTTAAGTGTTTTTTTTTATCAGTAATGAATAAATAAAATCAAAGAGGATACCTCAGGGGTATCCCAACCCATATACAGAACCAGAAGTGGACTTCCTAAGTCATCCACAAACGAAACTCTCCTTTATGGTTGGGGTAGACCAATCTTAAAGTGAGAAAACCATCCCCAACAAAAAATAACCAACATCGGCGACCAACGACTACACATGTTGACCTTGTATAACTACAGCAACCTCCGACTACACACAACCGGCGATCATGTTGACCTTTGCATACCTACGGCGACCACCGACTACACATATGGAGAACGCCGTTTCATCGATAGGCGATCATGTTGACAGAGCGCCGCTTCATCAACCGGCGATCATGTTGACCTTTTCATACCTACGGCGACCACCGACTACACACATGGAGATCGACCGACGATCATGTTGACCTTGTATAGCTACAACAACCTCCGACTACACACAACCGGCGATCATGTTGACCTTTGCATACCTACGGCGACCACCAACTACACATATGGGGAACGCCGTTTCATCGCTCGGCGATCATGTTGATAGAACGCCGCTTCATCAACCGGCGATCATGTTGACCTTTGCATACCTACATTTAAGTGTTCTTGGATCAAGTTTTACCCTATGCTGTTTATGAACATGGATAATTTTGGAGGATTATTTTGAAAGAGAAGTGCTCTAATTTATTCTAAAAGATGTCATTTTTTTATTTAGAAATTCCATTTTGTTGGGGTGTATAAACAAATGAGGATTCATGAATTATCCCTTCATTTTGAAAAAAAATATTCTAATTTATGATTAAAATAATATTTAGCATTATCATGCTTAAATTTCTTAATATCCACACCAAATTGATTTTTAATTAGTGATATAAATTGCATAACAACAAAACTAACCTCATATTATTTTTTTTGAGAAAAGTCGTGTTACCTTTGTAATTATCAAAAAAGTAATAAATCATTTAGTTCCTGAAATATTTGAATTATTAAAAGGACCCCACACATTAGTATGAATTAGATAAACTCAATTAGAACTTATTTTATTTTAAGTAGGAAAACTTATTTTATTTTAAGTAGGAGAAAACATAACATAACATGTTTGTCAATTCACAAACCTCACAATAAAGATTTTGCATATTTGAATTCAATTCCTTAAAAAAAAGGAAATAAAAGTTTTTATAACAAGAAATGAAGGATGTCTAAAACAACAATCATAAAACTAAATCTTTTCATGATTGTGTATATATTGAGGATTTAGTCATAAAAAAATATTATTTTTTATCAGCAAAGAATTAAATGAAATTAAAAGGGACATTTTAGGAGTTTTTTTACCATTGTGGAACTATTTTTTTTTCTTTATTACCAAAATGGGGTTCGTTTAAAAAAAATACAAAAATGAGGCAAGTCGTGTCAACTTGCCATGAATTCATATGTAGAAGTTGTGCCAAATTGTCACGACTTTGACACGTCAACCTGAACTCGTGCCAATTTGGCACGACTTTATTATAAATTTTATTATAAATTATTATTAATATTAAGAAAATTATTATAATTATTATAATTTTTTAAAGATTATTTTTATTTTTATTATCATAAATATCATTATTAATTTAATTAATAATATTATTATATAACTCTTAATTCACATTTTGACGGATAAACAAAAATATTATATATTTTTTTTATTTTTCATATCTATATAAAATCATTTAGTAATTGAGCATAAATTAATATCATCGATAAAATTCATCAATAATTAAAAATGATCGATTACCACAAATTAATCGGTAATTTTCTGTAAATAAATTAATAATTTCTTCAAGATATATTTTTTCTGATTTCTTATATAATTTTTTTTATCTATGATAGTTTATGTATTGTCAACTACTCTTTGTATTTTGATTTTATTCCTTCTTCCTATTTCTTTATTTGTGGTAGTTGAACAATTAATAGATACACGTATTCGAGATTCACTGAGATTGAAGTCATAAGAGCAAATTAGGAAAAAGAATAATGAAAGTAGATATAATTTTCAAAATGAGATAATTT
>Ga0123342_1001887_pt1 | contig 35061 bp, 17 predicted proteins | sample Turbeawhitnodule_FD_89960 | JGI IMG/M metagenome (GOLD analysis project Ga0123342, IMG submission 89960) | Root nodule microbial communities of legume samples collected from Mexico - Turtle bean Mexico white nodule | ecosystem: Host-associated > Plants > Roots > Nodule | place: Mexico: Nepantla... | reverse complement strand
CTGGGAGGTGAGCTTCCTTATAACCTTTGTTAAATTAACGAATGGTTCAAGTGTTTTTTTGGGTGTTTAAAAATAAAGTCAAACAATTAACAACATAAAAAAAATTTGTATCGCCCCCCCTTCTCCCTAAACCCCCCCCCCCCCCCCAAAAAAAAAAAAAACAAAAGGAAGGAAAGAAAGTAAGATTAAAACGTCAAAGCTGGTTGGTTTTGAATTTGTTTTGTTTAACTCAAAGAGGACAAGAAGGCAGAGAGCTATTAGAGGAGTGTTTGTGGATCACTGAGAGGCACAAAGGAAAGGAGCACCCCATCCTGGTGACGCACATGATAAATCTTGCAACTTCGTATTCACGGTCAAAGAATTATGCAGATGCTGAGCACCTGTTGAGAAGAAGTTTGCAAATCATGATAAAGCATAAGGGAACTGATGACCAGTCCATCAGCTTTCCTATGTTACATCTTGCAGTTACACTCTACCATTTGAAAAAGGATGAAGAAGCAGAGAAACTTGCACTGGAGGTTTTGCGGATCCGTGAGAAGGCCTTTGGAAAAAATTCCCTTCCTGTTGGTAAGCCTTCCCATACTTCATTGAAAACCTGGTCAGGCTCAAATTAATCTAGGATCGAGTTATTCATAATTCAGGGCATTCAATTAATTGTGTTGCATTTCACTGATGAGCGTAGTAATACTATTCTTGCACGGAAGGGGAAAAACTGAGCCTTAAGTTTCCTATTTCTTTTAAGTTTTTGGGATGAAATTGATATTTATCATATGTATGCATGGCAGGGGAGGCTTTGGATTGTTTGGTGTCTATTCAAACCAGACTTGGTAAGGATGACAGTGAGTTGCTCGAGCTGCTTAGAAGGATCTTGAGTATCCAAGAAAGAGAATTTGGATATGAAAGTGAGGAGGTTTTGGTTAGCCTGAAAAAAATTGTATACTACTTGGATAAACTAGGGAAGAAAGATGAAAAGCTTACCCTTCATAGAAGATTGTCTGTGCTTAGGAAAAAATATAACCAGATGGTTAACTACTAAGGGGTATTATGTGATGATTATGATTGTTTGTGATGTTTACCCTGCTGTAAGTATTTCTCCAAGTATTTCCATGCATTGCTTTCCGGTGAGAGGAACCTATACGGCCTTAGTGCTTCTTTTTTTTTTAGCTTAATCAACATTCACATGAGCCTCACGGTGGGGTTTAGTCTGCAATTTAGACACTCCTTAAAATTAGAGTTTAACTGTGTCAGTGTGAAACAATAGTCATCTAATCACAAATTATTATTAATATATAATCTGTAAAGTAATTGATAAGCATGCATCACAAATTATTATTAATATATAATCTGTAAAGTAATTGATAAGCATGCATCACAAATTATTATTAATATATAATCTGTAAAGTAATTGATAAGCATGCGTCTGATTTAGTTTATCTTTTTTAAATCGAGAGCTTAAAAAATTGTTCGAAGATGAATTTGACTAGTAAAATGCAAAAAAGTGGGTGAGGATTGTAGAGAGAAAATCCTGAGTGGAGAGTGACGTCCAACTAATTAAATAAAATGCTTAGGATGAAAATCTAAGCATCGTTTTTTTAATTAGAAAAAAGGGATAACTAATTAAATAAGAGGAGTAAACAATTATCACCTGATAAGAATACTATTTCTGAAACAGGAATTAGCATACACTTGTCCCTCCATCAAAGCAGAAATAAGAAAAAAGATAATGGCATAAATAATTGTGGTACATTTAAAGAGATCTAGTACTTAATGCCTTAAAATATAAAATATATTTAATACTCACTATAAAAAAAAATAAAAGTTAATTAAAATTGTTGTATTATTTACAAGAAATAAGCAAAATATTTCCAAAGAAGAGTCACAAGGGGCTGCGTAGGTGTCACCGTTAGAAGCCTTTGCAAACTACGTTGAGAACGATGGTGACACAAAGTTCACAGAATCTGGACACTTGGACAAGAAAGAGAATAAAGAAGTTATACAAAGAAAAATACAATTTTTTTATGTTTTTTTAGTTTGATTTAATAATTTTAAAATGAATAATATAATTAAAAAAAAACTTAAATCAACACTATAAAAGAAAAAGTAAATGTATTTATTGAGGGCACACCAATTGATGTTATAGAAAGAGTGGGATAGAAGGATGAGGGAACAGTAATTCGGAAAGCATGGGATGTTGACTATGAGAAGGAACAAAAAAGATAGATATTTAGGAGCATGGGTGTAAGTAACACAATTATTGATACTCTTTTTTTTTTTTTCTTTGAGATGGTTCCAAATACAAGGACCATGCTTTTACATTAGTATTACTAGCAGTGCATAACACGCACTCTCTCTTGGACAGGTGTACAAGCAAAGTCTCAAACATGTTTCAGTGTTACAAGGAAGTTCACTACAGATGATAATCAGGGCAAGTTCTCTCTCTTTCTCTCTCTGTGTCCTTTAATCAGTTAACTGAATATTCTTGTCCTTGCTTCTTTGGGATCTCATGTAATTTGTACTGTTAAGTTTCGCTGCACCTTTTATATTCTTTTGTTGGGATTTATATATATAGATCTTTGTTGTTTCCCTTTTCTGAGGTTTGATAGTTTGAGCGTGTAACTGCCAAGAGAATTCGAGAAAGTTGACATATGTGTGATGTTCTATCGGAGACATTCACTTCTTCCAGAATCTCTAAGCGGAATTTTGAACACCCAAAATCGACATGTTCCTTGTCTTTCAATTAACCACCCGAAGTTTTTTTTCTTTTTCTTTTTTGACTGTTGCATTGCATTGGTTATATATTACTCATCAAAAGCTTCTTATTGATTTTGGGTTTTCATGACTCCAGTCGATGGTGCTTTGACAATTAGTTTTCTTGCAACTTAGGTCTTCCTGGGAAAAGAAGAGCAAAGAAAGTTTGCTCTTGTTAGATTTCTTCTCTTCTATCAAAAGAAATTTTTGTGGAGTCATTGATCTTTTGGTCTTCTTGCTTTCCTGCTTGACTCGTGTTTGAAGATGAATGTTCTTTCTCTGTTAATGATAGGGAATTAGAAATAGGATTGATAATCAACATTCTACAATGATTTTTGTGGGATTTTGGCAACAGTTGTTAGAGCTGGTGGACCTACTATTCCTGTGTTCCTTCTGCTTTCACAAAACTTTTTTCATCTAAATTGAAATATTGGTAATTTGTTGGTCTCGTACAGTATATATTTCACATTTCATTGGGATTTTAGTTTGTATGTAATAATGTAATGTTTTGAGTTTGTGTCTTACTGAATCAACAGAAGCCGGATCCTCCAAAAGTTGCCTCTTAAACCTGATCATTATTCAGAGACTAGCAGCAATGGCGTCAGCAGAAGGGAAGGCACCCTATACAGCTAATTGTTTTACTCAAGATTTCTGCATTCCCCTGAATACTTCGGGTCATCCTTCACCAGTTTCAAAAAAATTAGTATCTGATTGGGTTCCTTGTGATTCTACTAATGACCACATTCATGCCAATTCAGTTTGCATGCCCCATGATCTGAATTCTGATAAACTACCAGAAATGAAATGGTGGTTACATGTGAAAAGTGATTTGGGTGATGAATCAAATTATACATGTCAACATCTGAATTCCTACGAGTCTGAATTTGGTGCCTTCTATGCTGAATTGCTTAATGGAAATGTCAAGCGTGGGGCAGATCAATTGGTCAAAGACTTCGATACTTTTTCTGACTTGGAAAGTGCTAATTTATCTGTAGAGCACCCGCGGCATGTCTCTCCTAGATGTATGAAGAACAACAATACCAGAATGCCAAAATTTGAGGCTTCACTGAATACTGATTTACATTTTACTCCTAAGAATAAAGATCAGGGGGAACTATGTTTTTCAGACAGTCGTTTTATGGATTCTGAAATTTCCAATTTCTTGGTCTCTGAACAAGTTAAAATGACATCATCTGATTTAGAATCACATTTGATGGGAGCTGAGGAAAGTGGGCCTTGGTGGCGCACTGCTGGAAAAGACGAGTTGGCTTCCTTGGTTGCTCGGAAGTCACTTGAGCATATTGAGAATTGTGATCTTCCGCATCCCCAGACTAATCATGTCAGTCAGAGACCTCCCTACCCTAAAGGTGTTGACCATGATAAGATTCTACCATCATCTCTGAATCAATCTTCTGATGCAGATGGTTATACAACGGGAATATCCACTTCTGATTGTTCATTTCAGGAGTCAAACAAGCATTCCAGGTAATGGATAGAGGCATACTTTACGATTTTTTACTTGTTTTCTGCAATCTTTGCCATGATGGTCGGTCTATTTTGTAAAAAATTTGATGTTTTGTCGTGTTTGAAATATTGAACTTCCCAATTAACTATTAAGTTTGACTAGGGTTAAGGATTGTTATTTGTAGATGCTATCTACTTTGAGGTACTTTGTATGTATGCTGTTTTCAATGCTATTGATTGGGGAGTGTGAAGCTAGTTATCGGTTCCAAACCTTACATTTTTCATTCGAGATAGTACGCATTATTTTATATCAAATCCATTTTTTATTTCGACAGATGTTTGGCTCTGACTGCTTGCCATTACGGATTTAAAAGTACTTTTAGTTATCCATCTCATGCTATCAGGGAATTTGATGATTTACAAATTTAACTGAATTTAAACTTGCTTTTGTACATGATAAGAAACTAACTATATGAATGTATAGAACTACCAACAAGTGTAGGAAATAAAATAATTTATAAATTTAATTCACCAAAAAAAGCATAGATGGTTTTTCTAAAATTTTAGAAATATATGTGGATGCTCTCTTTTCAAGCTATATTTCGATTCCTTGAATGATATGTTTTTCCTTCTGACCTTGAACATGTGCACAGACGCTCCATTCTTGGAAATTTAAGATACAATGATAGATCATAATTGTTGTACTATATTGAATTCCCGACTAATGAAACACTGTTTCATTTATTAATTGTGTAGGAATTTAGGAAGCATACTAAACACACACTTGGTAACGTGTTTTTGGAATTTTTTCTTATAACTTTTATACTGTTGAGTTGAAATTTCATGATTATTCTATGATCAATTCAATAACAAACTATGCTGCAAATGTTCAGTTTCAGCCAGAGCACAGATTCTAGTTCAAGCAACAAAGGATGCCACATAAATTCTGAGAACAGTAGCATGTCTGAGCTGTTGAAGGCTTTGTGCTACTCTCAAACAAGAGCAAGAGAGGCTGAGAAAGCAGCACAGCAAGCTTACAGCGAGAAGGAGCACATCCTGAGTCTCTTTTTTCGACAGGCATCACAGCTCTTTGCTTACAAGCAGTGGCTCAACATGCTGCAGCTGGAGAACCTCTGCCTGCAACTCCGAAACAAAAACCAGTCATTGCTAGATCTTTTTCCAGCATCCTTACCCTGGACCCCATGCAGGGCAATGCTGCTTAAGAAGAGTCGTGACAAAGCTGGGAAGCGGAAGAACAGTAACAGAAGATGTGGGATTACAAAGTGTGTTGTTGCTTTTGCGGTGGGAGTAGGCCTTGCTGGTGCTGGTTTGCTTCTCGGTTGGACCATGGGATGGATGTTTCCACCGTTATAGAGGACATCTTGGTTCAGACATTGACTAGCATTAATGTCATGCTTCTGCTATGCTTTTCTGGAATTTGAGTTCTGTTGTGCTGAAAAGATTCACAGGAGTGGATATACAATGTTATCCATGGTTTCCATGCCTAAGTTTGTGCATATTCCTCATTCATTAGTTGTATATGTTTAAGAACATATAGTGTAGAAAGATCCACGTCCACTTATTGGGAAAAGGCTTTGTTGTGGTTGTAGTGCAGAAAGAATACGTTTAGTAGATATGTATAAAGTTTTCTTTTAAGTATCAAATGTACTTAGTTACTTGAAATATGTAAACGGTCAAAATAGTTAGTCAGGTCTGTGGGTCAGAGATGGATATCATTGCCATATTAGGTGCTCCATCTGTTTTCCTCTCACTTTGTTGAGTATCTCTTCACCCTTAGCTTTCAATTCTTCTTTAACTCCTTTTATTATTCTTAGCCTTCATCATTCTGGGTTTTGATTTGTGTCTTCCTCTTTTCTTCCAATCCTATTCTTGTATTTAAAAATGCAGTTCGTGCTTATTTTTCTGTGGTTTGAGACTAGTCTTTGACTTCTCTTGTCAACTTGACCTTCAAGGAGAGTAACGGTTATACCCATCAATATATTTTCTTACATGTACTAGTAAATAGCTTGTTATTTGCATCTGAACAGACCAACTAAGATAAACATTTAGAAAACAATGATCTTCCGATAATAATAATGTTGTTACCAATGTGGTTAGAAGGGTTTGAGTGTACCTTACATCATCACTAATAGTATTATATAACACCCAGTGACAGTATCACTACACATCAAATATCTAATGGGGTACGGAAAGGCTAGTCATGTTGCCATGAAAGTTTCCCCATGTCCGTGTTTCTGTATCTAGAGAAAATCTTATTTGAAAACTTTTATTTAAATCGATAATTAGTTAGAACAAATTTGTATTGAATAACTAAGATGACAACTACAGTGACCTCGAAATGGATTGTAGATATGAAGAAATGGTTTCATTGTAGATGCATATGCAACCTTAGCCGTTGATTAGTAGGTAATTAGTCTGAAATTAAAAACTTTCAAAAGCTAAACCAGTTATTTCTCAACTAGTTTACGATTCAGTTGAGGCAATTTCTCCCTCACCATATCAACCAAAAATTTTAAATCCAACTCTTGTCATATATTTGCTTACGGATATCAATATCCGGAAGTCATGTATTTGTATGTGGATATTGGCATCCGGAAGTGTCAGTTTTGCCTATGGATATTGATATCTGGAAGTGTTATGTTTGCATACGAATATTGTCATCCGAAATTGTACTCTTAGACTATGAATATCTTTATCTGGAAGGCACTATCATGCTTCCGGATATACATATCCAGAAGAATCATCCTCAGCGTTTATTTTTTGGCAAAGTGATGCTTTTGATACTTTTAATGGATTAAAATCCTCTAAACTAAATCAATTTAAAGAATATAAGTAAATAGTTGGTGGTGTAATGGATTGTTGTGGTGGTGTAGTGAGTTGCTATGGTGTGGTAATGGTGAGTTGTTGCGTTGGTGAACTATGAGTTTCGGATATCCATATCTAGAAATATTTTCTAGATTCTGGATTTTCATATCCAGAAGTTAGTTCTGAGTTCCAGATTTTTATATCCATAATGATTTGATTAAGCTTACGGATATTAATATCCAGAATACAAAGATTCCTCATTAAGGGTACAAAAAACTTTTCACATAATGCACTGGGTGTATATCAAAAATGGTATGGTGTAGAGTTGAATGCTGTTATGGCAACCCAACGTAGTAAACGATGCATGACGATGTTTAATGGATGGTGTTGAATGTTCTCATGAGTAAGAAAGTTTATATTAAAAAAAAAAAACTGTAACTGATTGGCAATGGACGTATTCAATAAGAGTTATAAACTGCATATATATGGTCCCAAAAGCTACTGTTTAAATGCAACTTATCTTTTCAGCTGAGCTAAATGAAAGTAGTGAATCGTTGTTTGGTGGAAACATTATTCAAAAATAACGATAATTTGTAGATGCATTTATTTAGAATGAAAATGGCAGTAGGTTTTAAGTAGTTGGCTGGAACTTCGAATCTGAATTGATGCGCATCCACTTTAGGTGCAAGAAATAATGGAGCATTGACAAGGACATGTTAGCATTTTTTTCACTTTTTTCAATAATATTTAAGAGCGAAAAACAAATGTAAAACTCCATTAAATTGCATTTAACATACCCAAGATTAGTTGTCACAGTGAAAATAATTGACCCACGAAGTTTCCCATCTGTTGGAGGTTTCCTCAGAGCAACAGAAGAAACAAAACATATACACTCAACATTACATGTTCTAGATCAACGACTACCAATCCAATTTCCATTCATTTTGTTGCTTACATACACCTTAGTTTTGTTTCCATCAGACATTATGGCTAAGCAATAGGAGGAACAGTCATGCGCCTTGAACTTCAACTTGCTACAAAAAGAAAAGATAAATGATGCCAACTTTACTTGATTATATAACAACATTCATTGTTCAAAATAAAGCTTGAACTATTACACTATCCCACATCATAATTTTGGGTGCGTAGTTACACAAAGTAAAACAAAGATAAAGGAAAGGTACCGTATAAATGTTCATTTAAAGGACAAAGAAGTGCAGCCTATCAAACTAGCAAGCAAAATTTGATTTGTTTCCAAGATTCTATGACATATTTCCCTTGCATTCTATTGGTTCTACCGTATCAGTACTCGTCCAAGTATGTATATAGCATGTCATCCTTCTTAGACTTGCGCCTACTTAGTAAGGCCTTCAGGAGACGTTTACTCTTACTGGGGTACTGTTCTACGTCTTTGGCAGGGTCTCTTTCAGCGTATAAACGCATTGAAGATGATTTGCGTGGCTCTGAAGGGTACTGGTGAAACAATAAACACAGACGGTTAGATAAACTAGTGAGGTTATTGGTGATATGCTGAGCAAACAACCATGATTTATGTTTACTCACCCTTTGTCTTGCATTAGAAGGATTTGGTGTTGTGGGTCTGCTCGGATTTGGTGTGGTTGGTCTGCTTATCTTTGGTGTAGTAGGCCGACTTGACCGAGATCCGGTGCGCAGAAGGGGGAATCGGTATGGTGATACCGATTGCCTCTCTTCAGTGCATGCAACAAGATTGTAAATACAGATATAGTGAGATTTATATCCTCATCTTTTATGTGAAAATGGCAGAGAAATTCAATGAATCAACATGGATGACATTAGTCGTGATAAAAGAAAACTCAAGAATAAAGATATCTTGTGCATACAACCTAAATCCTTTTTAGGCATGCTTGAAGAAGAAGTGAATGAAAAAGCTCCAGATCTCTGAGGTTGTAAAGAAGGTGAGGGAGAACGCCCTCTTCTGCATCAAAATAAAGAATTACATCAGGATCTTATTGTGACAATGACCATCTTAATCCTAAAATAAGATGTGGAATTTGTAATTACCTTGCTGTAGATGGTGGTGTTTCTCTGATTGTAGCTCGAACAGCTTTGGGATACAAACGCAATAAAAGGAATATGAGCTTATATCTAATGTTAATCCCTAGATAAGTGGAATTAAAATATTAGGATAGAAAGAGATACCATTCCTAAAGTGAGGCCAGTCATCTTCGTCATCTAGGTTGTAACCCTCATATTTTGACTTTGTGCAGTTGGCACCATGCATGGTCTCTCCAACTGAACTTGTGAATTTAAGGAATGTGAATATGTGATTATTCAGCATCATAAACATACTTTGTAATAGTAAAAGGAACAAAATATAATAGAAATGGAAAAAGGAAACAGCACCATATAAAGAAAGTGAAGAGGAAAATGCAAGATACTTGCCTGGCAGGATATAACGCTTGTGATATTTGGGAGTACTGATCACCAATGACTGTTGAGTACGCCCCTCATGATCCATATACTCTTGGCATGTCTTTATTCTCTGGTATACCACATTACGGAAACACATTGTTAGTGAGCTTCACAAAGTTTCTCTTTCCTCTTACAAGCTTCAATAACATTCAGGATTAAATCCACTTTTGCTCTCTATAGTTTCATGAACAAATTCATTCCCTATAAATATCTAATTGCACATTTAGTCCTTCAATTTTTTTTAAATTAAGCAATCTAGCTCCATTTTTAATACCTTATCCAATTTATGATTGAATGATGACAGTATTAGTTACTTAACTATGTAAAATATTAATAGTAATGTTTATTAATAAGTCTTAACATTGTTATTTAAAAAAAAAAAGGTTAACATTTACTGTTACCATTTTAGATGATATATAATGTTGGAGCAAAATTGCTCATTTTAGAAACTTGGAGGACCAAATGTACAATTAAAATTTTATAAGAACCAAAATTACACAAACGAAACGAAACTATGGGAACCAAAAGTGAATTTAAGCCTAATATCAACAAAGGACAATGTTCAAAGTCACAGCTGCAGATGAAAAATTCTGCTTAGAATTGAATGGGGCGTTGTATTTTCAAAGCGTCCCTTAATCAAAATTTGAGAATAAAATCAGCCATGGATTCACTATGGTGATCAATATCAGCTACAGTTTTGGTAAATTCACCAACAACCATTATCTTACGTAATAAAATCATTTTACTCTCCAAATTTTTATTGCACTGGCTATTGCAAGAGAACAAAAATGAACTTTATCAAGATTGCAGTGATTTGAGACATACTGAGAGACAGGACAAGTAAAACAACATGGTACAAGATGCTGGTTGATAGCATAACTTGTTTTATATGGTGCTATGTAGTTAATGCACAACACAAACAGCTTTTATGGTGGATGAAGGGGTAGTGCTGGGTACAATGCAAAGGCTTACTGGTTGTTATTTATTGGTGCTAGTGAGGTTTAAACAAATAATGGATAGTTGTTATTGAGAATTTTGTCCCATGCTTCTTCTATTGTTTTGTTTCAACCCTTGACCACTTTTTAAATCAAACATGGAACAAATATTCGTTGGAATGTCTTCTTTCTGTTTTAACAAATTGAACACACCCGTCAAGTTCATTACAAAAATACTATTTACAGTACCCAACAAAAACCTGAGTTTCTCAATTACGACCTAAAAATGTTCTGCGAGTTTACAAATCGCACTTTCAATTCTTTTTTTGGATAATTGAATTAAAGTTTCCAATTAGTATATATGCAGATGACTTTTAGCAGAAGTTTCTCTGACGAATACAACACTAAACTAAGCACCAAGCAATACAGACATTTAGATAACTGGATATTTATAAATGTTCTGGAGTTTATCAGTGAAAAAAGAAGAGTTATACATGAAATGGTTTTTGGAAACTCTTCGCAAAATTTATTCTCAGCATTGCATGCAATAAAGATCAGTTTTACATATCTCAAAAAAAATGTGACTAACAAGTCGTTTTGCTCATTCAATATGACAGTGCTATCATTTATTTCATCTTAGAAATTATTTTAAGCATTGTTTTAGTGCACTTTCTTCATCTGAAGCTAAATGGAGATCATTAGGTATACCTGTTCAATGCAAGATACTCTTAGATCTGCTACAGAAACTTCAACGACCTTCTCATCCAACAGATCATTTACTTTGTAGGTCACAGAACCTAAATGGTCCACAGTATTTACTAGAGCTTTGATGGCATAATCCTTCAATGTTTCTACCACTCTGCAAACATAGAAAAGAAAGAGAAAACAACAATAAAGAGAGGATATTAAGGATATGGCAGTATCAGCATAAATATGGACCAGCTCTAGCAAAGCAACTCACATTTGCTTTTGGTCATCATTGGTGTAAGAGAGTTCAAAATATTCAGCTGCTGAATATAATTGTGCTCTCAGATTCTTCAAATCCTAGGAACAGAGATGCAACAATAAAAACAAATAGCAAAATACTTTATCCCACTTAATTAAGAAGTATATTCTAAATTAAAGCCACAGACGCATTAGACAATGATCTTAAGATTGGAAACAAGGCCTCTTGAATCAAAAAGCTATTATAAAAAAGAAAACCAATATCCCCAACTAAACAGCAAGTAGAAAATCACAAGTACCTTCAAACTATCATCGAAGAGCAAGCTCTGCTGCATAAAAACCTCATCATAATTGGAAGCTTCTTGAGATACAGGTTGGGTTGCAGAAGTTGTGATCTTCCCCATAAATGAAAGTAAAGGAAGAAGGACCACCTAGTCCATAAAGGAAACGATACCAACTTCAAAGTCAAGTTGAGCGAGTGAAGAGGATAAAAAAGAAAGGTGTTGCCAAAGGAAAACAGAAACAGATCAAACCAAAATCATAAACACCTTTTAGACCAAGACAGTGAAAGCTAAAAGCTCTTGATAAAATACACAATAACAACAAGGGAAGCTGAGAAGAAAGATAAAGAAGAAGACAACCTCTTCTGTAACAACTAATAAGATACCAAAAGCTGGTTAGCCTACAAAGCATACAGTTGTCTGAAATAGAATACATATTAAATACAATTCTCTGAGACAATTTTGGAACAACAGAAGCGAAAATTTTAAACTAAAAGGCAAAATTCTACAGTTTTTGCCGAATCTTCTGCCACACTCACATTGTATCAAAATCTAAACAAATAAACCCTCAAAAGCAAACCCGACCCAATCCTTAAAAACATCGAAAGTTGCAAAATTCCCGACAAACAAGTCCAAAACAACAAGGAAAACAAACATGGTTAAGTGAAGGTGGTTACTTTTCAAAGCTCAAACAATTAACCCTTCTCCAAGCAGCTCCTAAAAAACAATTGCCAGAAACCAAGTTGCTTACTTTAAGCAGTTAAGAAAACAAACCAGATAGTGGGAATGCAGAAACCAACCTAGCAACCCTTTTGAAGGAGTTTCTTGGTGCAGTTACAGTGGTCAAGAGGAACATGGAAAGTGAAAGTGTGAAAACCCAGTTGCCATTGGAAACCAAATGTCAAATAAAAGTCACTGTGTGATGACCCTTCACTACAGCACTCACACCAAAACGGTTAGGTGTTGGGATTTTGACTGAAAAAAAAGGAAAGGGACAGGTCAAGTTTTGCAACATGTACAGTTGGAGAGTAGAGAAAGAGGGAGAGGAGAGCACGTCGGAACATTGGCTGAGGAATCCACAGAATTTTTAATTATATGTCATTCCCTAATATTATAAAAAAAAACATTTTTTTTAAAAAAAATGAAAAGGAAAAAGAAAAATGAGTCCTTGCTGCTTTGGGAAGCAGAAACTGACCAAGACAACCCCACTTCGCATCATTGTCATTTTATGGCCCCAGTTTTTTTTTAATTTCCTTTTGTTTTTCTCTTTAATTTTGGAAAGGCCTGTTTGGTTCTTCATAAGGAGTAACAAGTAAACACAAGGTTTTACTTTTATCTTTGAGGGTTTTCTGACTTGTATTTGTCCAAAGTGGATGATGTGACTGACAGGAATAATGAAAATTTTAACATATACCATCATTCCACCTGCAACAAGCCCATTACTAGTGTTAAGTATTGTTTGTTACAAAGCATTCTAAAAAGAATCAATTTTTATTTAATTTAAGAGAGACTTCACATTCTAATATATGATTTTTAATCCTGGGAATGACTTTTTTTATCATTTTTATGGATTTGACAATTTTATGGATGACTAACTCTATTAAAAATCTAAATGATCACAAAATTGATGAAAAAAATTCTAATAAAATTGAAAGGAAAATACTTCATTTTCTTTTGTTAGAGTGACTAACTGTGTAACAAAAGTCATGAAATTCAGTTTAGTTAGTTGAGTAAAATGTGTGAATTGTTTTAAATTTCTAATATTTAACTTTTACTGAGAATTTTTTTGATGTAAAGATGTTTTGGAAAGAAAGTGTGAGAGATCTATTTTTAAAAAGAATTGGTGTTTCATGATGTAATTTGAAATAAACTTTAAAAAATCAACTTTTAATTTAAAGTATTAAAATTTCTATCTTATTTTATTTCACACTCATTTAAAAATTATTTGTTATATTTATTTATGCGTTATCAACGGTCCCTCCTTCACTGCTCCACCGCCACACTCTTCACTCATACGCAACTGTCACTATTCTGTTTCGCATCCTATGCTATGCTATCATGCACCTCCTCTGCTTCTTTTTCTTTTTTTGTTATTTGTCGTACACATACATAAAATAAAATAATTACATCTATCTAGTTATTTTGAATCACAGGAGAAAGTTTCCATAACAAATAAATTTTGTCTTTGTATAATAAATGTTTTTAATAACATTTTTTATTTTGCTTAATTTATTTGTTTTTACCTCAAATAAAGAAACATGTTTTTGCTAGATATACAAGTTTTTAAGACTTTATTTTCGTTTTCATAAAAAAAAATACACTACTAAGACTAGGAACAGCTGTTGTTTGAGGGTTTGTATTTTTGCATTTTATGATTATTATATAAAATATATAAAAGAGAATGAAAAAATTCTAACTGTTTCGAGTATATGATTTCTTTTATAATCTTATTTTTAATTTCACTCATAACTGGTTTTTATTAAAAGTATTCTGCACATTGTAAGTTGTATTCTATACACAAACATTATTGTATCTGTTTTCTCATAATTTTAATTTTTAATTAATTTTTATTTATTTATTTATTGTTCTTATTTATACCTATCATAATTTATTAATTTAGAGAAAGAGAAAATTTGCTTTGTTAAGATTCAAGGGAGAATTCATCATCTACTCTATATTAAAAATCAGAGTAAGTAACTTGAAAACATTAATTGAGTGTACAGTTAGATAGGTTAAATTGTTCATCTAAATGTACTTATTTATGGTTTTATTTCTACTTTTTTATTATAATATTTATAATATAACATTTTATTATTTTAGTTTTCATTATTAGAGTCCTGTCCTTAAGTGATAACATAAAAAAACAAAATATTACATTATTAGAATACTTGATATTGCGTATCATATTTACATAACATTTCATATATTATGTCATTACTTAAAGATAAAATTTTACTATTAGAGACCAAAATGATGGAAAAAAATTGCATTGATAAAAGAATTATATTATAGGAAGTATTTATATATTTAATATAAAAATATTTTTAAATAATATTTATTATTTTTACACTATTTTTGAAACGTTGTATCATTTATACCAAAAAAAAAAACCTTTTATAAAATAAATGTTTTACAACTTTTTTAATTCACACCTAATTTTATCACTATAAGAAAATTATTAAATAGAAACAGATCGTAGAGACAAAAAATAATTAGTTGTTAGATTGACTAAATTATAAATGTGTTGGTAGCTAATGAGACCTTTAAGGAAGTATAGATGAAAAAGAAAGAGTGTGTTTTTTAAGGTGGATTACAAGAAGACCTATGATTCGGTAAGTTAGAAGTTTTTATTTTATATATTAGAAAGAATGGGGTTCTGTGATAAGAGGGTTGTATGGATAAAGATTTGCCTTGAATCCTCTTCAATCTCGGTGCTAGTAAATGGTAGCCCAACTGTGGAATTTAAACCAAAAAAGGGACTAAGACAAGGGGATTCATTGGCATCTTTCCTCTTTCTCATTGCAGTCGGGGTTAGCTAGGGTGGTTAGGCAAGCGAAAGAGAAGAAGTTGTTGAAAGGTATTGAGGTTTGAGTAAGGTAGTTAAATGTGAGTACGCGGATGACACTCTCTTTCTTTATAAAGTTGACACCCAAAGTGTTATGACTTTAAAAACGATTTTGATATGTTTTGAACTCGCCTTTAGGCTTAAAGTTAACTACTCTAAGAGTAAGGTTGATGGAGTGGTTGTGAGCGTGATGACTTTTTATGGCAAGTGCACCATGTTGTCAGAAGTAATAATGTGTTTCTAAGGACGAATATCGAACCCACAAGGAACAGTTGAATATTCAAGTAGAAGATTTGCTACATATAAAACAAAATAATAAAAGTTTGTTGGAATTTGTTGTGATGACAATGATTAACAAGAAAACAAGGCAAAGAGTTCTTGCTTCAATTGGAAAAATAGGGATTGGGTTTCATCTTTCTCACTCTTTTGTATTTTGATTAATCATGTAATGTGGTGTCATGTGATTGATATTGATGTCGTATAAAAATCATTTATATCGCTTCCTCACATATAAAATTATTAAGATGTTTCCTAAATATCGATTACTCGCATATTTATAAAAAACAACTTAGAATTAAGATCAGACGTTGATAACAATTAACATTTCAAGTCTATTTCTAGCACTCAAATATGTTAAGTATTATTGTTTAGGTCAGAACCATAAAAATACTTTCCAGACAAATCTAAGATAATAAATAAAGAATTTGAAGCAAAACAATAATATCAATAATCAATCAAGAACATAATATTGGGCTTAGATATCAAGCCTCCTATTTAACTTAATTTGATTGGGCTTAAGTGACTTTTCGCTTAGGTGCTAATGGGCTCGCTTGGGCAAATAAAACGTAAAAAGGCCCAACGTTATTGACATTATGTTGCTCAAGCGAGATCCCCTGGTGGCATCTTGGTTTTTTGGAAAATTGGACAGCTTTGGTGAGTGTTGATACATTCTAACTTTCTCTTTTTAGCTTTGTATATTTTATTTTTGCCCAATCATCTCTATTTTCCCCTAGAATCCTGAAATTAACACCAAATATGAGAATTCTCATTCCTATTCAATTATAAATCACAAAATATGTAAAAAAAATGTATAAATTCATAAATTAGGGATTATTTTATACTTTTTAGCAATTAATACTCATACGTGTCTATATTTTAATATGAAATATTACTGAATTTTGACACTTGTCAGAGTGCAAATCAAATTATGGGTTTTGCAATAATTCTTAATTGCGGTATTATGAATGCACTTTTTTCTTATATGGGATTAACAATAGGAGGGAATCATAAGAGACGTAACTTTTGGGAAGGAGTGTTTGGTAAGTTTCGGAGTAGGTTGGGTTTATGAAAAAGTAAATTCCTCTCTTTGGCTGGTATATTATGTCTTATAAATTGTGTTCTTACCTCCCTATCGTTATTCTACATGTCTGTCTTTTATATGTCGACAATTATGATGAAGGAAGTGGAAAGGATACAAAAGAACTTTTTATGGGACTGAGGCCTAAAGGGTGGGAAAATTGCTTGGGTGACGTAGAATAAGGTGTGTGAGCCAAAAGAAAACGGAGGTTTAGGGGTTATAGACATTAGAAGGTTTAATTATGCTCTTCTATGTAAGTGGATTTGGAGACTTATGTACAAGAGAGTGGTTTTTGGAATGAGATCTTAATTTCAAAGTTTGGCGGTTGAAGGAATTTAAGATCACAGGCTTGTATCAATAAGGATTCTATACAGTGGAGGGATTTTAGGAAAGTTTGAAACTTAGTGGAACGGGGTAATGTTTTCGAAGACAAAGGAAGAGGGATAGTAGGAGATGGGAAAGAAATTAAGCTATGTGAGGATAAGTGGGTGGATAACGAATCCCTAAAGCAAAAATTTCCTAGGTTGTTCTCGACTCTGTAGATGTTGGTTGCACTTTATCACAAGTTGGTGTATGGAACGATAATTGTTGGTTGTGGAATCTGGGGTGGAGAAGGGCTCTCTTTGTGTGGGAATCTAGTCAAGTTGGACAACTCTTGCAGTTGTTAGATAATAAGATATTAGTGGGAGAGAATAAAGGAATGGTTGATGCGTGGCTTTGGAGGGATGCAGAGTCTACAGTTTACACGGTGAAGACATCTTATAATCATCTGAAGGGGTTTGAGCAAGGTAGTACTGGGGACTCTTTCTTCGACGCAAGTTACAACTTGGAAGGTGATGAATAATACAATTGCTACTTGGGTAGCAGTCGTAGGTGAAATTTGGAATCATAGGAATGAATGTATCTTTAAGAATGAGAGAGTAGATTTTTTGGAGATTTTCACTGTGGCTTAAAGGAAATCTTGATCTTGGGTTACAGCTAAGGAAAGATTGACAGATTTCTCTTACTCAAATTGGTGCTTAGATCCCATGTGTTGAAGTATTTGAAAAAATGAAGTGGTGCAAATGTTTATTTTCTATTTGTCCAGGACTGTTGGATTTTTTATGCAGGTTCTTGTGTTATATCATTGTTGAGGTTATGAAAAAAAATGTGTTTCCCGAGCAGGTTTGTAGGTAGGTAGAGGTTTCTTGGTTTGAAGAAAGTGGACACACTTTTGAGTAGGTTTTGTGGGACTAGTTTTTTGGGTGAGGGAATCTGATTGGAAAATGTTATTGTGGGATTCTGGGTATTTTAGGGGATGTTTTGTTTGTATTGTATTTTGTCTTTTTTTTTTATTAAGGCTATAAGAACCCTGATAGAATAGATGCTCAATTATTTTGATGTGGCCTACCATTCCCTTTACCGTATTGAGGTTTGGTTTGGTGGTTTGTAAAGTCAGATGGAAGTCTCTAGGTCAGGTATCAAGCAGGTTGAAACACCTAAGTGTTTGTATAAGGGTTGGAACACCCTGAAGTGTCTCATTTTATTTTATTTATTATTTGCTGATAAAAAAAATATTTTAGAGACTATAAAAAAATATTTGATATTTAATTAGTGTCTATTATTCATAAATAGTTTTTAAATTGTTATCTAATTAGCTATTAATTTTAAAATATAAATAATTAGTATTTTAAATATTTATAGTTAATTAGATATCAGTTTATAAATTATTTATTAATAATATAAGTTAATTTAGATATTAATGATTTTTTAATTTATAAAATAATATTTAATTTATTTAATATAGTAATTAATTATTTTTTGTTTTTAAAAATAGTTTATATTTAGTGACTGTGTAGTAATGGTGTGTATATTGTATATTGATTAAAAATGTTAGTATGAGATAAATTTATTTAATGCTCTTGATTTTACAAAATAAAAAATTGTAAATTCTAGATTACTAGAAATCATAGGAAATTGTTTACAAATTTAAACACAGTAATATTTTTAAAACTAACATTAAATAAGATTAGTATAGTAGAAGTTTATTTATAAATATTTTTTTTTACAATTGAGTACAGAGGGTGTGTGTATATATAATTTAACTATCGCATACTATGCTAGAAAATTTTTTTGTTTAAATTTGAATATTATTCCTAAAGATTATGATTCAAAATAGTTTAGAAATTATAAAATGTATATTTTATAAAATAAATAATATTAATTTAATTTAATTAACATTAAACTTATTTTAAATGAGGTAAAAAAATCATAAAACCGTTTATTTTATACAAATATCTTGTGCATAAATGAAAATATTTGGAGAACTTTGTAAAAAATAAAATCAATTTTTATAAAAAGGATATATTAAATATGTAAATGATTTTGATAATATATCTATTATATCATTTTAGTAGTCTGAATATTCTAATATTATCTTTAAGTGATGATATTGGGTTTGACTGATTAAACTAATTTTAATACCTAGTAACTGGTCAGTTTATAATTTGTAAGTTTCAAAGTCATGATTTAACTTATTTAATTAAAAGTATATTATTAGTTGCTTAATCATAAGATGAAATAGCTAAATACAAGTTTTATTATATAAATTATTTTTATGTATTTTAGACGAAAAATATATTATTATATAATAATTATTATTTTTTTCAAAATGTATTAATTATTTCAATTTATAATGTTAAATTTTTATTAATTTAAATTATATAAAAAAAATTAAAAGTATGGACAAATATTAAAATTAGTACAATAATTTATAAAGACGGACAATAAAAATAAATAAATTAATTAATTAAAAAGTATCTAAACTATTTGTAGCTTATAAGTTAGAAACTTTTAAATAAATTATTTTTTAACTTTTATCAAATACTTTTAAGTTTGTTAAATTAATCTATAAATCAGTAACTAATTATTGATATTACGAAATATACTCATTACCTATAATACGGTATGTTATTATGAAATGTAGGGTCATATGATAGCATGTGTCCAAATTATGTGACATTTTGTTTCTTGTGTTTATTACTTAAGGACAAGCTCTAACAATATGGATTAAAATAGAATAAGTATGTTTATTATAAGATAAAAAAAATAACAAAAAAAATAAAAACTAAAACCTTTCCTAATACAATAATCATACTGTGGAGTAAATTTGATTGTGCTAAATCATTATTTATATATTTTTAAATTTTTGTTCAATACGATAATACCTATACCTTATATTTTTTATTTAATTTTTAATTTCTTAAAATTTGAAAACTATTTGTTTTTTATGACTTAGACTCCTAAATTTTAAATTCAATAAATTTGATATATTAGAAAAACCAATATGATATTTAAACCCTAGATGGAAATTAATTTAGTTGGAAAGATAAGGTAAGGGTTTGAAAGGTGGTGAAGGAAATAAGAGTGGTTATCGTGACAACCACAAATGGCCAAACACTTCATATTTGAAGCATTTCAAATCTTCTCTTTTAACAATTTTTTTAGTGCAAGAGGAATAATACCGAATCTTTCCACTTTTATAATAAAGAGATATTTTAAATTGATACTTTATATTTGAATTCAAATCTAAGTTAACAAAATTTAAATACTAAACCATTTATCAAACAGTTTTCCGTTAAGTTGTTAATTTAGGATGTAAACCTCTCTTTCTCTTTCTTTAAAACATGAATTAAAAAGTTGTGTTGGCAAAGAGTTGAATCTGATGTACTTCAACAAAATTAATTAATCAGATATTATTAGTGTAAGAATTATTTAAAAATAAAATATTCTTACATAATTTGTTCTTTATTTAAACATTTTTTTAAACCTTTAAACTGAATAATTGTGCGACAAACTTGATGTGTTTATGGTAGTTCTGAGAGACAATATATTAAGAAATAGTTAAAAATAATTATTTATTATCTTTATGAATTTGTGGTTTCATAATCCGCTGCGTGATTTGTGGGAATTTGATGGGTCTACAAAAGCTGCGAGATTTACGGAAATATGTGGGTCCAGCAGCAAATAACACTTTGTTTTAGTTTTTTTGTCTGACCAAATTTGGTTTAAGCTCTTGAACAAAAACACCCTCACTCAAGTTACATCTTATAGTTTCTCTCAGCACCCCACAATTTTTAAAATAACTAAAGGACCTCTCAACTCAGCTATATTTGAGTTTGAAGGAAATTCTGCTTCCATTCCCCGTTACAAAGTAATAATAATATCTTTTGTTCTCGAATGAAAGTATAAAATAATGGTATCAATAATTTGTTAAAAAAAATTGACATATATTTAAGTGTATAAATGATACCCTTATAATTCAAATTTATCAATTGTGGTTCACTTAAGTTTAAAATGATTGAATTGAAGTAGTGTTTTAATAACGATTTGGGTAAAAATGTATTTTTATGTAATTATTTGTATAATGTCAAAATTATGTATATGTGAAAGTCTTTGACACGTGAGATTACTTACTTGGATAAGTTTAAAAGGTTGCTTTTAAGTTTGAATTTATCATTGTTATACTTGCATCAAATACAACAAATTGTCAATACGGAAATAACACATGTTTTATTTGATTGCGAATGAGATGAAAAATATAGGTGTTTATAAGGATGATTTATAGTTCATTATTCTTAGTACTTACATTTATGATTGTCCTTTTCTATTGCAAGGAAACCATCCAATAAAAGGTGGAGGAAGGATTTTGAAGATAGTTTGTGGAAACCACAAGTACAAAATGGTGCGTGATAGGTCATACATATCTTGGCAAATTAATAATTAATATGAAATTCATGTTCATTAACATAAAACAAAGTTTGGTGAAGCTTAAAAGCATTTTACTTACTTTAAATAAGGATAATGAAAATAATGTAACGATCATAAAACAAGTGTGTAATTTAAGATATGTATATAAAATATCACAAATATGTCATATAATCACAATGCAACATCCAATAAACTTACTTCAGTGTAACAGATACATTCATTAGCATAGATCAAATGATAATTCAAGGATTATTACTTATATTTTCTTGATGCACCATGATTCAATTAAAATGGAATTATTGGTGGATGTTACATACCTCTTACTGATGCCCATAAAGTGTTCATAAATTCACATGTCATAAAATATTTTATGCACGTTGTTAGTAAATATACAATTGCATAATATCACAATTTTTCATTTGTATCACACTTGCATACGCAACTAATTGTCTTGTGTTTGCAAAGTTAGCATGCATCTTGTTCACACATATGGGTCAATGAAGTTACTCCTCAAGAATATTATTTGCATGTCACCAGAACACATAAAAAACTCAAATAGGATACACTCACTAAGGTGACATCTATAAATATTGTTTTGTAGTCAACTAGATGCAATAAATAAGCTTGAATTTATTGTTTGTTCCATAACAATCACAATACACCTCTCACTACTAGCTTAAACATACATGTCCACCTTATAATGACTATTCCTTAGAAATGTATCATCGTAATCAACATTAATTAATTCTTCCAACACTATATGTTTTTGTTGACATGTCCAAGACCATGTACATATAAAACTAGCCAATGATTAGAATATGTAACAATGATGACACATTATCCAATGTGATGGTCATCTTACTAATCGATGGATGGAAGTTATTGATCTTTTTGTGTCACCTCTTACCAACCTATTCTATAAATATAGAGTCACATGATCTTTGTACATGGTTAATAATGAAGTATCTCGAGGCCCATAAAAAATGGTCATTTGAGGGAAAATCTTTGTATCGACTGACCTAATGCATAATTTCTTTTACTTCATCATCATTAACATAATTAGGTACACCATACTTTATCTTTCGTACTGAGACAATTGATGGCATGCATTGATTGAAAATCACATCCCATTTTCCTACCTATAATCATATGCACAAAAAATCAACGATAAAAAAAATACAACATTTTTTATCATTCAATTGAAATATAATTTTAGATTAATTTATTTGAAAATATTTTTGATTGCCTAAACCATAAAATCATTTTGGAAATGTTATTTTGAATTACTTAATCCATAGAACCAATATATTAATTACATACTTAAGAAATTAACAAAATCCATGATGTATTTTCAGATAAATTGTTTTGGATCTATTTGAAACACCATAATCTATAATTTATTCAACATGTTTTTTTTTTTTAAAAAAAAACATCAAACAAGATCATCGAGGAGAATAACACTAAATAACACTAAAGAAATAATTTAGAATGGAATATTATGCATACAAATGTTTGTGGAGTCGCAAGGAACAAAGTCCAAGGTTATGAGAGTGATAAGGATGTGGAGTGAGAAAGGAGTAATTTTTTTTATTTAAAGAGTAAAAAAGAGAGTATTTTATTAAAGGAAAAAAATATTTTACATCTCAAAAGAATAAATAACATTCATTACACAACTTATTTTAATAATATTTAGTAGTAGTTTAAGTTAAGTAAAAGAATATACTTAAATTATTAATATTTTGGGTTATTAAGTCAGTGTAAAAAATATCACTATCTTTTATTAAATATACCACAATTGTAGGGTGTAGAAAGAAATTATAGAGTACATAACAAGGTGCCATGATTAACATTGAGAGACCCATCATTCTTCATGTTTGCTTTCGATTTGAGTCCGTATCCATTCAGGTTTTTTTTCTTGCACCCCCTTAATTTTGAACTGCATTCCCAAAAAATTTAAAACAACCAATTTACCCTTCTAAAGTGACTTTATGAATACCTTTTTTCTGGAACAAGTTTGTTGAAATTTCTAGCACATGATTTATGAAATAAAAAATTTAGAACTAATTTTTTGAAACGTATGAAATGCATTATGAAACGAGTTTTCAAAAGAAGAAGTTCCATAGCAAACTTTCTACAACATATGATAAGTTTTTTTGAAATAGAAAATAATTTTTTAGAACAAACTTTTTGAAACATATACAATGTATTTAGAACGAGTTTTTTTTGGAATAATTTTCCAAATAAACTCACCATTCTACTATCTCTCTTCGTCATCTTCCTTTCAAAACTGCACGATGGAGGCAACATCGGTGGTGGGGTGCAATAATAAAGGATATTTTAATCTTTTTGCTTGTAGTATGAACTAGTACCTTGATCCCGTACAATATGCAGGGGAATTTTTTGAAAATTTCATATTTAAATGTTAATATTATAATAATAAATATATTACACATATTAGATTAAATTTGTTTTTTTACAAATGTAATATATTAAATTGTAATATTAGTTACACAATAAATTATAAGTTAAAATTAAATGAATTAAAAATATATTATTTAAAAATAGATATAATGGGTATATTAAAAACACAATATAGAAAATAATTTAACAATAATTAATAATTTAAAACACTTAAATACAAATCAAATCAAATAACTATGAATTATATTTTTTTTATAATAATAATTAAACACAGGATTGTATGTGTAAAATTTATACTTAATTTATAATATTATAACAATAACAAAGTAAAGAGATATAATGTTAATATATTCCTTTCAATTTTACATTCAGTATGAGGCCTATCATAATTATAAATAAAAAATTAGATCAATTATTACTAAATAATCTAGGAATACATAAAATTGACAAAAAACAAAAATAATATGATGAGAACAATGCATAAGTAATAAGTAATAGAGAACGACCACAATATATGTGAAAAAGAAAAAAAAAATAAAGTAGTGACTTAATTGCTCCAATAATTATTTAATGCACACATGTATCAATAAACATGACACTTGTCAAAAATATGTTGTATATGTATTTGTTCCATTTAATACATTTATTGAAATAATAAAGTTGAGAATTTTAAAGAAAATTGAAAATGAGAAACATAACATAAAAAAAAACTACTAAAATGATAATGACTTCGACCCAAAAAAACAACATTACAAAACATACATACAACATGCATGTGCAAGAAGTTGGAATACATAAATCTATTAAATGATGTAGCTTCCATCTTCTTTTGTTAAGCATAATATTGATATATACTCAACAATTAGGTACATAATGCATGTGTAACCAAAAAATTTGCAAAAAATATTGTACATAAAAAAAATAAAATCATTACAACTAAACTGATCAAAAATAAATTGTACTGCATCCTATCAGATTATTAGATATAACGTATAAAAACAGAATTCATGAGAAAAGCTGTTGATGTTGTAGTTGACATATTTTTGTCGTAACAATATTATATACGAATTGTCAACCATTTAAATAAGTCATCTGTAATTAACTTAGAAATGAAAAGTGAAAGAAAATTAAGAAAAAAAATGAGTAAAGGATTAAGAAAAACACTTAACATGTACATAAAAATGATAAGCATGAAATAATAATAATAAACATGAGATATGAAGCAGTTGATGTTGCAGTTGCCATATTTTTGTCGTAACAATATTATATTTAAATTGTCAACCATTTAAATGAGCCAACTGTAATTAACTTAGAAAGTAAAAGTGCAAGAAAAATAAGACTGGACGGACTCTGTGTACAATAAATAATAAATAATACATAATAGATAATAGATAAATAGATAAATATATAATTAGATAAATAGATAAATAGATAATTAGATAAATACATAAATAGATAATTATTACTAAATAATCTACGAATACATAAAAGTGACAAAAAAAAAATGTTTAGAACAGTGTATAAGTAATAGAGAACGACCACAATGTATGCGAAAAAGAAAAAAATAAATAAAGTAGTGACTTAATTGCTCCTATAGGTATTTAATGCACACATGTATCAATAAACATGACACTTGTCAACAAAATGTTGTATATGTATTTGTTCCATTTAATACATTTATTGAAATAATAAATTTGAGAATTTTAAAGAAAATTGACAATGAAAAACATAACATAAAAAAAAATTAATAAAATGATACTGAATTCGACCCAAAAAACAACATTACGTACAACATGCATTTGCAAGAAATTGGAATACATAAATCTATTAAATGATGTAACTTCCATCTTCTTTTATTGAGCATAATATTGATATATACTCAACTGTTAGGTAAATAATGACTGTATAACCAAAAAAGTTTAAAAAAAATGTACTTAACAAAAAAAAATCAGTACAACTAAACTAATAAAAAATATATTGTATTGTATCCTATCAGATTATTATATATAACGTATAAAAACAGAATTCATGAGAAAAACAGTTGATGTTGTAGTTGACATATTTTTATCGTAACAATATTATATACGAAATGTAAACCATTTAAATAAGTCAACAATAATTAACTTAGAAATTAAAAGTAAAAGAAAATTAAGAAAACAAATGAGTAAAAGATTAAGAAAAACACTTAACATGTACATAAAACTGATAAGAATGAAAAAATAATAATAAACATCAGATGTGAAGCAGTTTATGTTGTAGTTGGCATATTTTGGTCGTAACAATATTATATTCAAATTGTCAACCATTTAAATAAGCCAACTGTAACTAACTTAGAAAGTAAAAATGCAAGAAAAATAAGACCGGACGGACTATGTGAACAATAAATAATAGATAATAGATAAAAAGATAAATTTATAAATATATAATTAGATAATTAGATAATTAGATAATTGGACAATTGGATAATTAGATAATTGGATAATTAGATAATTAGATAATTAGATAATTAGATAATTGGATAATTAGATAATTAGACAATTAGGTAAATAGATAATTAGATAAATACATAAATAGATAAATAGATAATTATTACTAAATAACCTAGGAATACATAAAATTAACAAAAAAACAAAATTGAATATGTTGAGAACAGTGTATAAGAAATAGATAACGACCACAATGTATGCGAAAAAAGAAAAAATAATGTAGTGACTGAATTGCTCGTATAGGTATTTAATGCACACATGTATCAATACACATGACACTTGTCAATACAATGTTGTATATCTATTTGATCTATTTAATACATTTATTGGAATAATAAAGTTGAGAATTTTAAAAAAATTGACAATGAAAAACATAACATAAAGAAAATTACAAAAATGATAATAACTTCGACCCAAAAAACAACATTACAGAACATACATACAACATGCATGTGCAAGAAATTGGAATATACAAATCTATTAAATGATGTAGCTTCCATATTCTTTTGTTGAGCATAATAATTATATATACTCAATTGTTAGGTTAATAATGCATGTATAATAAAAAAAGTTGTAAAAAAAATGTACATAAAAAAATAAAATCAGTACAACTAAGCAGATCAAAAATAAATTGTACTACATCCTATCAGATTATTATATATAACGCATAAAAACAGAATTCATGAGAAAAACAGGTGATGTTGTAGTTGACATATTTTTGTTGTAACAATATTATATACGAATTGTAAACCATTTAAATAAGTCGACCGTAATTAACTTAGAAATTAAAAGTAAAAGAAAATTAAGAAAACAAATGAGTAAAGGATTAAGAAAAACACTTAACATGTACATAAAAATGATAAGCATGAAAAAAATAATAATAAACATGAGATGTGAAGCAGTTGATGCTGTAATTGACATATTTTCGTCCTAACAATATTATATTCAAATTGTCAACCTTTTAAATAAGTCAACTATAATTAACTTAGAAAGTAAAAGTGCAAGAAAAATAAGACCGAACGGACTATGTGAACAATAAATAATAGATAAATATATAATTATATAAGTAAATAATTAGATAATTAGATAAATAGATAATTAGATTAATACATAAATTATTTAAATAGATAATTATTATTTAAATAGATAATATATAAAAAGATAAATTTATAAATAGATAATTGGATAATTGGATAATTGGATAATTAGATAATTAGGTAAATAGATAATTAGATAAATACATAAATAGATAATTATTACTAAATAATCCAGGAATAAATAAAATTGACAAAAAACAAAATTGAATATGTTGATAACAGTGTATAAGTAATAGAGAACAACCACAATGTATGCGAAAAAAAGAAAAAAAAAAGTAAAGAAGTGACTTCATTGCTTCTATAAGTATTTAATGCACACATGTATCAATAAACATGACACTTGTCAATACAATGTTTTATATGTATTTGTTTTATTTAATACATTTATTGGAATTATGAAGTTGAGAATTTTAAAGAAAATTGACAATGAAAAACATAACATAAAAAAATTACTAAAATGATAATGACATCGACCCAAAAAACAACATTACAAAACATACATACAACATGCATGGGCAAGAAATTGGAATACACAAATCTATTAAATGATGTAGCTTCCATCTTCTTTTGTTGAGAATAATAGTGATATATACTCAACAGTTAGGTTAATAATGCATGTATAATAAAAAAAGTTGTAAAAAAAAATGTACATAAAAAAATAAAATCAGTACAACTAAACTGATCAAAAATAAATTGTATTGTATCGTATCAGATTATTAGATATAACGCATAAAAATACAATTCATGAGAAAAGCAGCCAATGTTGAGGTTGACATATTTTTGTCGTAACAATATTATATACAAATATTAAACCATTTAAATAAGTCAATAGTAATTAACTTAGAAATTAAAAGTAAAACAAAATTAAGAAAACAAATGAGTAAATGATTAAGAAAAACACTTAACATATACATAAAAATGGTAAGCATGAAAAATAATAATAAACCTCAGATGTGAAGCAGTTGATGCTGTATTTGACATACTTTGGTCGTAACAATATTATATTTAAATTGTCAACCATTTAAATAAGTCAACTGTAATTAACTTAGAAAGTAAAAGTGCAAGAAAAATGACACTGGACGGACTATGTGAACAATAAATAATAGATAATAGATAGTAGATAATAAATAAAAAAGATAAAAAGATAAATATATAATTAGATAATTAGATAAATAAATAATTATATAAATACATAAATGGATAAACAGATAATTATTACTAAATAATCTAGAAATACATAAAATCGACAAAAAACAAAAATGAATATGTTGAGAAAGTGTACAAGTAATAGAGAACGATATGTGAAAAAGAAAAAAACAAATAAAGTAGTGACTTAATTGCTCTTATAGGTATTTAATGCAGACATGTATCAATAAACATGACACTTGTCAATACAATCTTGTATATGTATTTGTTCCATTTAATACATATATTTGAATAATGAAGTTGAGAATTTTAAAGAAAATTGATAATGAAAAACATAACATAAAAAAATTACTAAAATGATAATGACTTCGACCCAAAAAAAACATTACAGAACATACATACAACATGCATGTGCAAGAAATTGGAATACATAAATCTATTAAATGATGTAGCTTCCATCTTCTTTTGTTCAGCACAATATTGATATATGCTCAACAGTTAGCTAAATAATGCATGAATAACAAAAAAAGTTGTAAAAAACAATGTACATAAAAAACTAAAATTAATACAACTAAACTGATCAAAAATAAATTGTACTGCATTCTATCATATTATTAGTAACATATAAAAACAAAATTCATGAGAAAAGTTGTTGATGATGTAGTTGGCATATTTTTGTCGTAACAATATTATATACGAATTGTCAACCATTTAAATAAGTCATTCGTAAATAACTTAGAAATTAAAAGTGAAAGAAAATTAAGAAAACAAATGAGTAAATGAATAAGAAAAACACTTAACATGCATGAAAAAATAATTATAAACATAAGATGTGAAGCCGTTGATGCTATAGTTGGCATATTTTGGTCGAAACAATATTATATTCAAATTGTCAACCATTTAAATAAGCCAACCGTAATTAACATAGAAAGTAAAAGTGCAAGAAAAATAAAATCGGACAAACAATGTGAACAATAAATAATAGATAATAGATAAATAGATAATTAAATAATTAGATAATTTGATAATTAGATAATTAGATAATTAGATAAATAGATAAATAGATAAATAGATAAATAGATAAATAAATAAATAAATAAATATATAATTAGATAATTAGATAAACAGATAATTAGATAATTAGATAATTAGATAATTAGATAATTAGATAATTAGATAAATAGATAATTATTACCTAATAATCTAGGAATACATAAAATTGACAAAAAACAAAAATGAATATGTTGACAACAATTAATAAGTAATGAAGAACGACCACAATGTATGCCAAAAAGAAAAAAATAAAGTAGTGACTTAATTGCTCCTATAGGTATATAATGCACACATGTATCAAGAAACGTGATACTTGCAATACAATGTTGTATATGTATTTGTTTCATTTAATACATTTATTGGAATAATGAATTTGAGTTTTAAAGAACATTAACAATGAGAAACATAACATAAAAAAAACTACTAAAATGATAATGACTTCGACCCCAAAAAACAACATTAGAGAACAAACATACAACATGCATGTGCAAGAAATTGGAATGCATAAATCTTTTAAATGATGTAGCTTCCATCGTCTTTTGTTGAGGATAATATTGATATATCTTCAACAGTTAGGTAAATAATGCATGTATAACCAAAAAAGTTGTAAAAATAATGTACATAAAAAAATAAAATTAATACAACTAAACTGATAAAAAATAAATTGTACTACATCCTATCAGATTATTAGATATAATGTATAAAAACAAAATTCATGAGAAAAGCAGTTGAAGTTGTAGTTGACATACTTTTATCGTAACAATATTATATTTGAATTATTAACCATTAAATAAGTCAACTATAATTAACTTAGAATTAAAAGTGAAAGAAAATTAAGAAATGAAATGAATAAAGGATTAAGAAAAACACTTAACATGTAAATAAAAATGATAATCATGAAAAAATAATAATAAACATGAGATTTGAAGCAGTTGATGTTGTAGTTGACATGTTTTTGTCGTAACAATATTATATCAAATTGTCAACCATTTAAATAAGCCAACTGTAATTAACTTAGAAAGTAAAAGTGTAAGAAAAATAAGACCGGACACACTATGTGAACAATATATAATATATAATAGATAAAAGATAATAGATAATTAGATAATTAGATAATTATATAATTTGATAATTAGAATATTAGATAATTAGATAATTAGATAATTAGATAATCAGATAACTAGATAATTTGATAATTAAATAAATAGATAATTAGATAAATATATAATTATTAATAAATAATCTAGAAATACATAAAATTGATCAAAAACAAAAATGAATATGTTGAGAACAGTGTATAAGTAATGGAAACCGACCACAATGTGTGCCAAAATAAAATAAAAATAAAGTAGTGACTTAATTGTTCCTATAGGTATTTAATACACACATGTATCAATAAATATGATAATTGTCAATACAATGTTGTATATGTATTTGTTCCATTTAACACATTTATTGGAATAGAGAAGTTGATAATTTTAAAGAAAATTTACATTGAGAAACATAACATAAAAAAAACTACTAAAATGATAATGACTTCGACTTAAAAAACAACATTACAGAACAAACATACAACATGTATGTGCAAGAAATTGGAATGAATAAATCTATTAAATGATGTAGCTTTCATATTCTTTTGTTGAGCATAATATTGATATATACTCAACAGTTAGGTAAATAAGTTGTAAAAAATAATGTACATAATATAATAAAATCAGTACAACTAAATTGATCAAAAATAAATTGTACTGCATCCTATCATATTATTAGATATAAGGTATAAAAACAGAATTCATGAGAAAACCAGTTGATGTTATAGTTGACATATTTTTTCGTAACAATATTATATTCAAATTGTTAACCTTTTAAATAAGTCAACGGTAATTAATTTAGAAATTAAAAGTGAAAGAAAATTAAGGAAACAAATGAGTAAAGGATTAAGGAAAACACTTAACATGTACATAAAAATGATAAGCATGAAAAAATAATAATAAATATCAGATGTGAAGCAGTTGATGTTGTAGTTGACATATTTTTGTCGTAACAATATTATATTTAAATTGTCATCCATTTAAATAAGCCAACTATAATTAACTTGAAAAGTAAAAGTGCAAGAAAAATAAGAAAAGACGGACTATGTGAACAAAACATAATAGATGCTAGATAAATGGATAAGTAGATAAATCAATAAATCAATAATTAGATAATTAGATAATTAGTTAAATACATAATTATTACTAAATAATCTAGGAATACATAAAATTTACCAAAAACAAAAATAATATATGTTGAGAACAATGTATAAGTAATAGAGAACGACCAAAATGTATGCAAAAAAGAAAAAAAATAAAATAGTGACTTAATTGCTCCTATAGGTATTTAATGGCCACATGTATCAATAAACATGACAATTGTCCATACAATGTTATATAAGTATTTATCCATTTAAAACATTTATTAGAATAATGAAGTTGAGAATTTTAAAGAAGATTGACAATGAGAAACGTAACAAAAAAAAACTACTAAAAAGATAATGACTGTGACCCAAAACACAACATTACAAAACATACATACAAAATGTTGTGCAAGAAATTGGAATGCATAAATATATTAAATGATGTAACTTCCATCCTCTTTTGTTGAGCATAATATTGATATATACTCAACAGTTAGGTAAATAATGCATGTATAACCAAAAAAGTTGTAAAAAATAATGTACATCAAAAAATAAAATCAATACAACTAAACGAATCAAAAATAAATTGTACTTCATCCTATCAGATTACTATATATAACGTATAAAAACAAAATTCATAAGAAAAGCAGGTGATGTTGTAGTTGACATTTTTTTTCATAACAATATTATATTTGAATTATCAACCATTTAAATAAGTAAACCGTAATTAAGTTAGAAATTATGAGTGAAAGAAAATTAAGAAACCAAATGAGTCAACGATTAAGGAAAACACTTAATATGTACATAAAAATGATAAGCATGAAAAAATAATAATAAACATGAGATGTGAAGTAGTTGATGTTGCAGTTGGCATATTTTGATCGTAACAATATTATATTCAAATTGTCAACAATTTAAATAAGCCAATCCTAATTAACTTAGAAAGTAAAAATGCAAGAAAAATAAGACCAGACGGACTATGTGAACAATAAATAATACATAATAGATAAAAAGATATATAAATAAATATATAATTGGATAATTAGATAATTAGATAATTGGAAAATAGATAATTAGATAAATACATAAATAGATAAATAGATAATTATTACTAAATAATCTGGGAATACATAAAATTGACAAAAAACAAAAATGAATATGTTGAGAACAGTGTATAAGTAATAGAGAACGACCACAATGTATGCAAAAAAAAAAAAGTAGTGACTTAATTGTTCTTATAGGTATTTAATGCACACATGTATCAATCAAAATGTACTTGTCAATACAATGTTGTATATGTATTTGTTCCATTTAATACATTAATTGGAATAATGAAGTTGAGAATTTTAAAGAAAATTCACAATGAGAAACATAACATAAAAAAAAACTACTAAAGTGATAATGACTTCGACCCAAAAAACAACATTACAGAATATACATACAACATGCATGTGAAGAAATTTGAATACATAAATCTATTAAATGATGTAGTTCCATTTTCTTTTGTTGAGTTTAATATTGATATATACTCAACAGTTAGGTAAATAATGCATGTGTAACCAAAAAAGTTGTAAAAAATAATGTACGTAAAAAAATAAAATCATTACAACTAAACTGGTCAAAAATAAATTGTACTGCATCCTATCAGATAATTAGATATAACGTATAAAAACAAAATTCATGAGAAAAGCAGCTGATGTTGTAGTTGACATATTTTTGTTGTAACAATATTATATATGAATTGTCAACCATTTAAATAAGTCATCCGTAATTAACTTAGGATTTAAAAGAGAAAGAAAATTAAGAAAACAAATGAGTAAAGGATTAAGAAATACACTTAACATGTACATAAAAATGATAAGCATGAAAAAATAATAATAAACATCAGATGTGAAACAGTTAATGCTAGAGTTGCCATATTTTCGTCGTAACAATATTATAATCAAATTGTCAACCATTTAAATAAGCCAACAGTAATTTACTTAGTAAGTAAAAGTGAAAGAAAAATACGACTGGACGGACTATGTGAACAATAAATTATACATAATACATAATAGATAAATAGATAAATAGATAAATCTATAATTAGATAAATACATAAATAGATAATTATTACTAAATAATCTAGGAATACATAAAATTGACCAAAAATAAAAATAATATGTTGAGAACAGTGTATAAGTAATAGTGAACGACCACAATGTATGCGAAAAAAATAAAAATAAAGTAGTGACTTAATTGTTCCTATAGGTATTTAATGCACACATGTATCAATCAAAATGCACTTGTCAATACAATGTTGTATACGTATTTGTTCCATTTAATACATTAATTGAAATAATGAAGTTGATAATTTTAAAGAAAATTGACAATGAGAAACATAACATAAAAAAACTACTAAAGTGATAATGACTTCGACCCAAAAAACAACATTACAGAATATACATACAACATGCATGTGAAGAAATTTGAATACATAAATATATTAAATGATGTAGCTTCCATCTTCTTTTGTTGAGTATAATATTGATATATACTCAACAATTAGGTAAATAAGTCATGTGTAACCAAGAAAGTTGTAAAACATAATGTACATAAAAAAATAAAATCATTACAACTAAACTGATCAAAAATAAATTGTACTACATCCTATCAGATTATTAGATATAACGCATAAAAACAGAATTCATGAGAAAAGCGGGTAATGTTGTAGTTGACATATTTTTGTCGTAACAATAATATATACGAATTGTAAACCATGTAAATAAGTCGACCGTAATTAACTTAGAAATTAAAAGTCAAAGAAAATTAAGAAAACAAATGAGTAAAAGATTAAATAAAACACTTAACATGTGCATAAAAATGATAAGCATGAAAAAATAATAATAAACATGAGATGTGAAGCAGTTGATGCTGTAGTTCGCATATTTTCGTCGTAACAATATTATATTCAAAATCTCAATCATTTAAATAAGTCAACCATAATTAACTTAGAAAGTAAAAGTGCAAGAAAAATAAGACCGAACGGACTATGTGAACAATAAATAATATATAAATATATAATTAGATAAGTAAATAATTAGATAATTAGATAAATAGATAAATACATAAATTATTTAAATAGATAATTATTATTTAAATAGATAATAGATAAAAAGATAAATTTATAAATATATAATTAGATAATTGGATAATTAGATAATTGGATAATTAGATAATTAGGTAAATAGATAATTAGATAAATATTATAAATAAATAATTATTACTAAATAATCTAGGAATATATAAAATTGACAAAAAACAAAATTGAATATGTTGATAACAATGTATAAGTAATAGAGAACGACTACAATGTATG
>Ga0123342_1001886_pt1 | contig 35065 bp, 28 predicted proteins | sample Turbeawhitnodule_FD_89960 | JGI IMG/M metagenome (GOLD analysis project Ga0123342, IMG submission 89960) | Root nodule microbial communities of legume samples collected from Mexico - Turtle bean Mexico white nodule | ecosystem: Host-associated > Plants > Roots > Nodule | place: Mexico: Nepantla... | reverse complement strand
CATGGGATGCATTTTAATCTGGTTGTATCCTGAGAAGGCATCCAAGAAGCTGAGCAACTTACACCCTGACGCACTGTCTACCAGGGCATCTATACTTGGCAAAGGATAAGAATCCTTTGGACATGCTTTATTCAGATCCGTGAAGTCAACACACATCCGCCATTTCTCACTGCTCTTCTTGACCAGAACGACGTTGGCGAGCCATTTTGGATATTGGATCTCCCTGATATGGCCTGCTGCAAGGAGTTTCTGCGTCTCATCCTTGATCGCCTGTCTCTTTTCTTCGTTGAACTTTCTCCTTCTCTGACGGATTGGCCTTAGCTGGGGATCCATTGCTAAACGATGACACAAAAAATCGGGGTTAATCCCCGGCATGTATGAAGCAGACCATGCAAACGCATCCAGGTGTCTACTTATTACCTTGGAGATTTGGTCTTGTGTCTCGCCATCTAAGGTTTTCCCCAGCTTAAACGTCTTGTCGTTGATCTTCTTTTCAAGTCACTCATCGACCGGCTGAGGCCTCTTCTCACTGGCGATTAGTGCTCTTGCAATCCCTGACTCCCTAGCGGTCTCCGGGCAGTTTTTCTCTTCTTCCACCCGAGCAGTGCTCTCGGGCCTCGCCTCGACATCCTCCATTGCCACATCGTCCTCGGCGGCCACCTCCAACGCTGTATCCACAACTCGCCGGTTGTCCTGCTCAGGCTCCACACTAGGGGGCGGCGTTGTGGTTACATGGCATACCGATCTCTTGTTCTTGAGGCTGTTTTCATAACACTTCTTCGCCTCCTTTTGGTTAGAGCGGATGGTGATAACCACCCCTTCCATTGATGGTAGCTTGACCTTCATGTGCCTTGTTGAAGGCACAACTCCTGTCCTGTTGAGTGTTGGCCTTCCCAACAGGATGTTGTATGTTGATGGAGCGTTCACGACAAGGTACCTGATCTTTTCTGTGTGCGAGGCCGACCCATCTGTGAACGTCGTCCTTAACTCAATGTACCCCCAGACCTCCACTTGATCACCGGCAAAACCGTACAAGCAGCCCCCATATGGCTTCAGCTGGTCAGGGGATAATTGTAATTTTTCGAAAGTCGGCCAAAACATCACATCTGCCGAGCTTCCTTGATCGACCAGCACCCGATGGACAGTTCTTCCCGCCGTAACAAGCGAGATCACAATAGGGTCATTGTCATGAGGCACAACATCCCCAAGGTCTCCTTTGGTGAACGTGATGTCCACGTCGGGTGAGTGATCCTCAAAAACCTCCACTAACATCACAGACCTTGCATACTTCTTTCGCTGCGATGCAGTACACCCACCACCCGAGAACCCACCAGCTATGGTGTGGATCTCGCCGTGAATGGGTACCTCGTGCTGCTGTCCCTTATTGCCCGCCGGTTGGGAACCTGATGATTGCCCCGCTTGCTTCTCTAGCTAGTAATCCTTCAAGAACCCACACTTGACCAACTTGGCGAGTTGGTATCCCAAAGCCAAACACGAATTGATAGAGTGGCCAAAGCTCTTGTGGAACTCACACCACGCGTCTGGTTTTGGTCCCAACACCTTATCCGTGGTCTTCTCAGGCACTTTGAGCCTGGCGGTAATATTCGGAATAGCGATCAGGTCAGCCAATCCCATCACGAACTCGTACCTCGGCTGGCGATTAGCCAATCCCATCACTAACTTTGTGACCAAGCTCTTGCTCTTATAAAATGTAACAAAATTATATGAATCATGATATATGATATAACAAAAATTATTGGAGAATCAACTTACCATCTTGTATTTCTTCTGTGCAACAATCTTGGATCCACCAATATGAAGAATTGTTTGCTTTTTTCTATTATCCTTTTTTTTTTTGCAATTTCCTTGGTGTACATGTAGTAAAATAACTAAATCTAAATAAATCAACACTTCAAAGAATAAAGTAGTTTTAATTACCTTTGTCCTTGAATTTAAACCATAGTCAACAAAAGAAGGCCAATGGTCTATATTCATCTTTTACGGACACATTGCAATAATATCATCTTTATTGTGTGTTCCATAATCTCTTTCCTACCATAATTATTGCATATACTCAGTCCATTTTGTGTTAAGTGTTTTGAAGATATATCTTACACGAGCATCAAATTTAACCTTCAAAATTATTACACAAGTAAATTTAATGATAATTACAATATAATATAAATTAAAACATAAAAAAAATCCAAAATTATTACACAAAAGTATTATTATAAGACACAATATCCCTTAACCTTCCCTTCTTCACAAATATCATTCATCAAGGTCATGTATGTGATCAAATTAGGCATCACACCTTTGACATTCATGATCTTGTATGAGTAAAAAGCATCCTCCAATCTCATATTCTTACAATAACTGTTAATAAATGTGTTATATGTTACCAAATTAGGTTCAAATCCTTCATCCTCCGTCTTTTCCAAGAACTCTGTCACCTTATTTGTATCTCCACCTTTGCATAAAACATTAATACACTAGTTCATAATCTATGTTGTTTTGTTTGGTGATTGATGTGAGTTGTGTGGGGGCACAAGAGAGGGAGCACTTGTGATGGAGGTTGGCTCCATTATCGATTATTCTTCTTAAAGAATTGAAAAGGTTGGCAGAAGCAAATGAATGTAGCAGAACAAGAAGGCTCCAATGGAGCTATGGTGTCCTTGAAGGTGTATGATAGGTAGGGAGAGTGATTGGTTGGCCATATCACTTGGAGAAAGGTGAAAGAGAATATCAAAGGTGCCTAACCTAGAGAGACTAGACAAAGGAGTAAAAGCTTGCAAATTTGGCAGCATTTACTCATAAAATTGATCTTGTATTTGATGACTTTTTATGGCAAGTGCACCGCGTTGTCAGAAGTAATAATTGTTCCTAAGGACGGATATTAATCCCACAAGGAACAATGAATTATCGAGTACAATAATCGATAAATATAAAAACAGAACAATAAAAATAGTTTTGAATTGGTTATGTTGGCAGTGATCAATAAGAAATCAAACAAAGAATTAGTTGCTTCAATTGGAAAAATAGGGATTAAGTTTCATCTCTCTCACTCTCATGTATTTTGATTATATTAAGTTCTTTGATTGATGATGCCCATAGAAAATTCATTTATATCAATCTCTCGCATACTTATAAAAAAAAATTAGAATCACACTCAAATGTTAATGGCAATTAACATTTCAAGTCTATCTCTAACACTCAAATATGCTAAGTATTGTTGTTTAGGTCTAAACCCTAAAAATACCTCCCAGTCAGATTTAAGATTCTCAATTTGTCACGGAAATTTAAAAGTAAAAAAGCAATACCAATAATCAATCAAGAACTGAATATTAATATATAAGATATCACCTTAATACATAATAGTTTGAACATATTACTCTCTATCCCAAAGGGTAGAATTAGCCACACATACTTCTAGCACCTTCCATATTCTTCCAATTGGGTTACAATTCACTCCATGGTAACCTCTTAATCTAACACACTAGGGTTGAGCCTCTAGCCCCCTATTTATCCTAGTTTTCTAGGGTTAGGTCGCTTCCCATGTCGCGCTAATGGGCTAAGTGAAAAAACATAAAAAAAAGACCAATCTTTCTTTGCATCTTTTTCCATTATGGGACCTTCCAACTTTCTCTTTTTCGCTCAAATTATTCCCCTTTACTCCAAATCTTCAATCCTCCCTATAAATATGCAATTAACACCAAATTTGGGAATAAAATGCTCTTATTCAAATAAAGCTCATAAAAAATGTAAAAAGGTATAAATTTATAAATTATGAATTATTTTATATGTAAATTAGCAATAAAACCTCATAAGTTCCTATATTTTAATATGAAATATTACTAAAATTAGACACTTATCAGTGTTCTCTTGAGCCAAGCACCCCTTTATATAGGAATGAGGTCGGCCATTGTACAAAGGAAGTGGTGGGAAATTTCAGATATCCTATGTTTGAAATTGGCGCCTAAAGAGTAGTCACATGGTAAGCATGTTTAGGTTTGCTTAATATGACTAATGAATGACCTAGGTTAAATTAGGAGTCTTCTAGAAACCATAATTTAACCTAGGTTGGTTTTTAGATACCTAATTCAATCATAATTACAATTAAGAAATTTTACAAGTAAAATTCCTATTCTACTTTTGACAAAAAATAAATTCTACTCTACACTAGGTTTATAGAATTTTTGAACATGTATAGGAAAGTTTCTCTGCCATCAATAGCAGAGTCTCAGTCTTCTTGGATCTTACTTTCCATTGACCTAGTTGTTGGGCCTGAACTTGGGTCTGAGCTTGGCCTTCTTCCATCAACTTGGACTTGCAATACTAGGATGTTCTCAAACGTATGAGGACCCAGTGGATGAATCTAGTTCTTTGCAAAAGCCATTGGATTGCCACTAGAAGATTCGTCAATTCAGTCAAGGTCACATACTCTTTTGATTCCCCCTGGTGTTCCTTATTGGACCTTCAACATTGGCGATGAATCTCTTATTAGCGTTCCTCTTCTTCACACCTCTAACGAAGACAACCAACTTCATCAAAGTTCTAAAGTATATAATCTTTAACTTAGGGAAACTTCATTTTTCTTTCTTTCACAGGTTCCATGAATAAAATATATTCATGTATACTAATTTATAATGGGTGTGGTTTTAGGAGTTTTACCTTGCTAGTAACCCGAATATAAAGCACCAATAGGCAATAAAATGGTATTTCTACTATCATCAACATTAATATATCACATTAATTACTTGCGACAGTGACTAAACAAGTCAAATAACTAGACTTTGAGAGAATAACTGCTTCACACAAATTAGATAGAGAATAACGACTCACACAAATTAAACAAAAAAACAATATGAGGAACATGAACAAAATAGTTATATGAGAAAACAAATTATTACTTCCTTTTGACATTTAATAACTTACCTTCACCACGAACCAGAAGCGTAAAGAACACCTTCCTAATTTGCAATTCATTCACTGATTTGAGCCAATGTGAAATTAGAAGCAATGAATCACTAATTTATTAATAAGAAAAGATGCATTAATTGAAGTTAAACCCGAGAGAATCAAAAGAGACATGAGAAAACAATCAAAATACGAGTTTCGAATAGTTTATAGATCCCCATCTCTTTGGCCTGGAATTAAGCAGTTTTATTCTACTATACTTGATTATACTTCTTGGACTATTGGTACAGGTACTTTTATTAATTTATGGAATGATAAATGGTGTGTTACTACTTCTTTAACAAATATTGCATGATTATTTGATAGTGCTAGTATTCCGGATACAATCTCTCAATTTTGGACATGTGGTGATTGGAATATTCCATTGTCTTTACAGTAGATGCCTAATCTTTTTAGTCATATCATGGGTAGGGCGGAACAGGATATTCCTAATTGGATTCTAAATGAGTCTGGTTGTCTCACTCTTAAATCAGCTAGGAATTTTTTCTCGGAACCAGGGGTTTCCTGTGGTTGAGGTAAATTTATTTGGTCTTCATATAATCTGCCTTCCAAAACTCTTGTCCTTTGGAAAGTTTTTCATGGGCGACTTCCTACAGATCAACATATTCAAAATAAAGGTCTGCATATTTGTTTTATGTGTACACTTTGCGAAAAACACGAGGAATCTATTCAACATTTATTTTTTGAATGTGCTAATGCTTTGCGTATTTGGAGTTGGGTTCGACACATTTTTCCTACTTATGATTTCTCTAATAAGGATAACCTTCTTTCTTTTATTATGAGTGATGGTAGTCCGTTGGTTAAATTGGTAAAGCTAGTTGTGATAACTTTTTCTATTTGGATGATATGGCGTATGAGGAATTATGCTCGTTTACAGGATAAGATTGAGATTTCTAGGGCTATTTTGGTTATTAAAGATTTAACTTGTCTAGTGGGTAATTCGTCTAAAGCTTCAATGAAGAATGATATGTTCGATTTCAATGTGCTTAAGTTTTTTGGTATTAACACTCGTACTGGTAAAGTTCTACGTCCTCTTCCTGTTAGATGGGAGTTTCTTTCACCAGGTTGGGTTAAAATTAACACTGATGGGGTTGCTAGGGGTTATCCAGGTCTTGCCGCTTGTGGAAGTATTTTCCGTGGGAGTATGTGGGAGTTTATTGGAGCTTTCTTTGCGTTTCTTGACTTTCAGACTGCTTTGGTTGCTGAATTTTATGGAGTTATATATGCTTTGGAGGAAACTCAAAAGTTGGGTCTTACTAATGTCTGGTTGGAATGTGACTCTGTCTTGGTTTGTGTTGCGTTTACTGCTAGGACAAATGTTCCTTGGATGCTTCGTAATCGATGCAATACTTGTCTTAATTACTGTGGAAAAATCAGGTTTAGGATTACTCATATTTTTCGTGAAGGGAATGCGTGTGCTGATAGGTTGGCTAATTTAGGATTTATTCATAGAGAATCCTTTTATTGGTATAATAGACTTTCATCTAGTCTGTTCTTAGAATTCTTTATTAATATGTATAATCTACCTATGTATCGTTTTTGTTAACATATGGGTTTTGGTCTAGTCCCTCATATTTTTGTATTTTCTTTCTTCTACTTTTTTTTAATAATATTTTTTTTCATGTGATGACAAATGATTGTTGTTACTTGAGGTGTCAGCCTAACTTAGATGTCAAGTAGCATGGTGATGCTTAACATGAAATTTTTTTTTATATATAAAAAAGTAATGGTAAATTAAAATAAAATAAAATTATCAACTAACAAAAATATTAGGTAGTCTTAATTTTTCATTATGAATGAAAATATCTAGAATTAAGATAGATATTTGATGGAACCTAAATAAATGTTTTCATAAATTTTAAAAAATAATTAACAAATAGTTTAATATCTTAATAATTTTGATTTGAGAGATACAATATTTTTTAAAATCAAATTAATTTTGCACCTTAAAGTTAAATAATCTTAATATATACATTATATTACATTTCCTAGACACATTCGATCTTGGACTCCAATTTAGATACAAAGATCATCTCTCAAGTGACTATCTTCTATTTTTTTAAAATTATTTTCAAAATGTTGTCATCATCAATAATAGTTTGTTTATACCAATCTCTTTGGATCATGAAGTATTGTTCCCTTTAGGTGCATTTGTAAGAGATTTTGTAGTTGTGTAAAATAATGATAGTTGTTGATGCAAGTAAGTCAATATTTTATGATTAACCACAATCCCCTGCAACTTTATCATTTTTTTTATGAATAAACTTGGAACAATTTTTTAACTATTTTACCAAGAATGATCCCATCCATCTGATTGAAGATCACGATAATGCTTTATAACAGAAAAATAGGAACATTAAAATAATAATACTATTTTTATTTAACAACATTTGAGATTTTGATTCACAGAATAAAACAAATATAATTTTATTGAAAACATTATGTAACTTTCTAATACATTTTTTTTTAATTAACTACTAATTTATCCTCAATGCATGAAATTAAGAATATTTCTTGAATTTATTTATAAGAAATCAATGGTTTATGAAAAAAAAAACTTTCTCTCAAAATATCATATATAAAGTAGAACTAGAAGTATATTAATTTAAAAAATGAAAATTCAGTGTGATATTTATATTCAACTTTCAATGTCACGTTTTTATAAAAACTTGAACGGAAAATTATTTTATATTTTACTATGCAAAAGTTTTATATAAAAAAAAGTCTATAAGAGAATATATATATATATATATATATTATTGAATGATATGATTTATGATATTGGATAAGTGTTTATGTTTTAAAGAGTGCATGCGATTTTTGTCCTTTATAAAATGTTTCAACTTCTAAAAAACATATCACAATTTCCAAAGACGTTGAATTGTTCAACTTTTCAATTTGACGATATGCGATATTTTTTGTTTTTATATATTTTGAAGGTGTAACACTAAAAGAAAATAAAGGAAAAAATGGAATAATGTTTTTTTTTCCAGATAATTTTTTTATTGAATTTTATTATAGATTAACGTCATACTAAAATGATTAATTTGAACACTTAATATAATTTGATGGATGCAAAATGGGTCTTAAGGCTAGGTTAATTATAAATTTATAAATAAAAAAATACTCTTTCAACCATGGCTTAAAAGAGTGATAAGAATTACTACTAAGAAACATTGAAATCCATGCATGCATGCATCTAGTGGAATGTAACCCAGGAAAAGAACATTGGAATTGTTGCTAGGGTTGAGTGTTCCCTAGTTATTATCATTATATTAATTATTAAAAACATCAATGGCATTGGTCCAAAACAATTGTCATTTTCACAATTGTTCAGCTTTTTTCGATGATAACAACTAAAGTTGTCTATACAAAGACACCGAGAAAAACGGTTTAGCTTCTATTCACATCTATTCATCCATGCAGGCCATTGCTCCACCGCTAAATCATAACCAACATAAAGATCATCTCCTTATAATAATAACTCGATACAGATTCATTCTTCACATCCATCTTCTCTCTTTTCCTCTCTCTATTCGAGTTTTCTTTCCACAACCAATTAATCATACAAAAAAATGGGTTGTGGAAAATCTAAACTCGGTGTTGTTGCCAACAGCACCCTCCTCCAGCACAAGAAATCTAGTGTCAGTTCCAAGGAAACTGATGTACAATCAGTGGACAAAACCAATGATGTTAACATTGACAATGTAAATTTGGAAGTGGAAGAGAAGAACAAAGAAAATGTCAAAGATAAGGATGTTGATGAGTCTAATAAAGATTCTGAGATAGAAAAGGTGAAAGAAGAAAAGCCATTGGAGAAGAGCCACGAAGCTGAGGAGAAAACACAGGAAACTGTTGTTGCTGAAGAACCCAAAGAGTCTGTGAAGGACAAGGAAGAACATGAAGTGAAGGATGTTGTTCCTGTTGCTGTTGCAGAAGAGGAACTTCCCGTTGCTGTTGCAGAAGAGGAACTTCCCGTTGCTGTTGCAGAAGAGGAACAACAACCAACGGAACAAAAGGGAGATGGAAATGAGAAAGGTTAAAGGATGACTCTTGAATATGAAAGCTCTTAAATATTTTATTTTACTTGGATTAATTTTATAATTTATCTTTCTTCTGTTTATTCAGAAGTTTGTGGATTTTGATCATGCATAATAACCCCTTGGATGTTTTTTTTCCCTTAAATTTAATTTGTTTACAATTGTGCCTGACAGAGGATGTCAAGGGAGAGACTTTGGTGAAGGAAGAACAAAACAAAGACACAAAAGAAGAGACATTGGTTAAGGAAGAAGAGGTTAAAGAAACAAAAGAGGAGGAGAAGAATTTGGTCACTCAGAAAGAAACTGAAGTTGAAAATGTTTCAACTACAACCTCCTAAATGAACAGAACGATTTGAATTTTTTAACAGGTATGTGGGGCTACTTAACAAGAGTTGGAATGTCCCAAATGTGAATTTGATCGAAATATGTTTGTGTTGCAGACACATGAGACAACCACAAAAGGATGAAATGGAATGAGAGTTACATCACAAGAATGAATTATTCTGGTTGCATTGCAAGTGCAGGGTGTTTCTGGTTCTTATTAGTCATTTTCTAAAACTGATGATTAAGTTGGAAATAGCTTGGATATGGTGCCCAGTGTTCATGTCTATGGTGATTAGCTTTTGTTCATTTTGTGTTCTTCTTATATTGAATTTTTCTTTCCTATGTCCTCTCCCAACATTATACTATTACAATACAATAAACTTCACAAGAGTTACTATTTCCTACATTGTTATACCATCTGAGCTTGCATTCACTGCATAACTTAATTTTTTAAATAATTATTACATAAAAAAAATCTACTTACAACACTACTATTCTTTATTGTTAAGAAAGCAAATTAATGAGTGAATAATATTGATAATCTGGTTGTAAATGCTAAATACTAGAGTACTGATTTTAATTAGTTAGATAGTATGAAATATTTTCAAATTTTAAACAAATATAATATCATAATTTTATGCCACCAAAAGTTGAATTAAAATGATATCATAGTAAAATTTTAACAATAAAAGTAAATATAAAACTTTAAATTACATATACAATTATAATTATGTTAAATTAATAAAATATAATAATATCCATTACAATAACAAGTTTACTTATACACGATAGATTAACATAAATATAAAATTATACAAAAGTAAGATATAAAAAATGTAAATCTATATAAACAACTAAATTATATATGTTATTAAAAGTAATATATAGTTGATGTCAATTTGTAAATTCTATCAAACATATTTTTTACTTTAAAAATATTTTCAATTAAATTAAAAAATAAAAAACTTAACTTCTGGTATTACCAGTTTAAATCAATTTTGTACGTTATTTTTTTATGGTTCTTCATCAGTTAATTTATCCTCACAAATCTTAAAACTACCCATACTTATATGATGAACAACACAGGCACGTTAGAAGAATAACATATTTATTACCATAAAAAAATATATTCATGTAAAGGAAAGTGTTTTTCTTTTATTTGTCCCTAATAATAAATTGATGAGTTTGGCCAAAAAAATTGTCTTGTTAAGTAAATAAGCCTAGAATATTGAGAGTCGGCAACATTTGGAAGTAAAATATAAAATTCAGATAATTGTAAAGTATGTTTTAAACTCTAATATTATAAAAAATACATTTTTATGTGATTTTAGCATTTATATTGTAAAAAATATACAAGTATAAACATTTTCTATTTTACATATATTATTTCTGTTATTATGAAACAATTAAACCATAAACCTAACTTATTCTTTTAACTTATCATAAAAAACAACATAATTAAAATATACAAAAGAAAGCATATATAAAACTAAAAATTGAAAGAAAGTCATGGGTTTTTAGAAGTAGGAGAACTAAACTAGGGAAAAAGTAAAAAAAATCATATCACATATAAAAATAAAAAAGGAAAATATAATTTAATGTGTAAGTTATATCAACAGACAATTCTGAACAGAAGAAAATCAGAATATAGTTTTTAAGTTGGGCTGAGAAAAGCCCAGAAAGAAAAAAAGGTGTGGCCCATCAAACCAGCCCAAGTACATGAGTGCAAGCGGGAAAATTACGTTTCCGGGATCCCATTATTGGCGCGAAATATTCGGTTGGCTTCCACTTTCTTGGAGCCGCAGATCCCACTATTGAAATCTGACGGTCACAATAACCTTGATCACCCAACCCATAATTTTTCTCATTGCGCTTTAAAATAAGTATTGGCTCGCGCTCGTTTTCTCTCTCTTCTCATAACACTCCTCCCGAAACCCTTGATCTAAAAAAAGTACCAATGGGGAGGCCGTCCAAGGCTCAGGTTTCTAACAACTCAACCTCCGATGAAGAGGAGGAGGACGTCGCCGCCGCTGAAAACCACCAGATCGAAGATGATGATGAGGAGCTTGAAGCTGTGGCGCAATCCGCTAGCTCTGACGAGGACGAGGATGATAATTCCCCTGACGAAGCCGTCGATGACGACGAAGACAATAAGCAGGTAATTCTTAATCCTCTTCTCTGCATTTTCATCTCTGGGGTTCTCTGATTTCGTCTTTTGTTCTGCATTTTCGTCTTTTTTTCTAGACTAGGTTTATTCATTGGCTTTTTCGTATCTTATCCGTTTGCTACTAGTTTGGATTTCGCTTCCTGAGCTGCATTTTGTTGTTTTTGTTTGCTGTGGGGATTTTGTCTCTTTCACGAAGTGTCTGTCCCTTGAAGTGCTTTTTTACTGTTTGGTGGTTTTAGGATGAGAGTACTGTTGATCCTGAAGTTGGCAAGCGTGAGAAGGCCAGGTTGAAAGAAATGCAACAGTTGAAGAAACAGAAGGTTCAGGAGATATTGGACGCTCAAAACTCTACCATTGATGCTGATATGGTTTGTATTGATTGTTCACTGTAAACTACCGGGGATGTTATTTATTTTAATTTTTTATGTTAACTTGTTTTTAAGTAAACTATTGTCATATACTGTCATGTTTGATGCAGAATAATAAAGGAAAAGGCCGATTGAAGTTTCTCCTCCAGCAAACTGAACTGTTTGCCCATTTTGCTAAGGGTGATCAATCTTCTCAAAAGAAAGCAAAAGGAAGGTATTTTCTGCTGTCCTGAATATGTTGTAATTTAATTGAGGAATTGTATTTTATGCCTTGAAATGTTTTTAAATTTTGAAAAATGTTACTAAGTGACAGCAAATAATCACAGGTGGACAAACAATAAGTAGTTGTGAATTGTGGTTTATCTGATGCTGACTTTATGCATTTAAATTAACTTACACTACATTAAATCACTGTCTATTTTAGGGGTCGCCATGCATCAAAGGTCACCGAAGAAGAGGAAGATGAAGAATACCTGAAAGGGGAAGAAGATGGTCTATCCAACACCCGGCTGGTGTCTCAACCTTCATGTAAGCATTCTTTACTTGACCTGCCTACTTGCATGGGCACATCATTCTAATCTAGTGGGAAGAACATTGGATTCCAGCTTTCTGTCATAAATAGGATGCATTGGTTGGCAAAAGAAATTATGCCCGTTCTTTTTTGCTAGTTGTTGAAGGCTTAGTTTCTGGTTAGCTGGTTTTTATATGTTCTAAATCTAACACAGCTTACATACAAACTATTTTTTTTTAAACTTTTGTGTTTTTTCTTCCATTTAATTAGATTCTTTTGTATGTCTATCTAGTATGATGATGTACTGCCCCTGATTTTTACATTTTGGGTTTTGTTTATGTAGCTTGTTGATTTTTTGTATTCATATCTAATGTTCTTGAAGTTTTTGTTCACTTGAATTTGACATGGCTTGTTTGTTCAACAGGTATCCAAGGGAAGATGAGGGATTACCAACTTGCTGGGCTAAACTGGCTGATACGATTGTATGAGAATGGCATAAATGGAATTCTAGCAGATGAAATGGTAGGTGGCAGATGCTTGTCTCAGATAAATCTCATTTAAATGACTGCCTTGTGATGTGTACTTTGATGAAATGAATAGATTTATTAAAAGCTATGATGAAATATAAATAAATATATTGTTTGCAGGGGCTTGGAAAAACCTTGCAAACTATATCTTTGTTAGGCTACTTACATGAGTTCAGAGGAATAAAAGGCCCTCATATGGTAGTTGCTCCAAAATCTACTCTTGGAAATTGGATGAATGAAATTCGTCGCTTCTGTCCTGTTTTACGTGCTATAAAGTTCCTTGGCAACCCTGATGAAAGGGTGAGACTAGCTTTGCTGGACCAAATTATCTGCTTAAAATTACGGTCAATGTTTGCTTCTGACACTTCTGTTTAATGGTTTAAATAATTGCAGAAGCACATAAGAGAAGAGTTACTCGTTGCTGGTAAGTTTGATGTGTGTGTTACAAGTTTTGAAATGGTAATCAAGGAGAAGTCTGCTTTACGGCGATTTAGTTGGCGCTACATTATTATTGATGAGGCACATCGAATCAAGAACGAGAACTCTCTCCTGTCAAAAACAATGAGGCTATACAACACAAACTATCGTCTCCTCATTACTGGCACACCATTACAGGTAGATGAAAATAATGTTGGATGAGTAGATATTCTAGGTTAGATAGGATTAGGAATGAATGCTTTAGAGATAACAGCTGGAACAGCACCCTTTGGTAGAAAAGATTGTTCAAAATTGCCTTGGGTTGATTCAACATGTGTGGAAAAGATCTGCAGGAGCCCTATTAAGGAAAGTAGATCAGATGGAGGATAGCCTAATCACTGTAGGAAGAGATAGACTGGAAAAAAAAACTAGAAGCATAGCCATTAAGAACAGTCTAGCATAATTTATGACAGTATAACGTCGTTTGAGCCATGTTGCCAATGCTAAAGGAATGTGATACACTTTTTTGTTATCTTTATTATTGTTATAGCATTTTGTATTTAACGTATTGATCTCTTAGAATAGAAATGTCATGATACCAATTCTTTCATACGATTGAATTAAGTACTATCTCGTACGTATGAGGCTAACAAGTCCTCAAATGAAAGATTTTTCTATCTGTTTTCTAATAGATGGTGGGTTGAGTTGTTTAGTTTCTGATTTGTCAGTCTTTTATTTACTTCAATATTTTTGGTTGGATGGAAAGAACTGAATTTTCTCCCAATATATATTTTTGTTATTTCTTCTTCCTTTTTTTAGATATCAGACCCTTATTTTGTGAAACAATATTTTTTGTAAGAATATGCAAAAATTGTATCTACTGCTGCTTAGTATTTGGTCTATTGGCAAATTTTGAAAAGAAAGGTTGTGTACCTCATGTGCATTTGTATTTTTTTGATCTATGTTCATACTATGGTTGTGTAAATAGAAGAGTTGAGTAAATTATAACTTAGTTAAATTGGTAGACTTTTTATTCCTATTTTGTGTTATTTTAATGCTTTGTCTTTCAACCCACACACTGGCCTTCGTTGGATAAACTTTTCCAAAAGGATTTACATGAGAAAAAAAAAGAAAGAAAACATGAAGTAATTCATCAGCTAAAATTAGCTTATGTGTAAGTTAATTTTTGGAAACTCTCTCATACGCTCTAAATTCTTTTTTTCAATAAAATGTGTGCATAAGTAAATTTTAGTTAAGGGAAGATTCATTTCATTTTTTATTTATTTTAGAAGTCCTTTTGAAGAAGTTTGACCAAACAGATCCTTTATATCTTTTAAAAATTAGTTTTGAGGTCTGGGTTATTTTGAAATCTGAATCCTAATTCTCTTTCACTGGTTGCAGTTAATGATGTGAATTTACTTGAGTAATTAATGCGGTTCATTTCTTTTGATGTGGCAGAATAATCTTCATGAACTCTGGGCTCTTCTCAACTTTCTTTTACCTGAAATATTTAGTTCTGCTGAAACTTTTGATGAATGGTTTCAAATCTCTGGTGAAAATGACGAACAAGAAGTTGTTCAACAACTACACAAGGTAAGCCTTTAATCTTCTATCTTTAAGGGGCTATTGTTATAGCATGGTAAATAATAATGATGTGTTATTTTCTGTGTATAATTAAGGTCCTCCGTCCATTTCTCCTTCGAAGGTTGAAGTCAGATGTTGAAAAAGGGCTGCCACCAAAAAAAGAAACCATTCTCAAGGTAGGCATGTCACAAATGCAGAAACAGTATTATAAGGCATTACTGCAGAAGGATCTGGAGGTTGTTAATTCAGGTGGAGAACGGAAACGTCTCCTAAATATTGCGATGCAACTACGAAAATGTTGTAATCACCCGTATCTCTTTCAAGGTGCTGAACCTGGTCCTCCCTTTACAACTGGAGACCATCTCATTACAAATGCTGGTAAGCATTGTTTGCATTAAGAGTACTTTAAAGCCCTTTCTGGCTGATCTATTAGATCTGAGATAATGTCACTTTTCTTTACAAGTAATATTTTATTGGCAGGTAAAATGGTTCTTCTGGATAAGTTACTTCCTAAACTAAAAGAGCGTGATTCTAGGGTCCTTATATTTTCACAGGTCAGTTCTTTGTAAGAAAAAGATTGTTGCAACTTCTTGCTATGACTGTTACTTCATTCAACCTGGTGTATTTGTTCCATTTTCTCCAGATGACTAGGCTGCTAGACATACTTGAAGATTATCTTATTTTTCGAGGATACCAATATTGTCGCATAGATGGTAATACTGGTGGAGAGGATCGGGATGCTTCCATTGAGAACTTCAACAAACCAGGAAGTGAAAAATTTGTTTTCTTGTTGTCTACTCGGGCAGGAGGCCTTGGCATTAATCTTGCTACTGCTGATGTTGTCATTCTTTATGACAGTGACTGGTGAGTATTCTAATTAATTGTGTCAGCAGCAGCCTTTTCATTTGGATTGGTACCATTAGTTCAAGACTAAATGTTTATTGAGAATTGGTGGTTTTATAACAGGAACCCACAAGTTGATCTGCAAGCTCAGGATCGTGCTCATAGGATTGGCCAAAAGAAAGAAGTTCAAGTTTTCCGATTTTGCACTGAGGTTTTCAATTTTTTACTTTATTATCCTGTTTATCAATAGTTAAATTTTTATCTTGAAATCACTGATACTAACACTAGATACAGAAACAAGATGTCACTTGGCTTCTAAAAAATGTTACTTTCTTGCTCTTATGTCACTTCTTCAAGGGATAAAATTAATATATTTCAGCATAAATTAGAAATGCTAAATTAGAATAAAGACACCATGTTTCATAACTAAGCAATTCTAGATACAATAAAATACTAGCAATCCTTGTGTAATCTTGTATTGGCAGAAACTAATTATAAAAATATGTCGCCTAGAAATTATTGAAGATATTCAAAATGTGTTTGGCGCTCTGGTATAACAGCCATTTTAGTTTTAAAGTGCTTCATGGTTTTTACTATCTATCTATCTATCTATCTATCAATTTCTCATTCTTATATCATGGGAATTGCATGCAGTATACAATAGAGGAAAAAGTCATTGAAAGAGCTTACAAAAAGCTTGCACTTGATGCTCTGGTGATTCAGCAAGGCCGATTAGCTGAGCAGAAAAGTAAGGGTTTTCTAGAATTGTTTTATTTTGTTCCAAGATTTATGGATTATATAATGTGGTACAATCTGTTTATGTGTGCAGCTGTAAATAAAGATGAGTTGCTTCAAATGGTTAAATTTGGTGCTGAAATGGTTTTTAGTTCCAAGGACAGTACTATTACAGATGAAGATATTGACAGAATTATTGCGAAAGGAGAGGAAGCAACAGCTGAGCTTGATGCTAAGATGAAAAAATTTACAGAAGATGCTATCAAATTTAAGATGGATGACAGTATGTAACCTTTGTACCCATCAAATTTAAGATTGATAATGTTTAAGATATATATCTTTTTAATTCCTGTTTGCCCATAGGTTTAATGCTTTGTTCTGCACCTTTGTACCCATCATTTAGGCAAGAAAATAAATGCTTTGCGGCATTTTCATTGTGTGGTTCATCCCTTTGAAATGTTATCCTTGTGATGAAATAGTTAACTAATGAAACATGTTCCTTCCTTGTTTTGTATGTTAGTTTTTTTGTTGTAGATACATAAAAGCTACAAGTCAATTTGTATACACTCTTTTCTTTTAGTGAGGCTTCTTTGTTATTAGAATGTGCATACACACGAAAGTTCTTTTTGACTCCTGTTTAGCCATTTAATGTCTCTTTTTAAACTTTATGAAGTTTGAAGTTATTAATGTTTATATTTTCATTTTGTAGCTGCTGAGTTGTATGATTTTGATGATGAGAAGGTAAGTTGACATTTTATCTTTGCTCAATATGAACCATGTCTTTTGCATCGCTTGCCTTTCTCTTGTGTATTTTTAACCAACCTCTGGATGTACTTTTTTCTTTAAATGAAGGATGAAAACAAATTTGATTTTAAAAAAATTGTGAGTGAAAACTGGGTGGAGCCACCAAGAAGAGAACGGAAACGCAAGTAAGTATTGCTCTTCATTCTGTATATTTAGTTATAGAATTTTTGTTGTCACTCTGATTTATAATTGTATTTATCTGGGGGGTATGACTTTAGTTATTCAGAGTCCGACTATTTCAAGCAAACAATGCGTCAAGGTGCTCCAACTAAACCTAAAGAGCCACGCATTCCTAGGATGCCTCAATTGTAAGCTTCTCACAAAAGCCTTTCCTATATTCTTTAGACATAGTGCATTTATTTGAACTGGCTCAATTCTGTTTCCTTCAGGCATGATTTCCAGTTTTTCAACACACAAAGGCTTAGTGAGCTGTATGAAAAGGAAGTTCGCTACCTCATGGTGTGTAACCTAACCTTACTGATTAAACAATTTTAGGTTTAGCTCATTCAACTTGTGCATAACTGGTGCTTATATTGCTTAAAAAAATTCAGCAAACACATCAGAAGAATCAGTTGAAAGACTCCATAGATGTTGATGAACCAGAAGGTATGGAATTACTGAACAGAATGTTGTCTCCTCCCTTATTATGATCTGTGTATAAGTAATTAGGTAGGTACATTACATTCTGTCTCAGGACAGAGGGTAACAAGAGTATTTACTTGGAAGAAAACGGGAATGAAAGTAATTGAGAATGATTTTTGGGAAAGGAGAATTCAAATTTGTAGCATTTGTGAACTGAAAATTATTTGTGGAGAGAATTCTGTTTCTGTGTCATTCAACATTAACAGAAGCATTACGATGCTAGCACTCTGATTCATAGGTTTTATCGATAGGAACTATTGCTGAACTTTTAATATCAATTTTGGAATTTCAGTAGATTAAAGGTTTTGGGTGAAGCTGCAGTTTCTTTTTGGTATGTTTAGAACATGTTTTTGTCTTAAAATCTTAATAGATAACATGGTGTGCAAAATTAGTTTATAATAGTATCAAAAAGATAGATGAAATATGTTTCTAGGAGGCTCATGTGTAATTGTTTATCACCCTAAAATAAAATGGTTGTTTACATTAAATTTGTATGGCGTCCATGGGAAAAGTTTAATTGTAATTTTTAAATCTAGAGGGGAGAATATAATTTAAGAATCCCTAGGATGTAAACGCAATTTAACCCTTATCACTTCAATGATGCCATGCATGTTAAATTTTTAGAGGTTGGAGATCCATTAACTGCTGAAGAATTAGAAGAGAAGGAACAGTTGCTCGAAGAGGTGAGGAAATTTGCTTTATAATTTATAAACTAGGATTGATACAATTCTATTTATTTATATATATATATATATATATATATATATATTTTGATTTTGGTATTCTGTGAACAAAGGGATTTTCATCATGGAGCCGGAAGGATTTTAATGCTTTCATTAGGGCCTGTGAGAAGTATGGCCGAAATGATATAAAAAGTATTGCTTCTGAGATGGAAGGAAAAACTCAGGAGGAGGTCGAAAGATATGCAAAAGTCTTCAAAGAAAGATACAAGGAGTTAAATGGTGAGTTTATCCAATACGACAGTGTAATCTATTATAGAACATTATAAAAGCTAAAAAGTACTCAGCAGAATCTAGTGGGAATTATAAGTGAAAGTTACACTGAAGTTTATTTCTGAATGGCTACGGGTTTGTAATGTGGGCTGTACGGTTTCCCACTAAAATATCAAGTGTCTGATGTGTTAATTTGCCAAATGAGGCTTGAATTTAGTTTTCCCCATTAAAATGTCAAGGGTCTGTCTGATGTGTTATTTACCTGTTGTATGCAGATTATGATAGAATTATTAAAAACATCGAAAGAGGGGAGGCGAGAATATCTCGGAAAGATGAAATCATGAAAGCTATTGGGAAGAAGTTGGACCGCTATAAGAATCCTTGGCTAGAATTGAAGATACAATATGGACAGAACAAAGGGAAGTTATACAACGAAGAATGTGATCGATTCATGGTACTATGTTTTTTTGCTTTCTCCCCCAAATTTGTTTCTTTCGTTTTTTTGGTGATATCCTTATTTAATCTGGTATTCTCCTAACATAATATTGCGTTATCTGACGCTACATTAAATTTTCAGATATGCATGATTCACAAACTTGGCTATGGTAATTGGGATGAGTTGAAGGCAGCTTTTCGTATGTCTCCCTTATTTCGTTTTGATTGGTTTGTCAAGTCTCGCACAACACAGGAACTTACAAGGAGGTGTGACACCCTCATTCGGCTGGTAGAGAAGGAAAATCAAGAGTATGATGAGAGGGAGAGGCAAGCTCGTAAAGAGAAGAAACTCGCGGCCAAGGTTTATATTTTGAACTTATTCGAGTTATACATAACTTACGTTTATCTCAACTGTTGTAACCAAGTTTGACGAACGTTGCAGAGCATGACCCCGTCGAAGCGTTCCATGCCTAGACAGACCGAGAGTCCCTCTTTGAAGAAGCGGAAGCAGTTAACCATGGATGACTATTTAAGCTCGGTATATTTCTTTCTATTTCATGCGTTTTATATTTCATCATCTTAATTAGGCTGAAGTCATTGCGATTTTCCAGAAGCTGACTCTATGGTATTGTTGCAGGGGAAGAAGAAAAAATAAATGGCTGTATGCCCCATATTTTACTTTGGGTAAAGGGACGGATATAGATGATGTGGCGATTTTGATGTGGCCTAGTTTGACATTTCAGGTGATTGCCTGGTGACTTCCTAATACAAGTGCTGCTGTCCTCTCCTTATTTTGTAAATTTACTAACACAACCGATAGATTAGATGCCCGTTTTATTTTATTGCACCCAATTTAGCATACCAGTCCTGAACTTGAAATTACTTTAGTTGTACCTTATGCTTTTGTTTCAATAACTAGTCTACTAGATTTGGAAATCGATATTGCTTTAGTTATAATCCACTTAAGTTTGCTGTCTCCCTTTACCATTTGTGACAAAATATGAATAGATGTAACGTTTGTAATTATTTCACAATCCTAGTTAGTAATCGAGTTTCAATCTCGTGTTATATAATTTTGGGATTCTTTTTCGCGGGTATAATAAATCAGTCAGTTCCCAGCAAATTAAAGATTGAATTTTTAATATATTTGTAATTATATTTGGTGCTGATATTTAAACTGGTATTTATTAACATCAAAGTTGTTTTTATTAATATTAAAATTATTATTTTGTTGTCAAATTATTGTTTTAGGCAATAGATTTTTTTTTAATAATAAGTTTGGTGATATTTTTCTCTTAATTATAAACCCAAGTTTGAATTATTAACGATTTAGATTATTATAAAGGAGCTAGTTTTCATCGTGTCAATAACTGTAAGTCCTGTAGTTCTTGCGTTTTGAAGGAGCTCTGCAATCAGTAACACGGGGTCCTAATCTTTCCAGCCACGGTGTACAGTTGGTAAATGATAAGCTGGAGGATGAAGGAACTTTCGACTCTTCCCTTGCTTGTGGATTTAAAATTTCACACTTTCTAATATATTCATATAATTTTAAATTATTTCATTTTTAAATATTTTATTCAAATAAACGACTTAAATAAATATTGCAGTTTTTTGTTTTTTAATCTACTTTTTTTATAATATAAAAACTAAAATTAAAATTTTAAATTATTAAAGTAATTATGATAAAAACCATCATATTAATATGTATATAATGATTGACATATGTTAATATATTTAAAATAATAATGGTAAATCATAATATTAATATGTATACCAAATAGAACTATTAAATGAAAATTATATAAATAGTTTGTATGTGGCGGTTGACAATGTACAATCCAAAATCCTACAATAGAAGTGAAAGAACTGAATGAGAGATTTTTAATTAGCTGTGATCAGTTCAAATTTGCACCCATAATGATTTAAAAGACTAGGTTTATTGTACACCACTTGGTCATTCGTTCTCCATACTTTAGAGCACGGTGGCCGCGGAGAGAAAGGGGGCGACAAAGAGAAGGAGCTATGAATGGAGAAGAAGTTTGCACTAGGAAAGGCAGTGGAAGTGGATTGTGAACCGTGTGAGACCAACTATATATGAGAAGAAAATGTGATGGTCCTAGTAGTTCAATTATAAATGAAGACTTTGAAGAGAATATTCAACCAAAAGTGGAAATTGATGAGGAAGGCTATCCAGGATGACCACTAGATAAGTCATTATTGATTAATTATGAAGATCATGTGACGAGATAATAATGTGATAGTTTGCTAAGTAATGAATATTAATTGAGTGTTTTATGTATGTCTTTGTTGATGGTATTTATTAATTATTGTAGAATCGTGGTGAGCTTAAGGTCGTTTCTCATGGGAAAAAGATGAATAAGTTAGGAGCACCACATGAGCGCATACAAGTTGCAGTAGACATGTCTGACTTAGGTGGTCTCGTTCATGTAAGTTATGAGAATTTAGACAGAGGATTGTTTTGTGCATTTGTAGAGAGGTGACATGCAGAGACAGACACATTTCATTTACCTATTAGGGAGATGACCATCACTCTTGATGATATGCCAAATTTGTTGCATATGTCCATTGTTGGTTAATTTTATACGCACCAGACCTTAGATGCAGATGGGGCGAATTATTTGTTAGTCCCTACGGGTTGACCATGGAGTTGTATATGAAGAGACACAACACTGTCAGGTCTCATGTGTGCCTCAGTTGATTGAGTGTTGTGTACGAGGACACATGCTCAAGGAGATTGTAGATTGTAGCTGCCAGAGCTTATTTGCTTCACCTTATTGATTGCACTATCTTCACCAACCAGAGTGCTACTTCGGTGAGTGTGATATACCTGAGGTTTTATGTTGATCTGAGGCTGACTGAGGGGATGTGCTTGGGCAGCAACTACGTTAACCCACATGTATGAGAAACTAGTTGATTGTAGCTATGCAAAGACTAGGCAACTAGCTGGTTATGCGACTTTGTTGCACAATTGGATTTATGAGCATTTCTCGTCTATAGACATGAGATGTGTGGTAGAGGAACCCCGTTGTAGGATGTATAAACCAGAGAAAGTTACTTCAGTTGTAGTTGTGCGGTTGCAGCTAGATACAATCACACTACCTTGCATTCGGTTTTCCCTATACGATGAGCACAGGAAAGAATGTCCATTTGAGTGGATATCCTTATTCTTTGGTTATTTGAGGCTTGGAAGTTGGAGACAATTTCACTTTCCAGAACTTTGCAGTATGGATATGTGCAAATGATCCCTCGACACCCATCTGTAGTTAAAGATGACAATCTCACTACAAATGAAGTGGACCAGTGATGGTTACATTTCAATGATTATGGACGTAACACCTTATCCTGACACTTGCGTTCAATAGTATATGGAGTGGTTTTGATCGATATCACATCCATATGTCATTGACATGCCTGAGGATGACTGTCTTGTACTCATACCCTTAGAAGCACCTACCCATGGACCAGTTGCAACACATCCTCAGGAGACAAATCCTGCTCTGGTATGCATGAACCATTAATAATTGTTTCATTTGTGTTGATTTCTGTCTAATATTATGACAATCATGGTTGTAGGGTATTTGTCGTACAACCACATAGACATTGCAACCATTACTTAAGAATGATGATTTGGTGGGGGCAGAAAGGAATACAAGCAACCTTGATGTTAGCATGAGGAGCGACGAATGATAAAGCTGTGTATGTCAAGAGGCATTCACATAGGAATGATTGATACATACTATATTAGGACAACTGCTTGTTGTAATATTTTGATCCGTGAACGATCTTGCTTGAACTATGACTGTTTGAACTTGAACTATGATTTAATTTTGTTTGAATGTCATTAGGTTTTAATTTTGATTTTTTTTATATTCTTTAAATTGGTTTAGGGTTTTAAATTTTTTCCATTCAAAGTACCAAAATCATGACACTGTGAAATGTATACTCCTTTTTATGAAATTTGTATCCTTCCGGATACGTAAATTTGAAATGATTAGAATAGCTTCTGGATATGAAAATTGGATATGAAAATGTAGGACCATAGTAATGGCTTCCGGATAATGACATCCATAGGCAAAGCATCGACTTCTAGATATCCACATCTGGATACTGACATCCAGTGTTATGGTTGTGACTTCCTGATATGCAAATCCTGAAGCATGAACATTAGTTTGGGATTTTCAAATCCGTAGGCAAAGTTGTGTGTATTTGTAAAACTTATAAATGAATGTATTAGAAATCTTATAATTAGAAATCCTAAAACATAAAAAAATAAGTATCTATTACAAATCTTATAATTACAAGCATGTATTATTATAATGTCGTCTAATGGATATTATTTGTATAAATATTTGTATCCAGCTAGTGTAGTATGATGACCAAGATTGGACCGTTGGATAACGTTGTGCTGCCCACAATATATTTGTCGGTGGAATTGGACAACCAACTTCCAGCTTCACCTATAAAAGTTATAAATATAAGTTACATAAATTTTGAGTTATCAATATCACTGAGTTTTTAGTTATGACATACCTGGACAAAATGATTCTCATGCACGTACCCAATTGCAATTATTCGATGGTGAGTCAAATTACTTGGTGTTTGGATTCTCAAAGGAAAAATAGTGGATGATTATATCAAAGACAATGAGACAAAAATCACATTATAACGATTAGCAATAACATATCCCATGCAGTGTACCTAAGAGTAATGACTTTGGTCCACCACCACACCAACTTACTACACCACCACCATTTCCACTCAAAACACTCCACCAGAGTAAAACACCTCCTCTATAGCTTTTTTTTGAAAACAAAGATGACAAGGGTACTTTGATATTTTAAATTTTATGTTGGGTACACATTAGAATTGATCATGGAATTAGCCTTTTTAATTTTGAGAAAAAAAAATAAAGAGAGAAGGAGAGTCCAATAGGAGAATAGAAAACATGTATATTTCTTATACCCCATCTTTTTATTGTATTAGATTGTTGTTGGACTCTTAAGATATTTTTTTTTTAAATTTTTTTTATCATAATTTCCACCAGCTTGACAAATTCTTAGTAAACCCAGTTCAATTTTGTCTGGTATTAAAAATTTACAACTTTTTTTAACTCAACCTGACTCAGAATTACTTGTGACAACTCTACAATTTTTCCTTATCAACTCCTAATTATGAGGATAGAATGCCTATTGTCCATGATTGTTTGTTACTATTCTCTCTTCAAGTTGTGTTAGAATCTTTATGATGAATAAGGGAAACAATATACATATAGAACCAACAGTTTCTGTAAAAGCCGAAACAACAAGGGCTCGAACATACACCAGAGATTGTACAAATACAATGTCACAACAATGACACATTGAGGCAAAAATTAGACGGTCGTGTACAGTTGTGTTAAATTGACATTCTATATTATGATTGCATTTAAACGGTCCCATTTTGTTTCTCTATGTCTTTACTTAATCATAAATCCCCTACTAAAAATCCAGCAGATAAATGAATTGCTGTTTAGGTGTGTTTAGTCCCATCTGTAGCATTCAAGCTACTTCAATTTCTCACCCCTTTCTTCATCTACAGGTTGTGTTTTCACTCCAGGATTCACGTTTCTTTTCTAGTTTATTCAACCAAGTTCCCTTTCTGCCTCGGTGAGACTCATTTGGGTCGTAATACTGTGATTCCAGGTACGTTAGAGCACTAACCACATCCCGTATCACAGGCCTTCTATCAGCATCTTCATGCAAACACATAGCAGCAACAGAAATTGCCTGATGAAGCCCTTCCATTGGAAAATACCCCTTAAGTAGAGGGTCGACCAATCTATGGAACTGGTTACGGTCCTTGAAAATAGGTTGCGCCTTCCAAAACACCAGCAAGACAATTTTAGATCAGATATTACAATACATGAGACGAGATCATAAGGTGAAGAACTTACCCACATAACAAGATTACGCATACCAGGTGAACGAGTCTTGTCAAAGACCTTGCGCCCCGAAATGAGTTCGAGGAGGACCACTCCAAAACCGTAGACATCACATTTCGGAGTTAGGTGACCAGTCACCATATATTCTGGGGCACAGTAACCATATGTTCCCACCTCTCGCGTAGAAACATGACTGCTATCACCAAGGGGACCAAATTTTGCCACCCCAAAATCAGACAACATGGCATGATAACCCTCGCCCAAGAGGATGTTCGATGCTTTGAACTCTCTAAATATCACTGATTGGTCTGCGCAAACATGCAAATACTCCAATCCCTTTGCTGCACCATTTGCTATCTTCATCCTTGTTTTCCAATCAAGGGGTTCCTTGTCAAGAGGAACATCTGCACAAAGACAATCATCAATAATCAAACCTTAATTAATTAATTACATGGAAAAATAGAAAGAATATGCCTGAAATATACATATCTAACCGTATAAATGATCCTCCAAAGACCCCAATGGCATATACTCGTAAACAAGTACCCGCTGATCACGTTCGGAACAGCAACCAATCAATGTCACCAGATTTGGGTGATGTAGGAGAGACAGCATCTCAACCTCAGCAAAAAATTCTTGGTCTCCTTGTTCACTACTTCTGTCAAGCAGTTTCACAGCAATTTCCTGTAATGCAATTCATGGATGGATGAGAGATGGTAACACAGAGCATATATTGATACTCTTCCTATCCAAAATCTTAGTTCTTACTTGGCCGTTCCTAAGTTGACCTTTGTACACACGCCCAAAGCCCCCTCGACCTAACAAAAATTTTGACCTAAAATCCTTTGTAGCAGATGCAAGCTCTCTGAATGTAAATACTTTTGCACTTTTACTGGCTGTTGAACCACTCCCAGTCTCCGATCTTCTTCTTCCATCTGAATAAATAACAACGTATAAGTAGGCCCAAATAAACAGAAAATTATAGATGCTGAAGAAATTCGAGAATTGAAAGCTTGTAGACAAGCTGTGCCATTATGTTGATGCTGCAAAAAATTATGCAGCCAGAAGGTGTGAAATGCATTAACAATAATCTTTTAAAAAGAAAACTAAAACAAGGGTTTAATATTGCAAATTGCATACTGTACCACAATCAGTTAAAGTGTGATTTAAGTAGTTTAATTACCTTGGGTGGATTGTAAAGTACTTAGTTCATCTCAACAAACTTAACATTTAACTTGGACGTGCCATAAAGATTGTCTAGAGTGAGAAAGAAAGACAGTGAGCAAAACATTTAAGTTGTGTTATTCTTGTTTCTTGTGCCTCAATATCCAAATTCAAGAACCTTGATATATAAGACGAAAGAAAGAAATAGTTTCCAAGAAAAGCATGGTCGAGAAAAAGATAAAAAACTCAAATCAGGAAATTAAAGGCCACCCTGAAAGCAAACTGGGAAGCAAATAGAAAAAAAAATCAGTTTATGGAAGAAAGATAGGAACTTTGCTGTGACCTGTGTTAGAGCCAACAACTGTAACTGGAGTGTCCCCAGATTCCCCCATGTTGAATAATTCCTTAGCATAAGAGAGAACACAACTCATGTCAAAATGTAAGAAACCAATACCAATCACAACAAATCACACTGTGTCGTAACAAACTCTCACACTTTCACCAATCTCTCACTCTATCTTCCTTTCACACTCTCAAGAAGATCTTTAACGCACAAGAGAAGGGAAAGATCGAGACTAAGAAACTGAAAACTAAGTATAAAATGCAATGTAATGATCGTATATATAGATCGACTGTGTCTGTGTGCTGCTAAGTGGAAGTATGGTGGAAGAGGTTCGCAATTTATTATCATATTCCCCCAAGTTTAAGTGAGAGTTAATACTATATATTACAACTTTTTTTCTTAGACATTTAAATTGTACAATTTCAGTCTTCTAGCTTTGTAATTTTAATATAATTATATTTATTAATTATCATTAGTATATATATATATTAATTTATTAATATATAAATTAATAAATGTATGCTATAATAATATTTAATATTGTTAAATATCAATTAATAAGTTAATAAATATACTACTACTACTTAATCCATATGTATATATTCATAATATTTAAATTGGTATTAATAATTGCTATATATTTATAGGGTATTAAAACTTAATGATACATATACTTAGTTTTGTTGGCATCTAACAAAATTATGTAAAGATTATAGTTATTTAATTCTATAAACTAATTTATAATTAATTTTTTTTATAAAAAATCAAATTACAAATTTACAAAATTATAAAGAAAAAAAAATCATTTAAGCTTTAGTATTATAAATATTATAATTGATATTTTGTTTTTATAAGCAAATAAATAAATTAAAATGGATATTTTAAAGGTATCCCAACCTTATACACATATAAAAAATGTCTCATCACCAAACTTACAATCCAAAAGCATTATAAAAAACATAAAATCATGGAAAAGTCTAAGCTTTAGGACACATAATATATAAACGTAATTACATGACATAATAAATCCTACATGCAAAAAATTAGCTACACACAGCATAACATTTGAAAGAATTAACATATTTCAAAGTTCTTCTCAAAACATAGACACAATCTAGAACAAATAGTATCGAAAAATATACTTTAAACTTAATTTAACTTATGCGTTTAAATGAATATGATATATTATATTGAAAAGTAGACTTTAAGCCTAACTTAATATCATAAAGTCAGTTTTGTAAAGTGAAATTTACCGTCACTTATACATATATATTATGAAATGTCCTAATCTTTAATTGATGTGAGATCTCCGACAAATAGTGCATAGACTCTCCAAAATCAACCAAGAATTGAGAAAAAAATGAATTTTTAATAATGTCTCAACAATTTTTCTTTTGTAAACTAAGTCTTATTCATAATAAACTAATATAAAAAATGTTTGAATTGTAAAAAGGAAATATGAGTTTATAAAATCTTGATTATTTTCTTATTATTCTTAATTTATGGTATTAAAAGAGTAAAATTTTAGTTTAACTTAACATTACCAAATTACTTCATGAAAATGAAAAAAATAAATAAATATGAGTATTTAAAGTATTCAAACTTTTATAAAAAGTATTTAATGTGGAATATCCATTTATATTTTAAACTCATTTTATCTCTAATGAATGTGTACATAATCTCGAACTAATCTCTACATTTTAGCTTCCAATATTTTTCACAATATTTTATATTTCGATATGTTCTATAGTCTTATATCGCTTATGAGTCGAGGTTAACAGTAAATGAAATACACACCATTTTTTTAACTTCTTGAGGTGTCTTTTTAAAGATAAATATGTGACGGAACTCCGAATTTCAAAGCAGACAATATATCAAATGTGATGATTGACCCTATGGATGCTATTTTAATAGACTTGAGATCAGAACATTGACATTATCTATGAGAATCAAAATGAGTTTCCAAAGACGAACCTTCATTCCCATAAATACGCTCACTAATCTCTCTCACATTACTTAGGAGTCGAAATCAATGACAATTTAAATATATTTTCCTCTCTTAACCCTTCGATACGCCTTTTAAGAACAAAAACACGATGAAACTCCGGAGTAGACAATACCTTAAATGCAATGATTGACTTAGTGATATACCTCAAAACACTTCATAACAAGATCGATATGCTTTTTTGTTTATTTATTTAGTGGAAAATTTATTTCAATAGAAATATTTTAAATTTTTTTCATTTTCGTTTAAAAAAAAATTAATATAGGAATGTAATTTGGTTGTATTCACTCACAAGCTGGTCAACTTAACAAAACCAAATTGCATTCTATGGAGTTGGGTTAAACTGGTTTGAATTTTATTTAGTTGGTCCAATTAAAATTGGGAGGGTAACATATTCATATTCATGAAGTAAAAACTTAATTCAACCATTTTAGAAAAAAAACTATTCTAACAATTTTATTAATTTTTAATTTTATATTTTACATGTGAGTATATTTAGATATGTATTAAGAGTATTGTTGTTTACTTTTTAACTCTATTCGATATGTAGGGAAAGAAGAGGACAATGTTCTAATGTAGATTATAGTAGGGAGGTTCGAAGCTTTAATAAGTTTTTTGAAGAAACTAGGTTGGTTGATATCCTGTTAGTTGGTAGAAAATTCACTTGGTATAAATCGAATAGGAATGTTAAAAGCAAGATAGATAGAATTGTAGTTTCTCTTGATTGGTTAGTAAAATGGTCAGGTTGCAAGCAATATGCTTTAAGTAGATCGGTGTCGGATCATTGTGCCTTGATTTTAAAGGTTACCAGTACTGATTCGGGCCCAAAATCGTTTAGAAGTCTTGACATCTGGCAGAAAGATGGTAGGTTTAGAGATTTTATTAAATGCCAGTGGAACAACTATGAAATTTTGGACAGTGGGTTGTTTGTTATGAAAGAAAAGTTGAAAAGACTTAAATCTAACGTCAAGAAATGGAATAAAGAAGTATTTGAAAATGTGAATGATCTTGGTGAGTGTCTAGAAAGGAGGCTGTAGAAGCTTGATGGGAAAGACGATGAAAGCGCTTTAAGTGACGAAGGATGTAAGGAGAGAAAGGCTATTTTAGTTGAATTGAGTAGGATTAGATTTAAGAAAGAGGCTTCAATAATGCAAAAAGCTAGGATTAATTGGTTAAGGCAGGGGGATTCAAATACAAAGTTCTACCATTTAATGACTAAGTGGAGAAGGTCTCTTAGTGGACTTAATGGCCTTAGGTTAAATGGCCAGTGGTGTGAGGACTCGACTATTATTAAAGAGAGGGTGAAAGAGTTCTTTAGGGATATGTTTAGAGATGAATAACAAGTACACATCAGGTTGGATAATGTGTCCTTTAAAACTATTTCAGGTGCAGATAATGCCTCACTGGTGGGCATAATATCAGAGGAAGAGATCAAGGAGGCGATTTGGAATTGTGACAGTAGTAAGAGCCCAGGGCCGGACGAGTTTAATTTTGGTTTTTAAAATTTTGTTGGGAGAAGTTAAAAGGCGATATAATAGGTGCAGTAAAAAAAATTGAGGAAGGGGGAGGTGGCCAAAGGGGGCAAATGCTTCATTTATTACTTTAGTTCCAAAGTGCGAGAATCCACAACAACTAAATGAGTTCATACCTATTTCTTTGGATGGATGTATGCATAAGATTGTAACTAATTTTGTCCACAAGGTTGAAAAAGGTTCTGAATAAGGTTATTGATCAAAGGCAGTGAACTTTTCTTGAAGGAAAGGGCCTTTTGGATAGTGTGTGGGTGGCTAATAAGTCGATTGAGGATATAAGGAGAAAGAAGGAAAGTTTTGTTTATTTCAAAGTAGATTATGGAAAAGCATATGGCTCTGTAAGGTGGGATTTTGTTTATTATATGTTAGGAACATTAGGTTTTTGTAAAAAGTGGATTGGTTGGATTAAAAATTGCTTAGAAACGTCTTCGGTTTTGGTCTTGGTGAATAGCAACCCACCGACTATGTTTATCCCAGAGAAGAGTTTGAGACAAGGTGATCCTTTGGCACCATTTATCTTTCTCATTGTGGCGGAGGGTTTGGCAGGTGTTGTAAGATAGGCGGAGGAGAAAGGGCCTGTTAGATAACATTGAGATTGGTGAAAGGAAAACCATGGTGAGTATGTTGCAAATGATACGTTATTTTTCAGTAAAGCGAATTTGTAGAGTGTGTTGGCAGTTAAGGCTACTCTGATGTGTTTTGAGCTTGCTTCTGGACTTAAAGTTAATTATTCTAAAAGTAAAGTAGGATGGAAGGGTATTAGCTCTGATAAACTTTCGAGGTTTGCATCTGTCCTTAATTGTGATGTCATGAAAGTTCCTTTCACTTATCTAGGTATGAAAGTAGGAGGAAATCATAAGAGATTGGGTTTCTGGGAAGTGGTGCTTGAAAAGATTGGGGAAGTGGAAAGGAAATTTTTTGTCAATGGCAGAGAGAATCTGCTTGATTAAATAAGTGCTTACATCTATCCCCTTGTTCTATATCTCTTGTTTTCATATGCCTGTGTCGGCCACGAAGGAACTGGAAAAAAATGATGAAAAGGTTATTGTGGGGTTGGGGCTCAGAAGGGCGGAAAATAGCCTGGGTGTCATGGGATAGGTTATGTGCTACTAGAGAAGATGGTGAGCTTGGGGTAAGAGATCTCAAATTATTTAATATTGTGTTACTTAGTAAATGGATATGGCGTCTCAAAACAGATATAAATGGCTTATGGAAAGAAATCTTGGAGTCTAAGTACAGAGGGTGGAGGGAGTTAAAAAGTACGATCATAAATAATAAGGATTCACTTTGATGGAGAGATCTAAAAAACATATGGAATTCAGAGGGGTGGGGGAGTGAGTTTGAAGATAAAGTCGATTGGGTGATTGGGGATGGGAAGGAAATTAGGTTTTGGAAGGATATGTGGGTTGATAATTAAGCATTAATGTTTAAATACCCAATACTATATTCGGTTGCTGCAAATCATGGTAGTACTTTGTTACATGCAAGAAGGTGGAACAATGGTAAGTGGGAGTGGAAGTTAGGGTGGAAGAGAAATTTGTTTGTGTGGGAAAAGAATCAGGTCATTCAGTTGTTGCTTCTTGATACAAACCAAGCCAACAAGGAGATGACCAAGGATGCACATTACCATTCACACTATGAGAAGTCATCTCATCAATCAAGTGAAAACCTCACCAATGATCTAGCAGACCTCACTAGAGGGAGAAATGGACACAAACCAGAGCATCTAATGATCTTCCTTCTAGTCTTCTTAAGAATAAAACAAGTTGTAAATAATTTGGGTTCTCTTTAGGGGTCCAAATAGAAAAATAAGATAGAATAAGTGCCTTTAGCATGAATAAGAGTGCTTATAGCGAAATGGGCTTGTTCCAAGCCCACTTTTTCAAGACAAGGCACCTAAAATTAGGGTTTTTGACCTAGTTTCTAGAAGGAGAGCCTAAAGGTGCGGTTTTGACCTTAGTCAACCCTCCTTGGCCTCCCCTCCCTTATTTCCCATCCTACCCTTTCCCTTCTTGGTAACCAAGGCACCCATTCCTATAAATAGGGTACCTTACTCCATGTATTACATGTTAATTTTGAATAGAAAAGTTACTTTGTACAAATTGTGTGAGAAGTTTGTGAGGTTTGAATCCTCTTGGCTAGGTCTTATCTTGAGTAGTGTGAGACTCTCAAGTGGCGGCCCTTCACTCATCTTGGTGGCCACCACACCCCAAGTGGCGTGAACCACTCTCACCACCACTCCATAAGCTTTTCTCCTTCCATTCTTTTCAATTCATTTCCATTTCATATATGTCTTTGTCTTGAATTTTTGCTCTTGGTTTTGCTTTTGTTATATGCTTATGGTTCATCATTTGGTTCAGCCATGACCACCATTGATGCTTACCTTATTGCCATTTCCATTCAACATTGCATCCCATCTATCACTTTATATTAATTTTTCATCTTTGCCTTTGTGAAGTGCACCTTGATACTTACTTAACCATTTGGTTAAGTTTGTGTCCAGTGGGAACCTTCCTTAGGTTTCACCATAAATTGTTAAAATTCAAACTCTAAGTAAAGTGTCACCATAAAATGGAACCATCTAAAAATCAACTCACATCATGTGGTTGGTTATCAGAGCTTAGGTTCTTGAGCTTATGTTGTTTTGAGTTGATTAGACACTTTATTTTTCTTGCACCCCTTAATTTCTTGTCTTTACATTCAAGCACATTTAATTTCTGCCCTTTACTTTCTTGCTTTTCAATTCAACATTATATTTTCATTAGCTTTGTTTTCGCTTTTGGATGATAAATTGTGTCTTCTTTTGTTCTTGCCTCTTTTGCTTTGAGTCATATGTTCTTTAGTGTTTCTAGGAGTCCTTATATTTTTTTTTCTACTTACTTTGCTTTTAATTGTGAAAGTTTAAAATTAATTAGAAACTTGTTTTAGTAGAAGTAGATTTAAGTTCCAAAAAAACGATTTCAAGTGATCAATTAATTTGAATCCCAAAATTTTTGTGAAAATTGGAGGTCTATGAAAATATGCATGATCAAAACTATGGACATCTCATTTCCATAATCCAAAAACAAGTATAAAAAAAAAAGTAAGAGAAGTTGCACAAGCTTTTTGGTTCCAATCTTTTCAAAAAACAACATTTAAAAATAGTGGGTTCATTTTGATTGAAAAATTAATTTCAACATTGTGGAATTTTTATCCTTTTGCTTTAACAATTTGTAAAGAAAGAAAAAATTTATTGTTAAAAGTTTTAGTAAGTATCTTAGAGTCTTTTTGTGTGCCTTTTTCTTGCTCGTCTTTCTTTAAAAGTTTTGTCATACATATTTTCTTAAACTTGGTTTAGCTTTCTTGTTTTGTGTTTTTCTTGTTTGTCCTTTAAAATTTCCTTAAGTTTTGTTGTGGTCCTATTGAGATCAAGTGATAAGAGCTTTGTACATTTTCATTTGAGAGATTTCAACACCAAGATAGACCTTTGTTGAGGGGAAAATTTCTTTTTGAGTTCTTTGTGTCTTCTTCTCTTTGTTTTACACAAGAGTGACGCAAGATTGAGGGAGAGTGATATAACTTTTCTTTCACTAATTGTTTGTTCACTCTTTGTATTCTATGGCTCATCTTTCTTTAGGGGAATCATCAAAACCTCAATCTCCCCAAAAGGCTTTCCTTATGGGTGAGTTGGCGGCGACAAAAAGGTCCCTAGCACAAAAGGAGGAAGAGATGAGGCAAATGGAGGAGAGGCTCCAAAGGCTTGAAACCGCACAAGTAAGACAACCAAGGAGGTGGGAGCATAGGAGAGCTTCACGGAGTTTTACTCAATACGGCAGTCATGAGGAAGATGAAGATTGGAGAATGAATCAATTTGATGAAAGGCGCCAACATCAACACCATCATTCTAAAATTTCTTTTCCCTATGTAAAATTGCCTAGTTTTAGTGGGGAAAGTGATCCCAACATTTACTTAGGATGGGAGGCTAAGGTAGAGCAAATTTTTAATGTACATGAGGTCCAAGAGGATCAAAAGGTAAAATTAGCCTCCTTAGAATTCTTAAACTATGCCATGCAGCGGTGGCATAACACTGTAATGGACATTAGGCTAAACAAGAGGCCAACCGTGGTCTCTTGGTATGATTTGAGAGAATGCATGCATGCGAGGTTTGTTCCTCCCTATTATAGAAGGAACTCTTGTTGAAGCTCCAACGGCTTCAACAAGGATCTAGTAGTGTAGATGAGTACTTTAAAGAGCTTGAAACAATTTTAACTAAAATTGACATGGATGAAAGTGAGGAGTCCAAAATTGCTAGATTTGTAAGTGGATTGAGAAGGGAAATCCAAGGTGTGGTAGAACTTCATGAGTATTCATCATTAGAAAAATTGGTTCACCTTGCCATCAAGGTTGAATCTCAACTTTCAAAGAAAACTCATTTAAAAAACTCTCATAATGATGACTACTACCAATCATCTTGGAAAAACAAAAACAAATCTTCTTCAAAAAATTTCCCTCATGTTTTGTGAAAAATTCCACTTACAATCCTAGAAATTTTAAACCCTCCACTTCTACACCTAAGTCACCTACCAAAACCTCAAGTAAGAAGTGTTTTAAATGTTTAAGTTTTGGGCACATTGTGTCCAATTGCCTTTCTAAGAGAAATATGATGGTAAAAGGGGGGGGGGGGGGGGTGCTAAAGAGGATTATCCACCCACAAAGGGTGGGGCCCCTCCCCTCTTTAGACTCCACACGGGAGAAAAAGGGGAAATTCCCATGT
>Ga0123342_1001885_pt1 | contig 35098 bp, 21 predicted proteins | sample Turbeawhitnodule_FD_89960 | JGI IMG/M metagenome (GOLD analysis project Ga0123342, IMG submission 89960) | Root nodule microbial communities of legume samples collected from Mexico - Turtle bean Mexico white nodule | ecosystem: Host-associated > Plants > Roots > Nodule | place: Mexico: Nepantla... | reverse complement strand
CACAAAGATCTCTTAAATAGAGATTATAGAGGGGACACAATAATTAAGCCCACTCACTAAAACATGGTGTCTAGTCAGCCCAACCCAATTGGTTCTGGCTTCACACTCAACAATCTCCCACTTGAAGCCACAGAACAATGTTCACCTACGCTTCAAGTGTGTACATGTACTTCTGTAATCAGTCAACAGAACTCAATGTTCCACCTCTAGTTGCCACCAACCTTCTTAATCATCTTGAAGACTTCATTGAAACTCCCCTGAGTTTCAACACGTTCGTAATGACTGAAACTGCCACTGACTCGTCCTTTATTCCTAACAGCTCCCACTTACACGAACTGTCGGATCCTGGTATAGTCTGAGAACAAACATACTCCATACTCAACAAGAAAATTTATGGAGATGTTTTAACAACTGGAATACTGGTTCTCCTAACCCACTGTCGTTTAGGAACCTCAGCTGAAGCACGACTTGTGCTCCCACTGCCATAAGTACCTCTGACTGGTCTATCTGAACCTTTCCATGCTCGTTCATCCTGAATCTGACATGTGGCTTTGGGTTTCTCACTTGTGAAAATAACCCTCTTTTGCCCATGAGATTTTGTGAACCGGACTTTGTTTATCTTCTTAATTGGGACGGTCACTCTCTTAGACGGTAATCCGACCATATACAACGAACCTCTCTTTCTTCCGCGGGCCATGACAAGATTTCCCTTTACGACCTTCCACTACTGATTTCCAAACTTCACATCATGTCCTTGTTCGTCCAACTACCTAACAGAAATTACACTTTTCGTTAAGCTTGGAACAACTCTGACATCCTTCAATGTCCAAAAACCGATTAGCGTCTTCAACATTGTATCATCCATGCCTGTAACATCAAGAGTTCTGTTGTCCGCTAGTCTTACCTTTCCAAAGTCCCCAATAACTAAATTCTGCAATGCTTCACTGCTGTGGGTAGCATGAAATGAAGCACTAGAATCCATGACCCAGGAATCCACGCTGCTATCCGCGCAACAGACTAAGAGGTCCACCTCCTTGCAGTTCCAACATGTTACACTTGAACAATCCTGAGTCTTTGACTGACTCCTTCTTCTGATCTTGCTCCCACTACATCTGATATTTCTCTTACCTCTGATGACATTTAGCGATTCACTAGATAATTCCCCAGAACTCCTTCTTTTGACACCTCGCCAAGAACGAGATCACGAATCTTCTCAAAAGTGAATCCATCGGGTCCCGCTGAACTGGTAACTGTTGTAACTGTTCCGAACCAACTGTCACGTAATGATGATATCAGTAGTAAATCTTGAACTTCATCATCGAACTTAATGCCCACTAACGTAAGTCTGGCTAAGATCGACTTCATTTTATTGATGTGCTCAGTAATTGAACTAGCAAATCCTCAATTTGTATTTTCCACCAACTGAAATTTGTAACATCAAATTTTTCAATTCGGAACTTCCCATCTTCTGTCATCTCAAACGACTAGTCGAGATACTCGGTACAACTAATTTCATATCTTGGATTTTTTTTTAAATCAAAAACACAAAAATTGCACCACTCAAAATCACTCATCACAGCTCTGGTCATAGTCCGCACTGCACCAACGCTCCGCCGCACTGCACCACAGTTGCCAAGACACGCACCGCTGTTGTTTGCGTTTCGTAGCGCATTGGCTCGCTCCGCCGCACTGGACCGCAGCTGCCTAGACGCGCACCATCGTTCCACCACCGTTGCTGGTCACCGTCGTCGCACTGCACTTCGTGTCGTCTCAAACCAGCACACCTGCAGAACTTACACGCAACCATAGCTTTGGGACGCCGTTGCCGTCCCTGTGAAACCCTATCTTTGGGACACCGTTGCCACCCTTATGAAACCCTAGCTTTGGGACGTCGTTGTCGCCCATGTAAAACCCTAACTTTGGGAAGCCCCTGCCGCCCCCATGTGAAACCCTAGCTTTGGGATGCCGTTACTGCCCCTGCAAAACCCTAGCTTTGGGACGCCCCTGTTGCCCCCATGTGAAACCCTAGCTTTGGGATGCCATTACTGCCCCTGGGAAACCCTAGCTTTGGGACGCCGCTGCAGCCGCAATTTTCACGTCTCGTCGATTAATTTATGCTAATCGGATCTTTAGTGTGTAAACGAATCAAACTCTGATGCCACTTCATGAGAAAAAACGCACGTGAAACCAACACACACAATCACAAATCAATTGAGAAAATAAACAACACAGGATTTAACGTGGTTTGATTACCAATCTACAACCTACGTCCACGGGCAACTAATTAGGTTTTCATTCTGTTTGTTACAATTTTATTACAAGCACAAAGATCTCTTAAATAAAGATTATAAAGGGGACACAATAATTAAGCCCACTCACTAAAACATGGTGTCTAGTTAGCCCAGCCCAATTGGTCCTAGCTTCACACTCAACAATTTTTGTACTATATGTTTGATGTTTAAGTCACTACTTGGCTATTTGTTGATGATATGATGGGTGGGAAAACTTATTTTTTTTGGATGAAAATGGAGGTTTCCTCCAATGAAAGTTTTGTCTTGAGCTTAATTTCTCTCAAGTGAAAGTGTAGCGATGTTGATATGCACATTGCAATATTTGTTCAAGTGAAACCTTTTTTGCTCAACCAAAAGTGTGGCAGTGCTGATGTGACCCAAGGTAATGAGCTTTTCACTCAAGTAAAAGTTAAATTGGTGCAAATTTTCGTTTAAGCGAAATTAACAATGAAATTTGGTTCTAGTGACAAAATTTTTGCTTTAGCAACAAAATTTTCAATTTAGCAACGAAATTTTCGTTTAAGCTAAATTAAAGTAGAAAACCATCTTACTCTTGGGTTTATATGTGCTCAAGCAAGAATATCTCGCTCCAACGAAAATTATCTGACTTGTTAGGTTTTTTTAAACTTTTATCAAGGTGAAATTGAAATATTATTAGGTAGTTATATGCTTGTACTTTGAGGTAAGTGATGTGAGACCGAGTAGAGTCGGGATTCGATGCCTATAATCTACTACTTGTGTGTGAGGTTGAGTAGAGTCAAAGATTGGTGCCCATAATCCACTGAGATATGTTGATTAGTTGCTTGGTATCTGGGAGGTATAACTTGCATTTAGTGTGGTGAGTTATGCTAAAGCGGATTCATTGAGATCATAGGTTTCACTAGTATCCCCGATCACATAGACTAAGGTGTCAGGTACTAAGGAGCCAATGTGAGGATACTAGAGACGCGTCCTATTGTTATAGTGAGGTAGATCATATTAGGGTAGGGTCAACAATAATTCTACCTTGTGGGTACGATAGTTGAGTCGATTAGAGGTATTGATAGAGTGGTCCACTATAATGCAACCCGCATGTGTTAGTTTTTTAGTTCAAGCATAACAACTATGTCATTCATAAGATGTTTCAATTACATGTGTGTATATATGATGTGAAAAATATACGTGAAAATAATGTGAATATGTATACTTATATAATAATATTACTTGCGAGTTGTTATTGTTGAATTATTTGATTATGTTTCACTAAGAATATAATATAATATATATATATATATATATAAATAAAATGTAGGTTATTATTGTGCATGTATATATATTTATGATCATAATAATGATTTATAAATCAATATTTTTAAAACATAATCTGTCAATAAACTTGTTAAACTAATAGTTCAAAATTTAAATGTAGAATCACAATTGAATTGATTTTAAGAAATAATAATTAAATGATATATAATATATAATTTTATAGTACTAAAATAAAATTCCTTGTATTTGATTCTTAATTTATAAACTAGATATTAAAATCTAAATAAAATATCATAATAATTATGTTAATCAATAAATTATATAATGTTCCTTAAAAAATAAGAAAAAATTTACATACAAATTAAAAATAATAACAAATTAGTATATTATAAAATTATACTAAAGTAAGTCATAAAAATATAAATTCATATATAAATGACAAAGTTATATATTTTACAGTAAAAAATAAATATTAATCTAGAGTAAGCAAGTTGCTTTAAATATTTTGTAAACATCTTTAAAGTGTATAAGTTAGTACTATATTTGGAGAGTTTTATAGTTTTAGTAAGCTAATTTCATTATTTGTCTTTTGAGACAATAAATCTTAGTTTAAAGTAAGCAAGTTGTTCTAAATAATCTTTTCTTAACGTCTTTTATGTAAAGGGGTGTCTTATAAGTACTAGAAAATAGTCATGGGTGGGAGAAGTTTGTTAAATAAGTACTCGTGAACTTGGAGAACCTAATAATATTTGGGTTACCCATGAGTGAGAATTCAATAATACTTATTAATTAAATGATAATATAACATAATAAGCAGGTAAATATCTAAAAATAGTCTAAAGTTGAGATTAACTAGTATAATTTTTTTCTGTTATTTTTTTTCCTTATTAATTTTGAATTATATATGACGGGTGACATTAATTGTCTCGTGACGCAGGTCAAGTGGATCAAGTCACAATCAAATCACGACGTTTGGACTACTATACTCTTAAGTAGAAAAAGTTTCATCCTGACTATCATATATAACTTTTGACCTAGTGGTAAACGTTTGATTCAATAGTTGATATTAGAGTCAAGGTCATAGGTTTGATTCCTAGTGGAGTAGTTGCGGAGGGAGAGATTGTTGCAGGTGGTATCAATTGTATTGTGACAGAGGCTAAATGAGTCAAGTTACAATTGAATCGTGACACTTGGGTTGCTATGCTTTTAAGTAGAAAGAGTTGCCTCTGCGTATCAGCTATAACTTTTGACCTAGTGGTAAGTGTTTGATCCAACATTGTAATTTAAGTTTTTATAATTGCTTCCATAATTATAGTTTATTGACTTTATTATCTCATTAATTAGATCTTATGTACCATAATTTTCTTTAAAAACAACAAATGATATATATTTATTTTTTAAAAAGGTTTTAAAAATCTATTAAAAACCTATTTTGACTACTTTTTATGTAACTAGACTAAGGATTGAGTGTTATAAGTTGTACTTATTTTTTCTATTATATACTCATCATCTTTCTTTTCTCTCTCTTCTCTCTTTATTTATATATATATATATAATTGAATATCACGTTTAAATTTAAGTTGGTATGAAATCTTATGCCAAAGATGTTTTATCTATTATTAGGTTGTTATTAGATGACTCATAAATATTTATTCTCGTGTTCGAAATGTTCAATCTTCAAGGTATGAGGGTGTATAGAAGATCCCACACTCATCATAGACATGATCAAATTATAGTTATAACTCGGTACAAACTCCATCTTACAAGCTAATTTTGTGAGTTTGAGTTAGGCATAAAATAAACACTTTCTAAGATAATATTGGAGATGTTATATCAATTAGAGATATGATTAAATTATAATATATAAACGAATGCAAATATGATCTTATAAGCTAATTTTGTGAAGTTTAGGTATACCAAAAACTTATTTTCTAAGATAGAATAAGAGTGGGAACGACCATGTTCTATCTTCACCCATTACTGTCATTTGATGCCTTTCTTCTAGAGAAGCAAGGGTTAAGTGCTTCTTAAGGAGTTCAATCCAATTCATATGATCTTATGGCCAAAAGCCTCCAAACACGTCAGTACGTGTCACCTTTCGATGATTGGCATCACGTTAGACCATTGTCATTCTTGTTAGCATCTTCTAAGCACATATTTTTCCCATGGTTCCTTATTTCAACCTCTTTATAAAGTGGTGAATTCTATCTCCTCACAAATTAAGGTTTTCCTTTCCTATCTCCTTATACACACATATTTGTAACTTTGTTTCCTTAGAATGATACTTATTGGTTATGTTTCTTTCTTTTTCACTACTCCTACTATCACCATTGTAAAACTCAATTAGAAGAGTTACTTGTCTTAGACAACCTATGGGGACTTAGGGTTCCTTGGTCAAGGATACCATGAACATTTGGAGAAGAAAGTCAATGCTACTCTCACTAAAAATAAATCTCATTGAAAAAAACATGACTTCCAATTATTAATTATTTTATAGTAAGTGGAACATAATGTCTTAGACATACTCAATACATGTTCTTTTTAGAAGAAGACTCGAGATATTTTTGCTAATGACATTCAACATCTCTTTTATGTGACTCAAATAGTAGCCTCTGTCAAATAAACCAATCATGATATGATGCTACATACAACAAAGGTTTACATTGTAGTAGAAGAACTACAAGTATTTCTTGTGGAGGATATTAATAAAAAAAAAGATAATATGTTATACCATTAAAAAAAATCAGTATTATCTACGGATTTTTACCCACTGATCTAAGTCCGTAGGTAAATTCAGCATTATTTACGGATATTACCTACGAACAACATTACCTACGGACATTACCCACAGATTCTGAATCCGTAGGTAAATTCAGCATTACCTACCAACTATTATCCACATATTCTGAATCTGTAGGTAAATTCAGCATTACCTACCAATTATTACCCACGGATCTTATTACCTACCAACTTTTACCTCCGGATATCTGTTACCTACCAACTATTACCCACGAATCTCTATTACCTACGAATTATCACCCACATATTTTTATTACCTACCACCTATTATCATAATAATTATATACATAATATTAAAAATATTAGTATAATATAAAGAATTATAAAATCATAATTCATTATATTAATAATATTAATAATATTTAATAATATTAATAATATTTAATAATATTAATAATATTTAATAATATTAATAATATTTAATAATATTAATAATATTTAATATTTAATAATATTAATATTAATAATATTAATAATATTTTATAAGATTAATAATATTTAATATTTAATAATATTAATAATAATAATAATATTTAAAAATACTAAGAATTTTAATAATATTAAGAATATTTAATAATATTAAGAATATTTAACAATATTAATAATAATAATGATATTAAAAATATACGATTAATGTTATTAATTTTTATTTTATTAATTATATTAATATTGATAATTATACTCATAAGTATAATAATAATCATAATATGACAACAAAACTTGACTGGTGTAATGGTTAAAGCTTCTATGGACATTCGTCAAGGGACTTGGCTTCGAGTCTCACAAGCACTATTCAACTTTGGCCCATCTATCTATCCAATACAATGTGCATATACCATATTTTGGTGCAAAGGGCTACGATACCTAGGAAGATAAGTATTTTCAGCTATCAAGGATGTTTGTTTTGTAAAGAAGAATGAGCATTTAAAGAAAAATGGAGTGCATTTAATGCACAATCCACTATCATGCTCGTCAGACACATAAAGGAAATCCAAGTGAGTTGAAGCTGCTCAACGGCTAGAAATGAATTTGGATATTCCAAAGCCTATATATTTTAAGAAGAAGAAAGAGAAAGATGTTATTTCACTATGTTGAAACACTACTCAAATATTTTATATCTTAGAAAGAGAACACTATGAATGTTCCTCTAGGAGACTAGGAGATAGCTCTTAAATTTTGTAAATGTGGAAAAACGCAATCCCTGCCTAATAGAAAACCAATGATTATACCTCACAAAATGTGTTATGTAGCAAGGGAGGATTGATTGATAAAGAATACTAGTTGAGCTAGGAGTGACTTATTAAAATAATACTCATACGAGGTCATCTAGGAATGGTTGTGATATGAAAGAATGGTCGGTTTAGCCAAGAGTGACTAATTGTAAAAGAATATTCATTAAGCCAAAAGTGACTTGTTGATAGAATAATTGGGTTGATCCAAGAGTGACTTGTTCAAAGAATACTCAAGGGGTTAGCCAAGAGTGACTATAATCCCAAATAATACTTGATAGTACTTTGCAGCACTAGTCTGCCTAGTGAAACTCAATTTATTAGAGAACTCAATGTTGTCTATTGAGCGAGACGAAACAGTATAAAATATAATATATATTTCTTCTCTCTCCCTAGCTCTTTTACTTTACATTTTATTATTGTCTGTGCTAATTCAAGAGGGAGAATAACGGTTAAAATCACGATTGAAAAATGATTTGATTAAGTAAATTTTTTAAAAGCTTAAGTTGCATCTCATATATAGTGTCATACAAAATTTAAACTTAAGAATAAGTTATTAACATATTACTTGTTATATGAAATTATCGTTTGAATCACTATCACTAGACGATATTTATGAATATTTTTAAATAATCTTTGAAACACAATTATGTTGATCAAGGATGATCTTGAAGCTTTGATGTCTCCAAATCCATGGTGTTTGATGGAAGGCTGGAGTTGTTGTGTGTGTGTGGGTGGGTTTTGGGTAGAATGATGTGTAATCCACTCTTTGTTTGAATCTAAAACAGTTTGGAATCAAAACCTTTTTTAAAAAGATTGTTTTATGAAGAAGTGGAAAAACAACCTGTTGTTTTGTCGTTTTAATCGGTTATTTATCACTTAGAGGCTTTTGAAAAGGGTTTGAAACTGTTTGACTTGGTTGACTTTGTTGTCAAACCAATTCAATCGGTTGTTTCGAGAATTCAACCGATTGTTTGTTGAAAATCCATAACAGAAATTTTGTTATGTTTGCAAAATCAACTTTAAATGTTTTCTAACTGAATAGGCTCCTGCTTTAAATGTTTTTAACAGCTTTTGGTGTATTTAAAGAGGTTGTTATACTCTCTTAAAGTTTGATAACAGTTTTGACACATTTGTGAAAGTGTGAAAACAGATTTGAGTTTTCAAGATTTGCATTCAAGCTTTTGGGTTTTCTCAAAGAAGTGGAATAGGATTGGGGTGTATTCCTGAACTTTAAGTTTTGTAATATCCAGCTGTATTCTATTATCTTCTTCCTTGATTTCTGTATTTCCGTATTTGTGTTGCCAAGGAGTGTTGTGTGTTCTTGAGGTGTTCAAGATCAACACTCCTGGTGTGGTTTGCCAGAGGTGTTTGTAATCTGGTTTTGATTGCATAGTGGATTACCCAGTGGTTTCTGGGGACTAGATGTAGTTCTTGGTGTAAGAGTGAACCAGTATAAATTTGTTTGTGTGATTATCTCTTTCCCTGATCTTACATATATTTGTTTTAAGTTGTTTTTATTAACTACTGATAAAAACAACCGGTTGAATCACAAAAACAACTAGTTGATTTTATGGAAATCAACTAAAACAACTTTTTGTGCTTTGTTTTCCTTAGTTTCTTTCTCTGTAATTCTTCATCGACTTTCATTATACCTTCCAAGTTTTCAAAAATATTTTATAAACAATTCTCCCCCCGTCCCCCTCTCTAAAATATTTTATAAACTTTTTATTATTTAATTCAATATTTTTTCAAAAGTTATAAAATTGTATATATTTTGAATTCAAAATAAAAGAGTGAAAATTATAAATATAACGAGTAATATGGTTAAAATAAAATAAGATAAATTTAAAAGTAAAATAATAATAATAATAATAATAATAATAATAATAATTATTATTATTATTATTATTATTGAATTCTTAAGAAATGAATGCAGGTAGCTTACCGAAAGCCAGTTTTGAAGATACTGTAGAAGTGCTTTTAACAATATGCTTATAACTGGAAAGGCTAAACAAAAATAGCTTTGATATTTTAAAACAATGCATTTTTCTTAATAAAAATCAATTTACTTTTCTTATATTAAAATTAAAATTATATACTTAGAGATCCGTATGTATTATTTGAAAAATGAATTTTAATAATTTTAAATTACACATTTAATATATATATATATATATATATATATATAATGTACGTAGAAAATATTTGTGAATTGTTTATGTTTTCATATATGATAGAGAATATAGATAAAATGGAATTAGTGACGGAAAAGCGGATAGATTCAGTTGCAATTTAACATTCTGTTGTGTCGGCACCATAATAATGTCGGTGGTACCAAGGCAATCTGCTGTGTTCACTCCTCATGTGACGTGGGCCCCACTCCAAGTAACAAACAGTCGGTGATCGTATCAATAGTTAGTTATAAAAAAACAATTTAGTCCTCGTTTTATCATTTATGTATAGGAAATATCCTCAGTCAGTGCTACCTGATTTTAGTTTTGATAAAAAACAATTTATTCCTTGCTATTTTGTTTTAGTCCTTTTATTGTATATTTTTTATTTAGTTCTTATAATACTTTGAATAGTTTGTATTAGTCTTTTTTTTAAATTTGTAATTGAGACTAAAAACATTTTTTTTTTTTACATAAAGACTGAAACAAAAATACTAAAAGGTTTAGAGCAACATTACAAGGATTTAATAGTATCAGAAGTCAAATAGATGTTTTAGAGTCAAAGGAAGTACAATACAATTATATGTTTTAGATGATATTAGGAGAATTTCTGCTCCATGTGTTCTTTTATCTCTTCCTTTTATATAATACATTATTATCTCTAATATTTTAATATAGTTTTTAATTTTTTCAATTTGTTTTAACTTAGTATTATTTTGTTTTATTTTTATAAAAATTAATTATTATATTATTTACATTATTTATTGAGTTTTCTTTTTGTTTTTTTATACAATTTAAATAAAAATATTAAAAATAACTAATATTTCATTATATAATACAATATGAAAACTACACACTTAAACTTATAAAAAATACATAAATTTAATATAGTTTAAAATGAGAAATAAAAAAAATTCTAAAAATAAATAAAAATTAAATTTATTTACTATTAAAAATATATTTTAAATAAAATGATATTTTCATATTAAAAAATTATTTTTAAAAATAAATAAGCACCAGAAAATTTAATTATTTAAAAAAAAACATAATTACATAATCATATATTTTTGTCTTAAAAAAATATAAACTTTATATATATAATGAAACTTTTGTAGTTAGATTTTATTATGTAATTTTATATTTTGCAACTAATTTAAGAATAAATAAATATTAATTTTTATTAATATTATTTAAATTAATTAATTTAAATGAAATAACTTGTCTAAATAAAAAAATATATGAAACTTTAAAGCATAAATAAAAACACTAAAAGGTTTAAATTTAATTATTTTTTAAAATTTAAATTTATAATTATATAATAAGATATTTTGTCTCGAAAATAAAAAATTTATTTACATAAAAACCTATATAGTGATATCATTATGTAATTATCGACTAATTTATCGGCTAATTTTATCCAATAATCCTAATACAGTAAGTTATTCTATCAACTAATTTATCGGTTATCATTTAATTTATTTAGATCTGAAAACATTTACACATGAAATCTTAGATTCAACTAACCACTGAAATTATTTAATGGTTTATGGTTAAAACATCATATAATTTTTTTTTCTAATATGATATCACTACTAAAAATTATTGAATATAAATTAATTTTAGAAAAATAATTAATTAATTATTATATTAATTAAATTATATACTATTTTTTAATTAAAAAATCATTGATATTTAAAGTAGTTTCTAAATTATATCTAATTAAAAGATTTTAATATTAATTTTAGCATACTAATTTAGAAACTAAATTATAAATTTTATTAATGTGCTGGTCATAGTTCGGTTCTCGGTAGCAACTTTGAGACAGCTCGTTTCTGGGGTAGAGTGGGGAGACATCTCAGTTGTTGGGCCTGGGTGAAACTTGCGTAAATGACATTTTTCGAGGATGGATCCAAAGCGCACGAGAGAGTCGTTACGTAAATAAATCAATATACACGTGTTTATAGATATATTTGTTATTATTGCGTATATTTATTATTATTGTATACTTGATATTATTGTGTACCCTTGTTATTATTACGTGACAATATTTTTTCTGTTGCATGTGGCTAGTTGCTAGTAACACTAAGTAGATATGGAGATGCATTGGTAACAGAAAGTGGGCCTGCGAATAGCACCGGAAGAATGTTAATGTCCGTAGCATGCAGTTTTCTGTTAGAAATAAGAATTAATATGATTATTTTTTAGTTAAGATTTGCTTATCTCTAGAGAGAGTGGTTGCATGTTGCATGTGCAGTGATAAAAGGGAATTAAGTCCCCAGGAAAATGTACGCTGTTTTTGCACACTAAACTCAAAACTATTACTTTCGGTGAACCCTAGCTGACTTGATCGTCGGAGTGTAATCAATAGGTAGGGCGTCATCTGTCTCAATAGAGCCTTATTCTAGCACCACGAAGGAGACGTGAGTCAGATTCTCGAAGAGGTATTTCCAGGAGGACACGTTGAACCTAGTCAACCGGCGAGAGAGTCAACCAACGAGAACAATTAATAATAAAAACTATTTTATATACCAATATTTTTTTAGGCTCTAAAATAATATTTAATTTAATTAATATAATTACTAATTAATTTTATTTTTAAAATTAATTTTTATTTAATAATTTTTTAAAGAAACTAAATATTAATAAGATGTGTTATTTATTTTGAATGTACATATACTCAACAATGTTATGTTATATTAACGGTCTCTCTTGTATATCCATTTTATTGTTCTCAACCATAAATGTTTTTATCATTTTGGTACTTCTAATATAATTTTTTTTTTTCTGTTTTATTCTTTGTTTTTAAAGTTATGTTATTAAGTGATAAATTAAGTGGTGACATAAAGATAAAATAACACATCATAAAAATACTAATAATGTGGTATTTCATAGTCCACGTCATCATTTAAAGATAAAATCTAGGTAGCAACATTAGTACAAAAATACTTATTTATGACACTAAATATACATTGAACGCTGTCCATAAAAAAAATGCGATGAAATTTTTGAAATTAAAGCACATGAGTAAACGACGGTTGTGTGAGGAGTTGTTGTTTATTTCAATAAGCACATGAATAAACGACGATTCAACCTCAAAGTCATCATTTATTCGTGTGAATTATACATCGGTTTCAACAAAACTATTGTATATTCCCATATGCTTAGGTATAAACGACGGTTTTACATAAGAATCGTCGTTTATACTTTTGTTTTTTATCCTAAAACAAAGCGCGTCACTTATGCTTTCATTCCGTTCTTGTGATATTTCACCTTCTTCACGGCTTCCTCTTCCTCACTACACTATTGCGTTCCTCCTCTTCCTTTGTAAGTTCTTCATTCACACTCATTGTTTTTTCTATCATTGTTCATTCCATTCAGTTCATTGATGGTCCTCATTTCATTCCGTTCAGGTGCCTTTGCTCTCTCACTGCCACCAACGTTTTGCCTTCGTTCTTTCACTGTCGTTGTCGCCATTCTTGCTGTCCTTCACCACCGTTGCTGCTATAGGTTGGTTTTTTTAATATTTTTTATTTGTTTTTTTAGTATTTATATTAATTTTTATATTTTAGTATTTATTATAATTTTTATATTTTAGTATGTATGTTAATTTGTATTATTATTAATTTGTTAGATTGTAATTAGAGTAATATTACTTAGTATTTATAATTAATTTAATAATTTTTAATTAGATTTTGTAATTAGATTATAAATAATTTATTAATTTTTAATTAATATTATTTATTCAATTGTATGTATGATTAAATTTATTAATTTTATATTGCATGTATATTTATAATTCTTTTATATGTGTTGGTATTGAGTCTGGGGTGTTTGACTCTCGGAAATTGTTTCCCGTATGAGAGACCTTAGTTTTCTATTTGAGATTTAATACATGTATTTGTCTATTATTCATCTAATTGTAATTTTTTTAAAAACAATTTTTGAAAAGTAGAGGAGGATGTAGTGACAACAATTGTATTGAGTCTTGAATTATCCAAGTGGACGATTTGAGAAGAATAATAACTTTTTATTAGTTCAGTAGTTCGTAACTTGTAATTGACATGTCATATATTTTTACGTAATTTTGGTTCATAACATTTCTTGTTGTTCTTCGAATGATATTTGATTGTGGAGATTTCGTGTCACCACTTTCATTTCGTGCCACCTGAAGACCAATGCGAAATGTTTCCGAAATTTCGTTAAATATAAGGAATGTTGATTAAAGTTATGTACTATTAAATTATAATAAAAGTGAATATTCTCGAATGGGATAAGTTCACACCTATAGTAAACACGTGAGATTTCACACGCATTAGTGAACACCTCAATGACCATTACAAAACATAATGGATCGTGATTGGATTAACTATGTTCGCATAAGTGATGAGTACGAAAGAGGAGTATAAGAATTTATACAATTTGCGCAACTTAAAGCCAACAATAGTGGTCATGATGGAGTCAAGTTTAGGTTTTTGTGCGTTAATTGTTTAAACGGGAGGAGAAATGTTAACAAAATCATGGAGTACCTTCTATGTGATGGGTTTCTACGATCTTATACAACCTGGACATGACATGGTGAATTATTAAATTTACCAAGTGTTTTCGTGTCCCAAGAATATGTTTGGTCCATTATGGATGATGCAGTACATGATGATCGTTTGAAGGACATGATTCATGATGTTAGACCTCAATCTTTTGTAGAAGTGCATGGATATGAAAGTATGTCAAGAGATGTGGAGACTCCATTGTATCTTGCATCAACTAACTTCACACAATTTTCGGCAGTGTAAGATTGATTATTTGAAGGCAATAAATGGATGTATTGATAAAAGCTTCACAAAATTGCTTCAGTTGTTGAAGATGCTTCTAGAGGGAAATACTCTACCTAATCGTAATTATGAGGCCAAAAAGATTCTTTGTCCAATGGGTATGGAGTATAAAAAGATACATGATTGTATATTATACAAGAAGGTTTTGAATTGTTGAAAAATTGTCCGAGGTGTGAGACGTTATAAGTTGAAACAAAAGGATGATGATACTATTGAAGAGATGAAAAAGCTTGGACCCCGAATGAAGGTTGTGTGGTATCTTCCCATCATTCCAAGGATGAAACATTTGTTTGCAAACCCAAATGATGCTAAGAATCTAAGATGGCATGCAAATGAGAGGAAATGTGATGGCATGTACTGTCATCCAGTTGATTCTATTCAATGAAAGAAATTTGATGACGAGTTTCTAGAGTTTGGTAAAGAGTCAAGAAATATTTGACTTGGTTTAGTTACAAACAAAATGATTCCATTTGGTAATATGAGTAAGAGTTCTTAGCATGTTTTATTAGTTATTTGAAACTTACCTCTTGGATTGTGGATGAAGCGAAAATTCATGATGTTGTCTATGATGATATCCGGTCCAAGACAACCAAGAAATGACATAGATGTTTATCTAAGTACCCTAATTGAATATTTAAACTTAATGTGGGATCAGGGTGTTGAAGTATTTGACGAATTTGCTAATGAAACTTTCAAGATGCATGTCATGTTATTTTGCACCATCAATGACTTTCTGGCATATGGTAACTTATCAGGGTATAGTGTTAAAGGTTATAAAACATGTCCAATATGCAAAGAAGACATTGCTTCTCAACAATTGAAACATAGAAGGAAGATAATATATCTTCGACATCAAAGGTTTCTTAGAAGTCATCATCCTTACCGGAGGTTGAAAAAAGCCTTTAATGGACATCAAGAGACTGACAATCCACCAACTCCATTAACTGGTGTTAAGGTTTATGAAAAGGTAAATAACATAGACCACACTTTCGGTAAGTCGAAAAAAAAGTAATCTGTGACAAACATATGGAAGAAAAAAATAAATATTCTTTGATCTTCTGTATTGGTCGAAGTTAGAAGTCAGACATTGTATAGGTGTAATGCATGTTGAGAAGAATGTGTGTGATAGTTTAATTGGTACACTTCTTAACATTAACAGGAAGACGAAGGATGGTCTAAATACTCATTTAGATTTGATTGAGATGAGCATACGAGGCGAGTTGGCACCAACACAAATGGGGAAAAGTACATATTTGCCCCTAACCTCTTACACCATATCAAAAGATGGAAAAAAATAAGTTTTTGTCAATGTCTAAAGGGTGTGAAAGTACCACAAGGATGTTCCTCAAATGTGAAGAGCCCAGTATCAATGCAATATTTGAAGCTAATTAGGTTGAAGTCTCATGATTGTCACATCTTGATGTAACAGTTGATATCGATAGCTATTTGTGGGATCTTACCAAAAAATGTTAGACATACCCTAACTCGTTTGTTCTTATTCTTCTCTTCCATTTGTTTTAAAGTCGTTGATCCAAAGTTAGATGAACTTGAACATGAAATTTTTGTTATCTTGTGTGAATTGGAGATGTTTTTTCCTCCATCCTTTTTTGACATCATGGCTCATCTAGTTGTGCATTTGGTAAGAGTGGTCAGATTGTGTGGACCAATGTACTTAAGATGGATGTATCCTTTTGAACGGTATATGGAAATTTTGAAAGAGTATGTCAAAAATCATTATCGTCCAGAAGCTTCAATGATTGAGAGGTACATAACTGAAGAAAGTATTAAATTTTGTTCAGAGTACATGTCAAAAGAAAATCCAATAGGTCTTCCGGCCAAGTCATGGCACCGCAAGCGTTCTATATGTAAATGTTTACGTGGTGTACATGTGGTAAGCAAATTTTGATCAGAAGTCTTGCATGCACATTTGTATATATTAAATAACACCGATGAGGTTATACATTACATAGATGCTCCTAAAGCCATTATGAAGAAAAATAACCTAAGACAACTAGGGAAATGGGTCTTGATGAAACATAATAAAACTTTCATGCCTTAGTTTCAAGACGAAGTGTTAAAGGATTCAATGACATCAGAGACCTTGACTTGGTTGGCTGCTGGATTGAAGTTTGATGTCATTTCTTGAACAGGTTACGAAGTGAACAATTGTATATTTTACCCGAAGTCTATGAATGAAAATAGTACAATTCAAAATTGTGGTGTTACTCTTAAAGTTAAGTCAATGCAGTTTTCCACTTCAAAAGATACAAATCATGTAGTTGGATCAATGACATACTATGGTATTATATAAGAGATATGAGAGGTTGACTATACTAAGTTTTTTTGTTTCAAGTTTCAAGTTATCAAGATGAGCCATTTATAATGGTTCAACAAGCATCTTAGGTTTTCTACATCAAAGATCCTACATCAAAAAATTGGTATGTTGTTTTACACGGGAAAAAACAAGGGGAGGTTATTGATGTTGACTTGTTTAATATTGAAAATAGTGACCCCCATTCATTCACACCAATGATAATGAATAAAGATGATGATGTACATGCAACCTATAAATACCATGAGGGAATTTACATATGAACATTCAGCCCACTATGTATGAATTTAGAAATATTTTTGATAATATTTTACGTATTTGTTTTATATGAATTTCTTTCGATGCCATTTAACTAATGTTTGTTACCTAATTCTTTAACACTGATATGGCTGGCGACCAGACTCAGATTTCTTCTAGAACATCCACCAAAGGACCTACTAGATTAGACGTCTCTCATTGAGAAGAACTAGTTGTGAGAAGACATCAGTCACTATTGACGTCAACACTGAAGTGGTTTTTGGTCCTAATGTTGATACTTTCAGCAGTTATCTTGGAGTTGTTGCTCATGAGAGGATCTCCATATTGACAAATTTATGGAATGATGTGACTGAGGTCGGCCAGAACATGTTCTGGGAGGATGTCCTGGTAATGTATACATTATTATTGTTATCATATATTACTTTTTCATATTAATTGATCAATTTTAATTTTATGGTATTTTTTTGCAGATTATTTTGATATCCCTAATGTGGAGAGTCTGAGATCGAAGGTTCTATCTAATATCGTCATTAAATTTTGTTAGTTTAAGTCACAGTTGATGATGAAATATGTTTTTGGACCTTATAAAGGCCAAAATCCTTGTTCAAAGTACTCCAATATTGATGAGGAGACATGGTGTCTTTTCGTTGAAAGCCGTGAATCTGAATAATGGACAATAAGTGAAATTATTTAATTATTTTATTTATCTATCATAGCATTAATTAGTTAATATTATTTGATTTACTTTGTTTGTTTCATTTATCACAGGGTTGTAGGAAGAAAGCACAATACATAGCATCCAAGAATGTGACCCCACACCTAATGTCTCGTTTGGGATATCGTAAGCTTGAAGAATCATTGTTAAATGAGAATGAGCAATTAAGACAAGGGACTGCTTCTGAAATTGATATGGGGGTCAGTGAACCTCCATTTCCACCTACCTGCCATCAAAAAATGGAAGATGGCTTGAATGAAAAAATCGGATACATATAGTTTTGAGCAATCACGGATAGTCTCACAAAAAAATTGTAAGTTATTTTTATCTACTTTTGCATTTATTTTAAAGCATTAATTATATTAAAAACTTATATAATTTTAGTCTCTTGCAGGATTTCTTGGTTGAGCAAAGGTCCTAAGGTAATTTTATACCTCATGGTCGTCAAGATATCCTGCTTGAAGCTATTGGACAACATGACCTCCCTGTTCGTGTACGTGCAACTAGAAAAAGGGTTGGAATTCAACAATATTTCAGAGTCGCACCACGAAATTCATACTCCTCCTCCGCCACAAAGACCAAAGAAGAAGGATATGACAAGAATTAATAGAGGATTTAAGTTAGAATATGAATTAGGAGACTGAGCGGATGCGGCTAAAGTTTGAGGAGAAGAATCGACTATTGCGATAGGAGTTTCTAGCGCAAAAACTTTGTGTTGAGCCGCTTGTTTCTCCCACTCCTAGGAGCACAAAGGGGAGTTGTACATCTCTTACAACGTCAAGGGATATCATTGACCACATAAGCCAATGTGAGTTATGTTTTACAAGGTGCTTTGATGTCTCCAAATCCAAGAGGAATGCTTGAATATCTTTGTTGTTGATTTTTGTGTGTGTTTAGTAGTCTTTGAATTGCTAATCCACTTTTTATGATGATCCAATGTTAATTGAATCTTAATCCTTTTGAAAAACTGTGTTTTTTCTAAAGAGTGTGAAATTCAACCTATTGAAATGTCGATTCAACCGGTTGTTTTACACTTAGTGGATTTTGAAAAATATTTGAAAAGCTTGAATTTGTTTTGACTTTGCTGTTAAACCAATTCAACTAGTTGTTCGAGAATTCAACTGGTTGTTTTTCTGAAAATCTTAACAGAATTTTGTTAAGATGTACCAATCTGTTTCAAATGATTCAAACTGATTTTGGTTCTTTATTTAACTGCTTTGACCATCTGACTGGAGTATAAAAATGTTGTTTTACGCTCCTATTCATTAACTAAGAAAGAGAGATCAATCAAAAATAGTTTTCAAGAATTTAAAGAGCTTTTGGATCATCTCAAATGGGGAATATAATTGTCTTGTAATTCTGAACGTTAATCTTTGATTTGACCTATGTGTATTCTCCCCTTCTTCTCTTAATCATTGTATTTCTGTGTGATCTTTTGTGGTGCAGTTTCAGAGGATTGTTCTGTTAACTATGTTTTGTCAAAGAGTGGTGTGTGTTCTTGAGGGGTTCAAGATCATCACTCTTGGTGTGTCTTGTGTAATCTAGGTTTGCATAGTGAATTCTCAATGGTTAGCTGAGGACTGGATGTAGCTCTTGGTTAAGAGTGAACCAGTATAAACATCTTGTGTGAATCTCTCTTTCCTTACACTCATTAAATTTCTTTAGCTTTGACTTTCTAAATTTTTGGTATAAACAACCGGCTATTTCGCAAAGACAACTGGTTATTTTTCTAGAATCAAACTAAAAATAGTTTTCTCTTTGGTTGAATAGGTTTCTAATGGATTGATTCTTCATAGTCTTTCATTGTACCTTCAATACTTTCGGAAATCTTTCAAAAACAATTCACCCCATCTTGTTTAAGACATATAATTCTAACAAGTTACTTATAGAGGGCGATTCAGACATTCATAGCCTAGCCCAGACACCTTGTTCGAATTATTCCAGAACCCTGGATAAGAATTTAATTTTATTATGTTAATTTATATTTATGTATTACATCTAATTTAATGCAAATGTTCTTTATTTTCTAGAAACCTCGTCGAAAACCAAGTCCGCAAAAGAAGCTTCTGATTCCCATTGATGATCCTATAACTTCTTTATTATCAACGACTAAAGGTATCTATACAAACTCACTCGAGGTTCCGTGGGATGATACTTTTTTGGAAGAAACACTTACACCATCATGTACATATACATGTCATATGTTAGAATTTGCAGCTCGAAACCAGGAACTCAATATAACTATAATTCATTTTTTTATGATGCAAGTATCTTTCCCCTATATTTTAATTTACTTTATGTTAAATTATTATTGATTATGCTTTAACTAATAACTTGTAGGTATTATTCTGGAGTTTCTATTAATGACAGGAATCAAGATGTTTATGGATTCTTGGATCCCTATTTGATTAATCCAATTGGAACAATGAAAGTTGAAACCTAGTCATACATCACCAACTCTCTGATTGAAAAGGGAAAACAAATATATATTTGCCCTTATATTAATGAGTAAGTTCAATTATTAGTATTTCATGTTTTAAATATTTACTAACTATTTTCATGGATGATGTAGGGGTCAATGGCAGTTACTTGTGTTATCCGTAGTTGATAACACTGTTGTGTGGTTTTGTTCAATGCATAAGAAGCCATCCACACATTTGAAGCAAATAGTTGATGTGTAATTACATTATAAACTTAACTGCGTATAATACTTAAACATCTAATAACAAGTTTTTTTGTATTAATCAGGGCATGGAAGGGATATAGCATACTCAAAGGTCGATGCAGTGCAAATTATCATAAGTTGGCATGGTTGAACCTAAAGGTTTGTAATTTTTGTCTTCCTCTTTTCATTGTTTATCAAAAATATCAATATTAACTTTTAATTTATATTGAATTGTAGTGTAATAAAAAACTGGGAGACTATGAGTGTGACTACTACGTTATGCAATGGATGATTACCATTGTAAGACTAGGCATTAAAAAATGCAAGAATGTAATAATATTTAAATTATTCTTTATAATTCTTTAAAGTATATATATCTTAACACTAATTTTAACCTTTTTTTATAATGCAGTTCTTTATGGATGAACAACCACTACCTTTGGATGCCCTAGATTATGTGAGAAATGCTTAGGCCACATATTTCCATAATTATTATAACTCTAGGATAGCTAATGAATAGTATAGGAATTAGATAGAAAGGAATATGTATTAGTGTTTGTAATGCATTTTACCAACATATATATATATATATAATTATCTTCTTTGAATGAATGTGTCTAAATTTATGTATCTGGTTGGCTGGGTTAAATGAACAGGTTAATTAAGAAGGAAAAACGCATGAAACAGAATGAACTAAAAAAATGTCCATAATAGATGGTGATGATGACCATAACCGTCGTCTATACCTCTCGAGGAATATAAACGAAGGTTATGACCATAACCAGCGTTTATACCTCGACCATGTACACTTTTTTAGCAGTGCCAAGGAAGGGTATAAACGACGGTTATGAACATAACCGTCGTTTATACTTTTCTTGGTGCTCTGTATATCCATATTTGATTTTCGTTATACACTATAATTGTGAAATGAACCACCGTCTAAACGTGACTTATAAACGACGGTTGGAGAATCATTGTCTATAGCCAACGATTGTAAAACCACTATCTAATTGTTAGAAAAACCACTCTCATTGAGCTTTTATACGCAAGAATTAAAATAAATAAAATTTATTTGCCAAGACCAAAATAATTAAATTCTTTTAAGGACTAAAGTGATAAAAGAATATATTCTAAGAATCATTTACAAATTTAATATTAAACTATTTTTATAAATTAACATTTATTATTCTTATGATACTTTTTGAAATATTATATTATTTATATACATAAAAGAATTAAGAAGATAAATATTTTAGTAAATAAAGAATATTATTTTTATTTACATTCATTTAATATTATTAATTTTGTAATATAAAGAATTTCAATATTTAAGTTATTTTACATTATAATAATTGACATTGTGTTAAATTTAAATATATGGAAATTTTTTAATTTATAAAATTAAATAAGATAGGATGATTGAAACACTTATAAACATTAATTTTTTTATTTATATTTAAGTTTAGAGAGTATATACATATAGGTATAAAACTAAAAAAGTTGTAAATTAGTTTTTAAAATATTTGTGTATAAATGACAATATTTTTAAAATAATACAGATAATCTTGTAACACTTTTTTTTTCTAATATCATAATTATTAATTTAATTATATCGTGGTAATTTAAGAACTATAAACTTTCCAAATTTATAGGATGTGTTTATTAAATTAATAACTTAATTTGTATATTATTATTCTTACACACACAACACATATCTTAAATGAAGAATTTTTTTTATTTACACTAATTTTTTATTTTTATTTTGTTAATACATTTATATGCAGAAAATATGTTAATTGCATGGTTGATGTGAATGGTGGGTGACAAATAAAAAATAATCATTATTAATCTTTTCAAGATAATCGAGACATATATTTAAAGCAAAAGTTAAAGTTGATAGTTGTAAGATCCTGAAATTTGTAATATTTTCAAGTACATTAATTATTTAATATACACTTATATAGTTAATACATCTTGCAACTTTATTTCATTTTATAGAAAAACTCATGTAATTTCAACTAGCATCAAGACCATTCAACAAAATTACATAATACTAGAAGAATAAAGATTGATTAGACGATCAGGGAAGTTCTAATATTCAAAATTTAATTCCTGATTAATAGTTACAAAATATGTTTTGATGAAATTAGAATTCAAAACGCAGTAAAATAAAATCAGAATGAAAATTTGTATGATTTTATCTGTGAAATAAATATTTCAATATGCTTAAAATATAATTTTTGAATATAGCCTTGCATTAACTGTTTAATTACAGATTGTATAGATTTTTGTGAATTTTTAGCAGATGATAAAGATAAAGGACTTATCTTCATTACCAGAATGTTTATAAGAAGAGATAAAACTAAAGTGGGACTCACTCTCATAAGTTAACAGTGTCGAATCAGCTTTCACTTATCTTATAAGCTAAGATTCGAACACATTTAATGTTGGGAATAAAATTCGATTCAGTTACCACTATCACTACTGCTGAAACAACTTTTATTGATAGTTGAAAATAAAGATGATTTTAAAAACGTTGTTATTAAAAATGTCGTTATAATCAATTATTTTTAACCATGGATATAAAACTGTCATTATAAAACAAAATTACAAAACTTAATTAAAACTGTAGTTAAAAAGGGGGAAAAATGTAAAAATCATGTTGTTTTAAAGACGGTTCTACAAGAAACTGTTGTTGTAAGTCTCTTCATGTTTTTTAAAGATTATTCTGGTTCATTAAAAATGTTTGTTTTTAACTTTTTTTAATATTGTTATATATGCTTTTGTTATATAAAAGTTATAGAGAAATCATGCATTGTAACAAAATTCTTACTACATATAAGATCATAATTTAAATATAAAAGATTATATATAAATAAGTACATATAACATCATAATTCAACACAAGTAATTGTATATGAATAAGTTCAACAAAAAGGACTTATAATATCATTCTAATCATTCATCTATCCTATAGTGTTATACATGGTTACAAAATATTTTAATCATGTTGTCTTAACATACTTCAATACTTCCGAACCTAGCGATTGTGAATCATTGAAATTTGTGACATTTGAAATTTTTTAAGTTAGTCCATAAATAATATACACCAAATTTTAATATCTTTGGGTATTGATGCATTACCTAATTCCAACATCTATCAATTCCAGCTCGCACAATAGTTGACATCCACTGAATCACCCAGTAACCACAATCATAATTTTCAGATTTTTTATTGCACTACAAGTTAAAATAAATGTTAATAAATGAATGAATGACACACATTGAAGTGAGTGAACAAATATACTTTAAATACCTTAAGGTGTATCCAAGTAAGTGTTTTTGCATTTGCACTTCCTCTTCCACTCAACATGTTATATCCAAAATAAACACTAAAATAATAAGATTTCATGTTAGAACACATAATCATGCAAAACATAAGTAATAATATGTTAAATGAAACTGTCTAACCTATCTATAATGTGTTTAAAATAGTTAGGAGGTTTCTTATGCAAGGAGAAAAACCATGTAGTGGTGTGATCTTGAACAGATATGATTAGTAGTTGTCAATGATGCCTACAAAAACAATTAGTTAGTCTCTTTTATATCAGAAATTTGGTATAACTTATTTAATGAATACGAACTTACTCGTGGATATACACGGAGCAATATAAATTTGTTTTCCTTTATTCTTTAAGGCCGTGATGTATATTTGTGTTTCTGACTTTTTGTTACCCAGTGGTTGAATAAGTTGAGGGTTAAAAACTCATGCATTTTGCAAATTGTATGAATTATTTCATTCATCTCTCGTATGCATCACGTATACATGATGTATTAATCCAACTCCCATCCATAGAACTTAAGAAAATCTAAATTTAAATTGTTGAAGGTCGGACACTCCCGAACTCAACATCAACATGATTAATACATATAAATACTATGTAATTCATTATAAAACTAAATCAATTTTTTCGAAGGTCAAACACCCCCTGAAGAGTATCACTGTGGTACTTTAACTCTCCGTAGACACCCGCAAAAACTTAACTTTTCAAATTTTGACAAAGACATGTTGGAGGAAAATATGTTCGCTTACCATGAGGTTGTGGTTGCAACTCCAAGCGAACACCCATCTCAACTAGATCTTTACGAGTATTTATACCATCCTTTGTCTTTCCTTTAATATTCAACAACGTACCAATTATACTATCACAAACATTCTTTTCCACATGCATTACATTTATGGAATGCCTAACATCAAACTTTGACCAATATGGAAGTTCAAAGAATATGGATTTCTTCTTCCAAATGTTTTTCCAAAAGTCACATTGACATTACAGACTCGGTTGTACACTTCCTGGCCTGTTAAGGGTGGAGATGCAATTTTGTCCTCCTGAGATCCATTAGAAGTTTTCTTTAACCTATGACAAGGGTGATTACGTTTCGGGAACCTTCGATGCCCAATGCAAGTAAGAAGTTTTCCTTTCATGTTTCAGTTGATGGTGACTTATGTTCTCTTCACATATCGGGCAAGCATTATGGCCTTTAACACTGTAACCGCTCAAATTCCCATATGTTGGAAAATCATAAATGGTGCAAAATAACAATGCATGCAAATTGAAATTGACCTTCTCATATGCATCAAATACTTCAACTCCTTAATCCTATAAAAACCTCAAGTCTTCGATCAATGAACTTAAGTAAACATCTATGTCATTTTCAGGTTGTCTTGGTCTTGATATTATCATAGACAACATCATATATTTTCTCTTCATACACAACCAATAGGGCAAATTATAAATAATGATAAAAATAGGCCACAAGCTATGTTTGTTGCTTAAATTACCGTAAGGATTCATACAATCTGTTGCAAGACAAAGTCTAAGATTTCTTGGATCACACCCAAACTCAGGATACAAAGAATCAATTTTCTTCCATTGCGGTGAATCAACATGTCATAACAATCCATCAGATTTTTTTCCATTTACATGCCACGTGAGGGTTTTTGCATCATTAACATTAGCAAACAAACATTTAAATTGCGGAATGATTGAAAGATACCATAATGCTTTTGTAGGAGGGCCCTTTTTTCATATAATCTTTCTCATTGTCATCATCCTTCATTTTTTATTGTGATACCCCACATCTTGGACACTTGTGCAATGATTCAAACACTTTTCTATACAATATACAATCATTAGGACATGCATGTATTTTCTAGTACTCCAGTTTTTCTTGATTCTGGGCTCTTAATTTATTTACATTACAAATATATAATACCCATCGGACACAATATCTTCTTCCCCTCATAATGACGGTCGACAATGTATTACCTTTTGGAAGCATTTCATGCAACAACTCAAACAATTAAGTGAAACTTTTATTGGTCCACCAATTTCTTTCCTTAATATTAATTAATTTTAATTATGTTGACAAACGTGTGAAACTTTCACAACTGGGATAAAAAAGGTGTTTATGAATTAAGGAATCACACATGTGGAAACTATGTTGACCAATATCACGAATCATGTCCTCGACGTTCTTCATAATGTATATTAGAATATTCATAGTCGGATAGAGATGTTACATCTACAAATTCACCATGCAATATCCACTTTATATAACTCTTCAAGGAACCATCACAAAGAACATGTTCCCGTATCAACTTAATTTCTAATTGTCTCCCATTCAAACAATTAACACATGACAAAAATATGTTCCAGTTACAACTTGTACATTCCATTGAGCAAATTGTAGAAATTCTTTGACGCCATTTTCCTACACATAACTGATACGACTGTCACTTATCCAACTTCGATCCATAACTACATAATAGAAAAACTTATCTAACAATGTCTCCTAATTTTTAGTCGATGTATTATAAAACACAATATACATTGCCAAGGGTCCATCACCCCCGATCTCAATACCAAAGTGTTCAACATATAGAAATTTAAACAACAATTCAAAAATTAAAACATAATACATTATATGCCAAACATAATATATTATAAAATAGAATACACCTTATCGAGGGTTGATCACCCCCGAACCCAATATTAAGACATTCAACATATAACAATTACCCAATTTAAAACATAATACATTATATTCCAAATACAATGTAATAAAACTAATTATCTATATAAATAATTTTAAACCAAATAATAATTAAAATTAAAATTAAAATATTTTAAAAAAACTAACCTAGAGCGTAAATGTGAACGGAGATGTGGCAGTGACAACGACAGCAAGAGCGGAAAGAGTGACAACGAAATAGAAGAGAAACGTGAATGAAAGAATCTCATTCGATGTGGATACTCTCACGACGAAGAGAACAAAATAGCAGAGAAGTGGAAGGGAAGCAGTGGAGGCAGCGGGTGGTGGCAGAAGTAGTGGAGACAAAGTGAACTCTTAAGCAAGAAAACTTAAAATAACGTTAATAGAGCAGTGAGGGCGTGAGCCAAGAAAATAGGGTTAAAAGTGTTCAATATATAAAAATTTAAACAACAATTCAAAAATTAAAATATAATATATTATATTTCAAACATAATACATTATAAATACAGTACACATTATCAAAGGTAGATCACCCTCGGACTCAATACTAACACGTTCAACATATTATATTCCAAACATAATATTTCTTTTTATTAACTTAAACTTTTTTTTTTACTTTGAAATGACCAGTTATGAGTAATAACCGATGTCATTTTTAAAACTTAAAAAAAAATTAGAAATTACACATTACACCGGTTGGGCTACACAACCGGTGTAATATGTACTGCCCAGAGTTAAAATTTTCAATTTTTTTTAACTTTGGGAATGACATATAACATCAGTTGGATAGAGGAATCGATATTATATGTCATTTTTTTAAAAAAAAATTATTTTTTTTAATCTAGGAATGACATATAACACTGGTTGGGATGTCCAACTGATGTTATTGTAATGCCCAGAGATAAAATTTAAAAAACCTTTTTTTTTCTTTGAGCATGACATATTATACCGGTTGTACTAGTGACATTAAACACATACATACTCACATTTATTATAAAATTAAAGAATAAATAAAACACCTGAAATGAGGTGGAGAGGGCGATGCGCATGATATTATAACCGTGACCACTTAGTGTTGCATTAGTTATAATTGATATTATTGTAGCTATACGTATATGTGCACTTTGTATTTCTTTTTACTATTTCACCTAACTTTAATATAAAAAATTATCATTATTTTTCCTTGATTGATGACTTTTTTATGGGATGTTGAAAAATAATTTTTTTAATCAGATGTTATTCTATTTTGCAACCATAAGAACTTGTTTTAAGAAATGTCGGTCCTCACAGATTGTCTTTAATGAGTATCTTTTTTTTTAAAAAAAACAACTTTTATGTTAGACATTACTATTCAACTTGACATCTCAACTAGATTGACACCTTAAGTAACAATAATCATTGCCATCACATGAAAAAAAATATTATTATTAAAAAAAATACAAAAAATATGGGAAGAATAGACCAAAACCCATATGTTAACAAAAATGATACATATGTAGACTTTATGATGTGAGTTGATTTTTAGATGTTTTCATTTATGGTGACACTTTTACTTAAGGTTGGGATTTTAGCAATTAATGATGAGGACCTAAGGAAGATTCCCACTGGACACGAACTTAACCAAGTGGTTAAGTAAGTGTGAAAGTTCACTTCACAGTGGCAAAGATGAAAAACAAGATATGGTAAGGATGATATGCAATTGCGAAATTGAAATGGGCACAAGGTAAACATCAATGGTGGTCATAGTCTCCCAAATGATGCACCATACTCATAATTATAAGTTAAACCTAAGAGCATCAAATAAGAGAACTAAGAGACAAAAACATAAATGGAATGGAGAAATGGAAGGAGATGGAATGAGAAAACTTATGGTGGTGGGTGAGAAAAGTCACGCCACTTGGAGGGTGGCTTTCTCCAAGATGAGTATGTTGGCCGTCACTTGAGAGCTTCCCAAATCACTCAAGATAAGACCTCAAACCTAAGAGGACATAAGCCTCCCTAAGAGCTCACAAAATTTGTGCAGAGTTTCTTTACTTCATTCAAATTCAACATGAGAATACAAAGATAGAAGCCTCCTATTTATAGGTGAAGGAGCCTTGGAGAACAAGAAGTGAGGGTAGGATGGGGAGAACTAAATGTGGTGCGACCTAGGTCATTGACTATGGTCAATGCCACACCATATACCTAATGTTCTAAAAGTTAGGTTAAACTTCCTACCCTAAAAGGCTTCATGAGCTAAAAAGCTAGGCACACCCTCTTATTTGTGCTATATAGACTTACTCTAGCTTATTCTACTATTTGGACCACTCAAGTGAACCCCAAATTATTTACAACATATTTTATCTTTTAAGAAGACCAGCAAGAAGAATATTTGGTGCTTTGGTTTATGCCCATCTCCTCTGGTCGGGTCCATGAGATCCTTGGTGGGGTCTTGAATTGTTTGTTGAGATGACTACTCACCATGTGCTTTGTCTTTTGCTTCCTTGGTCATCTTTATAGCTACTTGGTTTGTATCGCTATACCTATTCATAAAGAATTCTAAGAATAGACTAGATGGAAGCCTATTATACCAATGAAATTATTCTCTGTGAATAAATCATAAATTAGCCAACTTATCAGCACACACATTCCCTTAACGAAAAATATGAGTAACTCTAAACCCGATTTTCCCACAGTAATTAAGACATGTATTTCATCGATTACGAAGCATCCACAGAACATTAATCTTAACAGTAAACATAGCACAAACCAAGGCAGAATCACATTTAAGCCAGACATTAGTAAACCCCATCTTTTGAGCTTCCTCCATAGCATGTATAACTCCATACAACTCAGCAACCATAGCAGTTTGAACTTCAAGAAACTCAGAGAAAGCACCAATAAACTCCCCCATACTCCCACGGAAAATACCTCCACAAGTAACAAGACCAGGATACCCCTAACAGCCCCATCAGTGTTAATTTTAACTCAGTCTGGTGAAGAAAACTCTCATCTAACAGGAAGAGGACAAAGAACTTTACCACTGCGAATATTAATACCAAAAAAATTAATCACGATGAAATCCAACATATCATTCTTCATTGAAACTTTAGACGAATTTCCCACTAGACAGTTATATCTTTAATTACCGAAATAGCCCTAGAAACCTCAATCTTATCCTGAAATCTAGCATAATTCCTCATACGTCATATCATCCAAATAGAAAAAGTTATCATAGCAAGCTTAATCAATTTAACCAAAGCACTACCATCACTCTTAATAAAAGAAAGAAGACCATTCTTATTAGAGAAATGAGAAGTAAAAAAAATTTGTCGAACCCAACTCCAAATATGCAAAGCATTAGAACATTCAAAAAATAAATGCTGAATAGATTCCTCATGCTTTTCACAAAGCGTACACACAAAACATAGAACATATATGCAAACCTTTATTCTGAATATGTTTATATGTAGGAAGTCGCCCATGAAAAACTTTACAGAGTACTAGAGTTTTGGAAGGCGGAATAGATGAAGACCAAATGAATTTACCCCAACCACAGGGAAACTTGGTTAAAAAAAAAAGTCCTAGCCAATTTAAGAGTGAGAGGACCAAACTCATCTAGAATCCAATTAGGAATATCATGTTCCTCCCTAACCATGATATGATTAAAAAAATTAGGCATCTTCTGTAAAGATAAGGGAATATTCCAATCACAACCTGTCCAAAACTGAAAGATTGTATCTGGAATGCTAGCACCATCGGATAACCCTGCAATATTTGTTAAAGAAGTAGTAGAACGACATTTACCATTCCAAAAATTAATAAATGAATTTGTACCAATAGTCCAAGAAGTACAATCAAGTATAGTAGAATAAAACTGCTTAATTCTAGGCCAAAGAGATAATGATCTATAAACCATTCTAAACTCGTATTTTGATTTAAGAACCCTGGTTTTCAAGAGAAAAGACCTTTTTTGCTATAAGCAAAGTACCAAGCAAGCTTAAGAAGATATGCATTATTTTCATGATGGAGATTAATAATCTTCAAACCTCCATTCTCAATAGGAGAACAAATTGTATCCCAATTCACGGTGATTATGCCTTTTTTCAAAATATCACCAGTCCAAATAAAATTTCGACACCACTGCTCAACTTGGTTAAGAAGTGAAATAAGACATTTATACATATTAAAGCTATAAGCTAGAAATCTAGTAATTACCATATTGACCAACTGAATCCGACTCATCATGCTAAGAGATTTACATTTCCAAGATGCTAGCTTCAATTTGACTTTATTAGCCAAAGGTTGAAGAAATCGGCACTTTGGAGCACCAACAAAGATAGGCCCTCCTAAATAATTGAAAGGCAAACAACCATGACTATAAGGAAGTATATGTTGAATTTTGGTGACAAATCTTGCAGAATTAACCATGGTGAAAAAACTACTTTTAGAGTTATTAACATATTGACCAAAAAAATCACAATATGTTTTAAGAAAAATACTCAAAATTCTAAGAGACTTAATATCCCCCACCTACAGAAAATAAATATGTCATCAACATATAAAATATGAGAGGGAGTGAGATAACCTTGCAGACTAGCCATGTGTAAAATTTTCTTATCATTCACAAGCTTAGAGATACCTCTACTAAGAACTTCCTCTCCAAGACAAAAAAGTAAAAAAGAGACAAAGGATCACCTTTTCTAACACCTCTACTGCAAGGAAAAAAAAACTGCCATTTATTCTGATAAAAAGCATAGCTAAACGGAGAATTGTACTAATCCAACCGACAAGCGAGCGGTGAAAACCAAAGCGTGTCAAAACTAATAATAAGAACTTTCAACTCAAAGTGTCAAAGGCTTTATGAATATCAACTTTGTAAGCCACATTACCTTCTCTAACCTTTTTAGAAAAAAAGCATGTTAATAGCTTCAGAAGCAATATCAATGCAATCCTGAATTTGTCTACCCTACACAAACTCATATTGATTAGGAGAAATGATACTAACAGCCACAAGTGCAAGCCTATCCGCCAGTATCTTGGAAATAATCTTAAATTTGAAATTAGCAACAACAATTGGCCTGTAATCTTTAATGGAGTCAACACCCTGAATCTTAGGAATAAAAAATACCACATTACTATTCATTCCAGGGAGAACCCAATTTTGTTTAAAAATTTGTTGAACAACATTACAAACATTTGTCCCAATAATGTCCCAGCAAGAATGATAGAAAACACCACCAAACCCATTAGGACCAGTAACACTTTTACCATTAAGATTAAAAACTACAGTCTTGATTTCCAAAAAATCAGGACATTTAATCAACATCATATTTTCCTCAGAGGAAACTAGCTCGGGAATATAAGAACCAATAAAATCCTCCATATTACTTGTATCCGGATCATTAAAAATAGACTCAGCATAAAGATTTTTATAAAAGTCCAAAATATGATCCTCGATGAGTTTAAGATCCTCAATAACCTCATTATCAATCCGTAGACGATGAATTTCACTAGAATTATTTCTCCTTTTGACCACAACATGGAAAAAAGTCGTATTTCGATCTCCATCTTTGAACCATAACATCTTAGCCCTTTATTTCCAAAAAAAAAAATATTGATAGTGAAGAGCATGATCAAGCTCCTCCTTAACAATCTTTTCTTGACAGAGAATCCCATCAATATCAGACAAACTAGCAGTCTCTAAGTTTTTTGGAATACCAAGGAGGAGACCCTGCTTAAGAAGAACTGCATTGTGAACATTACCAAAAGAATTTTTATTTCAGTCTCGGAGTTCAATTTTTAACCTTTTTAACTTATGTTGCAAAATAAACATAGGACAACTAACAACCTTTTTAGCCCAAGAATCATGAATAAGCTTCAAACATGAAGTGTCTAAAAGCCACATAGAAAAGACACAAAAATTGCTAACCTTTCTCAAAGAATTACTAGCAAGAATAGGGGAATGATCAGAACAATTTTTAACAAGAACCTAATAAGTACAAGAATCTCATTCATCCAAACACACTCCATTACATAAAGCCCTATCCAGTCTTCTATGAATTCTATGCAACCTTATCCTTCCATTACACCAAGTATAATAAGATCCAGTAAAAGGCATACAAGAAAGATCATTACTATTAATCCAATCAAGGAATTCATTACAAGAAACCTGGTTAGGAGCCAGCCCTGCCCCCCTTTACAGTCATCCGCCGAGAGCACAACATTAAAATCTCCCACAATACTCCAAGGCCCTATGAAGGAACTAAGATCCCTCCACAAAAATCGTCTAACCGAGTATGTGTTAGCACCATAAACTGCAAAGCTAAAATATTTATCATGCAGAAGACAAGTTACAAATAAACTGATCATTGACCAAGAAATTTTGGACAAGATTAGGAACTGACAAACACCAAAGCTTAGCAGCTTTATTAACAATAGGAGAAGTACCCACCAAATGCATATTAATAGATTTGAAAAGGAGGTCGAAAGCATCAGTGTACAACATCATAGGTTCAGCAAGAAAAACCAGGAGGAGTTTATGTATTTTAAGTAAACTGATCAACATTTTCATAGTTTTGTGGTTTCCCAGTCCTCTAACATTCTAGAAAAATGAAGAAACTTCCATTGCGACGTTGTAGAGAGAACTGTCGTAACAGCTTTTTTGGATTTACCATTCCCTTTAGGTGATTTCCCTGGTTTTCTTTTAGTGCAAACTATTTCCTCCCCAATATCACTGGCATCCTCCTCCATCTCGTTAGGATCAGTCCAAAATTTTGAAACCACATTTGTAGTTTCCAAACCATCAAGAAAGGAAAAATGATTTTGCAGGACCAACGACAGTGCTTTAACATCCCCAAGTGATTTAGCCTTCCGAAGGGAGGTATGAGGCGACGAAGATGGTACAGTCACAATAGCAGAGACCTCCACATGATGACAATCAATTGGAGTATTAATTGGTGCTTTAGAATCTACAGGTGATTTAGCCCTCCGATGAGAGGTAAGACACAACGAAGATGGTACAGCCACAAAAGCAAAGACCTTCACATGATGATCATCAATATGAGTCGTAAATGAATGTGACTCTGAGCCCTTGGCTTGCATAACAATAGGTGAATTCCTTAGCATCCCCGGTTCTGGGAAATTCGAAGTAGGAGTGGACAACCCCTGCCTGGATGGGGGACTTATCATGATTTGAGGCATCCTCAAGAGGAGGCATATTTGTAAAATCATCCTCCACTCCACCTATTTTATCAGAAGCAAGGTGACCCAAGAGTGACCATGCATTAGCCCCGATAGGAAATTTATCAGTGGGGCCTTCCACGAGCTTCGGTTGCGGATCTTTCTTCTGATACTCTTTACGTTGTTTTGGAACCACGATCCTCCCCTATTCCCATTTATTATAAGTTGTCTTCTGAGAAGGTTTATGTTGAGGCCCAGGAACACAACCCTGATCATGAATCATCTGGCACTGAGCAAGTTCATGCCCAATCATCTTACACTGAGAGAAAAATGGAGGGAGTCATTCATATTCCACATCATCTACAAAAGCAAAGTCTGGACATTCAACCAAGAAGTTATCAGGAAGACAAACATACCCCTATTCTTTCTCATAGTATGCTCATCCAAAGACAAAGGAGTACCAAGACCTCTGATGATGGAAATTATCGCCCTTGGTCTCCAATACTCCAAAGGCAATTTGTAGATTCTAATCCAGGCCTGAGTTTTGGTACTCTTCATGGTAGTTGGAACAAAGTCTTTTGTCCAGGCAAACAATCTCAAGAAACCGGGAGATAACTTCAAGGAACCCATCTTGAGGGCCCATCGCATGTCTTCCACACCGGTTGCAACTTTTTAGTTAAATCCAGGTTGAGAGGTTTATCCCCCTTAGATAGAATAGTTTGACCATGAAGATGGTGTAAGAAAATATGGCTTTAAACTAGAGGGGGGTGAATTGTTTAAAGAGGGTTTTCATAAACTTTTCAAAACTAGAATGAATTTATCTCAGGAAACAATTGATTCAGAAATTCAGTTCGCCAAAACAGCAAGCAAAAGCTATAGTACCAGAAAAACAATCGGTTGTTTCGTGAAAATAATCGGTTGTTTATACCAGTAAACAACAAAATAAACTGAATTTAAAGAGTTAGAGATAGAGAGATTTTACACAGTTGTTTATACTGGTTCACTCCAAACCCAGAGCTACATCCAGTCTTCTCAGAAACCCTGAGGAAATCCACTAAGCAATCACACCTTGATCACTAACATAACAACCAAGAGAATGACCTTGAACACCTCAAGAAACACACTCTCCTTGGTCAACACACCAACACTAAGATTGCTGATCTTAATCCCTTCAAGAACACACAGCCAATCTCAGCAAACACAAAAACGAATACTTATTCAACAGAGTACAAGGATTACACTTGTTACAGAAGATAATCTGAAATCAATACAAGCAGAATCCTATTCCATACACTTTGATCAATCACAAACTCTTAGCAATCTCAGCTCTTTGAAAAACT
>Ga0123342_1001884_pt1 | contig 35117 bp, 26 predicted proteins | sample Turbeawhitnodule_FD_89960 | JGI IMG/M metagenome (GOLD analysis project Ga0123342, IMG submission 89960) | Root nodule microbial communities of legume samples collected from Mexico - Turtle bean Mexico white nodule | ecosystem: Host-associated > Plants > Roots > Nodule | place: Mexico: Nepantla... | reverse complement strand
TTTTTCCAGTATTGTGCTTTTGCTTTATGTTTTGAAAAACTGATTCCTTAATCAAGGTTTTCTTGAAGTATTTTCATTCTAGGCTTAAAAGTTTACGAAAATCTTTCTTAAACAATTCACCCCGGCCATATATTCTAACATAAACAACCAATTGTTTCGGTAAAACAACCAATTGTTTTTACTAGTGTTGTGCTTTTTGCTTTATGTTTTGAAAAACTGTTTTCTTAATCAAGGTTTTCTTGAAGTAATTTCATTCAAGGTTGAAAAGTTTGCGAAAACTCTCTTTAAACTATTCACCCCCCTCTAGTTGAAAGCCATATATTCTAACAAATGAGTCACTTTTTACTAGCAATGATACAAACCAAGACAACAAGAAGATGACCAAGGATGCACACTATGAAAGGTCATCTCAACATTCAAGTGAAGACCTCACCAGAGGGAGAAATGGACAAAGACTAGAGCATCTCATGTTCTTCCTTTTGGTCTTCTTATAAGATACAAATATGTTGTAAATAATAGGGCTCACTTTAGGGGTCCAAATAGCAAAGATAGGCTAGCATAATAGGGGGTGTGGGTAGCATTTTAGCATCTTCCTAGCTCTTTTGGAAGGCATTTTGACCTAGTTTCTAGAGGGACAAGCCTAGGATGTGGATTTGACTTAATCAAACCCTAAGGGTGCCCATTTTTTCCCTTTTCCCATCCTACCCCTTTAGCTTGTTCTCCAAGGCTCCTTCACCTATAAATAGGAGGCCTACATAGTGTATTTTTGAAGTTGAAATTAATAGAAGAAGAGTTACTCTGCACAAATTGTGTGTGTTAGTGAGGTTTGAATTCCTCTTAGCATTTAGGTCTTATCTTGTGAGTATTGAGAGCTCTCAAGTGGCGGCTATCATCACTTATCTTGGAGGCCAATTACACTCCAAGTGGCATGTTCCACTTCTCAAATCCATCACATAAGCTTTCTCCTTCCTTCATCTATTCTTCCATTGTCATTCCAGTTTTACTTATTGTATTATGTTCTTATTTTGTTTCCTTATTCCATTCGGCAATTCTTATTGGCTTTCCTTTTCATGTTCTTTAATTCTGCACCTATTAGCATCATGTTCACCTTGTAATTGTCTTTTCCTTTTGCCTTTGTGAAATGAACCTTCACATCTACTTAACCATTTGGTTAAGTTAATGTCCAGTGGGGATTTTCCTAAGGTCTTCACTCTTAAATTCCTAAAATCTCAATCTAAGTAAAGTGTCACACTATAAAATGAACAATCCTAAAATCAACTCACATCATTGGGGGTCATTGGCTTGATACTCGCCCGGTGACAAGCAATGAGTCACTTTTTACTAGCAAGCTTCGAGCTCCCAACTCCTTGGCTAGCAAAATCCTGGCTATCAAGTCCTTGTACTCGACTTGATTGTTGCTTGCTTTAAACGCAAACTTGAGGGTTTGCTCGATTAAAAACCCGTTTGGCCCTTCTAAGATGACCCCAACTCCACTCCCTTGTTAATTGAGGGACCCAACGAAAGTCATCTGAATCGGGCTGGGAGTCCTCAGACGAAAGTACTACCATGAAGTCGGCGTATACATGGCCCTTAATTGGCCCCCGTGGTTCATACTGTATGTCAAACTCGGATAACTCCACCGCCCAATTGACCATCCGACCTGTTATATGAGACTTTTGAAAGACCTTGCGAATGGGCAGATCGGTCATCACGATCATGGTGAAACTCTGAAAGTAGTGGCGAAGTCGCCGAGTTGTTAACACCACGACTAAGGCGACTTTCTCGATAACTTGATACTGAGTTTCTGGTCCTTGTAGTACCTTACTCATAAAATATACTGGCTTTGGACCTTATCCTAATCTTGCAAAATGACCAAGTTGATTGCCCGATCCATAATCACAAAATAAAGACGAATAGGGGGTACTTGGATTGGCTTACCAAGAACAGGGGGTCTGGCCTAGTACTCTTTCAACTTGGTGAAAGCTTCCTCACATTCACTAGTCCACACAAAATGGTTGTTCTTCTTAAGACATTGGAAGTAGTGGTACCCCTTGTCTGCACTGGCAGACAAGAAACGAGAGAGGGCGACCATGCGCCTGATCAGCTACTATACCCCCTTCACAGTGGTCGGACTCCTCATCCCTATGATTGTCGCGCATTATTCAGGGCTCGCCTTTATGCCCCTTTTAGTTTGTAGGAAGCTAAGGAACTTCCCTGCTTCTACCCTGAACACACACTAATTTAGATTAAGCTTTAAGTTGTACTTCACTATTGTTGTGAATAGCTCTTCCAAATCAACAATATGTTGATCCTTCCTTTCCAACATGACGACCATGTCCTCTATATACGCCTGCACATTTCGCTAGAGCATTGGGGCGAGGATCCGATCCATCAACCTTTGATAGGTTGCGCTAGCATTTTTAAGGCCAAAGGGCATGACCTTGTAGTAGTAACTAACGACCTCAGCCATAAAGGTTGTCTTACTCTCGTCCTTCGGGTGCATACGAATCTGGTTATACCCCGAGAACGAATCCAGAAAGCTTAATAACGAACAACCTAAGGTGTTGTCAACCAAGGAGTCTATGCTCGGTAGCGGGTAAGAATCCTTGGGACAAGCCTTGTTCAGATCAATGAAGTCGACACACATCCTCCACTTCACGGTAGCCTTCTTCACCAACACAACATTTGCCAACCACTCAGGGTATTAGATCTCACTTATGTGGCCAACAACCAAAAGCTTTCGAGTCTCCTCTCGGATGACTGAGCGCTTATCTTCATTGAACTTTCTTAGCCTTTAAACCATGGGTTTGACCCTTTCATCCATGGTGAGCTGATGGCATAGAAAATCTAGGTTTATCCCAGGCATGTCTACGGATGACCATGCGAAAGCATTCATGTTCTCCGATATTACTTCAGTTATTTTATCTTCTAGCTCCTTGCATAGCGAAGTGTCGAGCTTGAACTTCTTCCCTTTTATCTCCCTTTCCTGAACCTCTTTAGCAGGTCCAGGTTGTCTCTTATATCTTCCTCTGCAATCCATTCTAGCTATCCTTCTTAAGTTCCCCTTTGATTCTTCAAACTACACTTGTAGCATTTTCGTATCGTCTTCTTATCGGACTTTATGGTAATCAACCCTCCTTCAGGGAAGGTTATTGAGGTTACCGCACCCAACCTATTTAGGGAAGGTCGCCCCAAAAGCAAGTTGTAAGCAGAAGATGTGTTAACAACGATGTACCTAACGGTAATCGTCCTAGTCGCACTTTCATCGTAGAAGGTCGTCCTCGACTCAACATATCCTCATATTTCTATCGAATCTCTCGCGAAGCCGACCAAACACCCGTTGTATGGCCTCAAATGGTCGGGGAACAACTACAAGTTGGTGAACATTCCCCAGAACATCACATTAGTTGAGCTCCCTTGATCGATCAAGACTCTGTGCACCTTCCTTCCCACAGTGACGACAGATATCACCACCGGATCATCCTCGTGAGGAACCACGTCTTCCAAGTCAGAACTTGTGAAGTAGAGAGTGGGCTCCAGAGGATGATCAAGTCTCCTCGTATCCAGGGACATCATCGCTCATGCGTATCATTTACGTTTGGAGATCGACCTTCCTTCTCCGAAAAATCCTCTTGAGAAGGTGTTCAGCTCTTCGTGGACCAATGTCTCATGTGTTTGGTCCCTGATAGCAACCTCTCCCTTTGGTTCTTCCTGGTTAACCTCGAGATACTCCTTCAAGAACCCTTCCTTGACCAGGCTAGCCAGTTGGTGACCTAGGGTTATGCATCGTTCGACATTGTGCCCAAAAGCTCTGTGGAACTCGCACCAGGCATCTCTTCGCGATCCTAAGTTCTGATCCGTATTCTGGGGAAACTTTAGCTTGTCTGCTACCCCAGGCATACTTAAGAGCCCTTTATAGGATACTTAGAATTTGGGCTGAGTTGTTGACTCTTCCCTGGCCTTCACCTTGGGCTCATCTTTCTTGGCTATATATGGTACGTACCTTGAGTCTGTTCTCTTCTCTGTGGAGGTTTTGTTGACCCGCATGGGTCAATCTTAGTTGCTCTCCTTAGGCCTAGATTGCCTTGAGCGCGAGCTATCGTTCTTCTTGAGTACGACCTCTTCCGCCTCGATGTGGGCGACAACTCGTTCACGTACTTCAGAAAATACCTTCACTTGATTCCTAATTAACAAATCACTGAACGATCCTGCTGCCATCCCTTGTTCAAAGGCAAGGTTCATCATCTCTTCATCATGTGTTTGAAGTCTTACTGTGACCGCACAAAACCTATTCAGATAATCTTCAGTCCCTCTCCCTCCCTTTGTCTGACGCCGAAAATGTCATACAACCTAATGGGTTTAATCTTGTTGACCGAGAACTGTTCTTTAAACATCCTGGAGAATTGAGGGAAAAAGGTGATTTGACCATCCAAGATCCCACTAAACCATTGTAGGGTTGTACCTATAAAAGTGCCCATGAACATCTTACATCGATTGCATTCGATCCTTCGAAGGTAATCATTTGAGCATTGAATGTCGTGAGATGACTTTCAAGGTCCTCTGCTCCCGAAAAGGCGATTTTAGGTGTGATATAGTGAGGTGGCACAGGCTCATCCGTAATTTCCTACGAGAATGGCTTGGGATTATCTCTCGATGACGAGTTCAGAGATTGTTTCCTGGAGGAACGTCGGTCATGACGATGCAGGCTCTTCCACAATTCCTTATTGATTTTGCGCAACTTCTCATTGGTTTGCACGTGTTCCTTCATAGCTATCCGAGATGCCTCGATTTCTGTCATTAGACAATCTTGCAGGAGCTCTTGCTCTACTCGGGCTTCTTCTCCACTTTTGCTCAGCCTTGGCTTCTTATTGGATTCGCTTTTGCTCTCTTCGATATTCTTCGTTCACCTCTTGGAGGGCCCTCATGGCCTCCATGACTTGCTGTAAGGCGAGGGCATCACTTCCTTTGAATCCTAGCAGGCCTTGCCTTGTGTTTCTCATCACGTCAAAAGGCTCAGTCTCAAATGTGGATGAGATCAAGTTTTATCAGGCCCCACGGTGGGCGCCAAATGTTCTCGTCGGTTGACCTCAGACGAATTGGGTGGGCAAGCTCCTTTTCTGATTTGTCTCCAATTGGTGCTCAAACATGTCGCTCCACTTGGACAAAGGGGGCTTTACCTGTTGATCACACTCGACGATCAAGTTAGTGAGAGCATTCAAAAATATCAAATCAGTTTCAGTCTCAAGTACTAGAAACCGCATACCTTTTACTCGGGGTCTCAAGCCCCTTTTATAGATATCTCTTCAACAATTTTCTCTGATGAGCATATAATCTCAACAGAAAGCATATAATTATAACAGAAAAAGAATTTGCTTACGTGCACTTTTATTCTCGGGTACTAACAATAGCAAGACAGTTTGTTCACAGGCCAACTTTATTCTCGAGTGTTTGCTACTTTACTCCCAACAACTTTTATTTATATTTAATTATCGAATATATTATAACCAATCTGAATATTCTCTATATTTTTTATTATCTTTTCCGAGCTGACCACCAATATTTGGGTCGAGCTCATGACCCACCTTTTGGGCCCAAAACCGAGCTGACCATATCCCAATGCTTAGATCGAGGTTCTGAGCACTCATGTCCAGTACACCTAGAAACAAAGTGAATCGATTATTGAAGAATTTAATCAATTAATTTCAGAGACTAGTTGAAAACACATTAATCTACTCTCAGTTTCTATCGATTAACAAAATATATAATCAATTATCCTATTCTAAAACATCTCAATAATAGTTTAATCAATTATTTAAAATATTAATCGATTAACACAATCATAAAACCTTTTTCACATTTTTTTAACCTTAGAAAACAATTTCTCTTAGTTAATTATAAGATTGGTTATATGGTCAATTGAAAACCTTGTGACTACCTTATGTGCAATACTCTCAAGCACATTTAGTGAAAGTTATAACACTCAATATATCTTGAACATCATCGTCTTCAAACATTATTATCAAAGCAATTATTTTGAGGCTTAACATTGTTTTTCAAGTCCAATGGATAGTCTCTTCCTTAGGAATTTTATTTTCAAAATGAGGGATACATTATTATTTTCTTTCTTCTTAAAATTTGAACTGAGACTCTCAAAATTCTCCTTCAAGCTTTTAATATCTTTATTCAGTTTTCCTTTTTATTTCAAATATTTTTCTTTTGAATCAGAGTCATCTATAACAATAACCCTATGTTTTAAAACTTCAATCTATTTTGATAAAGCTTTTACATCTCTTCTTTTTATTTTCCAAAAGCATGAAAAAGGAGAGAGGAGTTAGAGAGAATCACATGGTATGCTTTTATAACATAATGTAAGTTACAAAAATCAATCCCATCTCCGAACTCATCTCATAAGTGTCCAAATGATGTATCTCCCACAAGGCACAAATTTTCCATTTCCTCTACTTCGTTAGATCAAAGTTCAAAAGACTTTGTTTGGTTTTTATTTTGTGCTTAAACAAAAAATTGTAAAACATATATTTATGAGCACTAGGTCTCATTAGACACAAGTTTTAAAAGTATTCCTAAGCCTTTTGTGTGTGAGGAAGAACAATGTTTGTGTTCATAGCCAACTAAAAAAGTGTTCATCATCTTGTATCCATCTTAGAACATTTATATCTTTAAGGGAGCACAAGTTATGATCTTTGAAATCACACCCTTTGTAATCAAATTGCTTTAGCCAAGAATGGATGGATGCAAAGAATAATGGCAAGAAGTGGTTATGTCCAAACAATACTTGTAACTTATCCAGGAGAGGTTGTGTTCAAAGAATACTTGTATTTAGCCAGAAATGATTGTGTCCATAGAAAACTTGTAGTTTAGCAAGAAGTGGCTAGGACCAAATGATACTTGTATCTTGTAGTGATAGTATGCCTTAATGAAACTTGGTCGAGTTGATCAAGAACTTGATGTATTTTGTGTATTTAAACCTCCAATTTCTAAAGCTAACATTTTTTTATCTCGATATTTGTTAGAGATTGATTAGAGGTCATCTAATAGCTTTGGAATACATTCACAAATGATAAAACCAACAAGGGCTTGTACAAGAGTAATATAAAATAAAAGTGAACACTTTTTTTTATATTGGTTCATCCCAAGTTATGTTACGTCTAGTTATTCTTTTCCAACTGAAAATGGGCTTCACTAATCAAATATGATTACAAGTATTCATTCTATTTTCAACTTACAAACAAGTAGACAATTTCACTCATGATCAACCATTTTTCTCTTGAGATAACAAAGAGTACACTGTGTTGTTTTTGGCTAACTATATGTCACTGTTAAAAATACAACAAAAGTTGTTTAGTATTTACAAGGAAAACCCTTAAAAAGAGAATATATAAACTAAACACTTATTACAATAAAGTTTAACTTCACATAAGTGAATGATTTACATGTATAACCCTCACTCTAAAATTGTTTAGTAAACAGACTTTTTACAATAAACACTTAAAAGCTTTTAGAATAGTTTTGCATGCAAGTCTCATATAACTTTCATATGTTTTTTTTATATGTATGAATTCACTTTTATTTTACATATGTCCTAAAAGGAATCATTCTTCACATTATCCTCTGTGCTAGCAATTTTTGTGTATATGCTTGATTTTTCATTAATATACTCAACATACATGTTGAAGACATTTTTTTCTTTGCTTTTTCTTTGTATTTTTAACAATGTCATATTCAACATACAAACTTAGAGGTTAATGTGCTTTGTAGAATAATTTATAGGAAATGTGATTCAACTTCTTTCAAAGGTTTTTGCATTGATGAATGTATCTTGTGATTTTCCCATGTTAACTTCATTTGTTTTGTAGTAAAATGTGTTCCTTTTATCACTTGTTGGTCTTCATCTTATCCTTGTTCACTTGTCTACACTTTGTTAGGTATATGCATATGTATTTGGGTTTAACGTTTCCTTATATGGTCTTTATGTTTTTGTGTTTAGAGTTTCTTTAGACTTGTGCCAACACTTCTTTTACTCTTATACACTTCATTCATTCTTATAGACTTATATAATTTGTTATACACTAATTAATTTTGTTAGAGACATCAAAACATATTGTATCATCAAAATTATGTATGTTCTTAACAATATTCATTGAAATACATCCTATATTCAATTAAATTTTAATTTCATGAGGTTTCTCTCTCTAAAAATTTAATTTTTAAACTACAATAAAAAATAAAATATTTATAATAGAAATCATAGCAAAATATTAAAAAATAAAGATAATTTTTTTAATCCTGGAATAGAAGGAAGTGTGGAGGGATGTTATATGTAACAATTCAAACAATTAAAAAAAATCTGGAAACGATAATATAAAAGGTTTGAAAAGTGATAAATAAACTCATTGAATATGTTCTCTTTAGTTGACTTTCTCACCAGTTGACTTTGGTGACAAACTCTAGCTTCGGTCTGTCTCCTCTGGAATTTGTTCTATGTCTTGTTGCACTGGAACGTGGCTCCGTTGAAACAGATGGAGTTCTACCTGTTGATCACACTCCGATGATCAAGTCAGTAAGAGCTTACTAAAATTCAAGAAGTATTCAGTTTCAATCTAAAAAGCAACGTACCTTTACCTGGGGTTTCAAGTCCCTTTTATAGCTTATCTCTTGTAATAGCTCTCACGAGAATCTAATCTCAACCGAAAGCATACGTAACGGGAAAACATTCTGTTTATGGGTGCCTTCTCTCGAGGTGCTACAACAGAAAGGAATCTTATCTCTAATGAGAGCATAAAATAATAACAAAACAACCGCTTGCCAACAGGGCACCATCATAAGCACCAACAACAAGGAAATATTCTGTTTACGTGGACACTTTTACTCATGGTGCAACGTTATCTTTTACTATGCATGCAACTTAACCACCGCGTGCCCTAAAACAAACACACCTAGGTTAAAAAATATTTACGTGACTTAACCATCACTTGTACTATACGTACCCCTAGGTTCATATATGCCCTTTACTAATAACCTTATATTAGTGTATAAAGAGATTATTTTAATTATGTTCCAACAAGCTTACTAACATAGCTGGATCAAATCCATAACCCACTTTATAGGTCCAACAGTCAAGTTGATCTGCCAACACCGTGCACCGAGCTCGGCACCGAGCTCCGATCACTAAGCACTTTGTCCAATACAAAATACTAGAACAATTTGTTTAGTAAAACAATTTTCAATTTTTGTAGTTATTATGATATTTGTTTAACTATGATAGTTGTACTTTTTCCCGATTAAAATACGGTTTATTTCTACCCGTTAATAATGGAGATTTGATTTTTCATAGTTGGCTTTTGGTGTATATTCTTTTACTTTTTTTTTTATCTTTCTGATCTTTATATTTATTAACCAATTTTTAAGTTTTTATATTAAAAAATTATAAAAGTTAATTTTTTTATTATTATATAATTATAATAATGAATTTTTAAATAAAAATTAAATATTTTCTAATTATTTTTATATATTTTATTATAATTTTATTTTTATTTTAATTCTATTATATAATTACCACATTATGAAAATTCATAATTTTTTTACAATTCTTTTGTATGTACAATTTTTTTTAATCTTAATATAAATTAGTAATATTTTTAAATAATTTTATTAAATAATAAAATTCTTTATCATAAAAAAGGGTTTGTGCGCTACTGATAAATGTAAAACAATTATAAAAGATGTCTATTTATAGTCTCATTATACTGCCAAAATATAAGTGAAACAACTTTAGACAGAGGTTTTTATTATTTTTAGATACTATAAACATTAAATAAGAAAAAAAAAAAAAACTAGTGTGATAATCTTTTGAAAAGAATCCACACATAAGCAGTTGTACCCGGAAGACAAAACGTAACCGGCTGACATCGGCTATGACCACCGCTTTAAAGCCACCAACCAGGTTGCGCTCCCTCCAACCACCGCCGCTGCTTTTCCCTGGTTCCAAATCGTGTGTTTCTCCCTCTCCTCTTTCTCAATTTCATTTTGTTGCATCTAATCCTCTCTGAACCATATTCTTGATTGCAGGTTCAAGTTCCCAACCACTCAGCTTCCCACAGTAAAATGTAGTCACTCCTCTTTCGAAGTATGCTCTTCTCCAGTTACACTACCGCCTTTGCTTTACCAATAACCATTTCCATTGTTGCACTTACAAAAACTATAATTGATTTTGTCTCGTGAAATTTAATTTTGGTAAAGATACCGTGCATGTTTGGATTGAATTTGCGAGAGCCTGAAATACCTTTTACCCTGGAATAAGCAATTTTTATTTTACGTTTTTCATTTTGATGTATTGGAATTTGTTATTGTGCATTGGATGGATTGGGACATTAGGATGGAAATTGCAGGAATGTATATACTGAAAACTATATTTTTGCTTAAGGTTCGAGAGGTTAGCTATCAACCACCGGGGACTCAGCTTAAACTTCTAAATTCAGTTAGCTTTTCACTTCCAGAGAAAAGGTACGTAATTGTTTGTGTCTTTGTTTCATGGTATTACTAACTTCAAAATATGGTATGAAAGTTGTCAATAATGCGTCTTCCTTCCTAGTTTTTTTTTTATTATGTGGTAGCTTATTTCTGTCAATTGCAACAGTTTTGGTCTAATTTTCGGACAGAGTGGAAGTGGAAAAACAACCCTGTTGCAGGTTATACTTTTTATCCCTTTAGTTCATGTTGCTTTTAGTTGGATGGTGGTCATAGCTCACGAAATGGCCTTGCATATCTCCATTTAGCTTCTTGCAGGAATAAGCAAACCAACGTCGGGATCCATTTACATCCAAAAGTATGGGGATGATGGAAATCCGAGTCAAACTGCAGAGCCCTTGGTGCCGGAAAGGGTTGGTATTGTCTTCCAGTTTCCTGAGAGGTATGAATATAAACTACTTGAATTTAGTAAGAGAATTTGTTATCTCTAGCTTGCATTTGTTTTAGTCTCTGTGTCGTAAATCTTGACAACATGTCAAATATGTTGTTTGAGTGGAAGTGAATTGGCTGTTAAGGATGAGTAATTGGGTGTGAAGAAGAGGAAGAAAGGGGATGTGAAGGTGAAGGCTGTGAAAAGTGAAGGTTTTGAAAAGTGAAGGCTTTGAAAAGTGTGAAGGCTAAGAAAAGCAAGAAGGCTTCGTGAGTTGAACTATGTTGTTCTTCAGTGACATATGTTAGAAATTGATGCTTGCTGCAGCTTTGTGCAAGCCTATGGTTTTGCTTGTTGAGAGTCCTTAGGTGGATTTTTGTTTTTGACCATGTTATTATGGCGGTTGTTTTTGTGTTGGTTCAATCTGTCACTTGCTACTAAAATTACTCTAATTGAGGCTTAGAATGTTGTTAAATGGGTAAAATCAAAATGTTGCATTCTCTTAGAAAGTGGTCTTTAAGTCTTAAACTCAACTTTTCAAACCGGTTTTGCAAGGTAAAGTTTGCATCCACTTATATACTATAATTTGTCATATCTTTAGTTGATGTGGAATCTTCAATACACTCTCTCACATCGAGAACGAGACATCTCAAACGTGAGAATAAAGGCCCAATAGCGGGTAACACAATAGACTCAACAAATCTCATTAGAATATGTTTGAATACCATCTTAGAAAGTGAATTTTAAGCTTAATTCCAACTCACAAAATAATTTTTTTTATTAAACTTCATGATAGACATCACCATGAAACTTGGCATCTCAGTTAGACTAACACTGCAGGATCCAACACACAAAATAAATTTTGTAAGATGAGGTTTGCACCAACATAGAAATATATATGTGTATATATATATGTATATATATTATAATTTGGTCATATATTTTATCGATGTGTGATTTCTAACAAACTCCAACAAGTACAATGCACTTGTGTTATTTAGATATTGCATGTTGTTGGAGATGTACTTAGAAATTCTGTCATGAAAGTTAGTGTTTCACTTTAAAGCAACAAGTTTCAAGAAAAATTGATAGGAGAATGCTGAAAAATAAAAAAATAAAAAAGAAGTTAGAGTTTGACTCTTAGGATACTTGCAAATTTCTTGTGGCTCACTCTTAGACAGGGAAACAAGAAGCAACGAAGCTTTAAACATAGATGTCTTGTAGCCCAAATTCCCAAAAATAATCATGTCAAAATGAGTACCAAAACTATTTTAATTTTATTGATGAATGTGTAATTGTCCGGAAGAAGTTCTGTTAATTATTTTGAGGATTAGTAAGGACCAAAGAGGGACTTATCTTGTTTTAACAACTAGTTTGTCTGCCTCTATTACGAGATAGAGGCGTTTTTCAAGTTTCTTGTTGGTGTTTAGCACATGGGTTTTGTTATGATTGTTTGTGTCAAATCTATGGAGGGATGAAGTATCTTTTATTTATTATCTTTCTACTATTACTGTGTCCTTTTGTAACGTGTTATGAAGAATTTCTTATCGTCCATATGCCTTCACTTTCTTGTTTTCTTTATATATCATATTTTGGCCATATCTCTTAGATGATTTGTGATCTTAAACACACCCTCTGAGAACATCAAGCATGGGAATAGAGGAGTGCTCTATTGTGGGTGGTACGATAGACCAACAAACCTCGCTAGGATAGACATTGATACCATCTTAGAAAGTAGACTTTAACTTTAACTTAACCTTACAAAACTAACATAATAATGTGAGGTTTGTAACCCACTTATATATATATATTATAATTTGGTCATATATCTAGATGATGTGGGATCTTCAACGATGATAAATGGATTGTCCAATGCATGAGTCCAACCATTGTTAGATTTGGAGATGATCAAATTTATGTAGCCTTTACCCCTATGGACAATGAGGCTTTGTGTGACTAAAGAACCATGAATTCATGACCCCAAATCACAAGGCCTCATTATTCCTAACTTAGTGGCTCACCATCTTGTTTTCAAAATATTTTTGTTGATGGAGAAAAATGTATTATATCACTGTCTAACATTAAGATGTAAATAAATATGATATTTATGCAGATATGTTCTCTATACTCTTACCCAAAAACAAGAAGCAGCAAGATATACCTTTTGTAGCATTAGAAATCACTTTCGTTTGGTCTTTCTTCAAATTGAAACATTTTGAACTTTGAAGTACAATTATGTTTATTCTAATATCAAAATATTTGTGGCAATTTACACGGTTTAAATATCTTTTAAATTGCTAATAAGACTAAATTGTACCTTCCTTGATCTTTTATTCATAGTGGTATGTTGTTTAATTGTCTACATTGTACAATTTGATCAATTTTCATTTTTGTTGGATTGTCATTTCTAAAGTGCTACACATTTTGGTGTTGCAACCTAGGTATTTTGTCACAGATAATGTGCTTGATGAAGTCACTTTTGGTTGGCCAAGGCAAAAGGGTAACCATCACCTTAGGGAGAATCTTACTCTAGGGCTACAAAGGGCAATTAACTGGGTAGTTATGCCTTTGTATACCACCAAATGTATTCTTATATATATATATATATATATATATATATGCATACATATATATATGTATCTTCATCTTATTTTCATTGTTTGTTACTATAGGTTGGGTTAAATGGTATATCATTGGATAAAAATCCTCACTCCCTCAGTGGGGGTTACAAACGCCGCCTTGCCTTGGCAATACAATTAGTAAGGTGTTCTATTTTGTATTCCTTCTTGTTATTGCTTCATGCTTTCACCTGATTGGCTCCTCAGTTGTTGATGGATGCTATCTCATTTAGTTTAGATGTCAATCAGTTGGCATATAGTTCATGGTTTTTTCAAATGTACTTTTCAGGTGCAAACCCCTGATCTATTGATATTGGATGAACCTCTTGCAGGACTCGGTATGACAATGCTATTGTGACTTCTTATTTTGTTTAGTTGTTTGTTATTGTACTCAATGAACTTACTGCTTTCTTCTTCCCATCAAAGTCTTCGATTAAATCATATTAAAAATCCAGGTTTTGTTTCAATTTTGTTCCTTACAATTTTTTTGTAATGCAATTGTTTTAGGAAATTGTTAGGAACCAAGAATTATAAAGAGAAGAAAAGAAAGGTTTTTATTGAATAGAAAGAAAAGAACAAGAAATAGGAGAGCACTCTATCTTTCAAGGGCTTCCCCTTCACAAGTATTGTGATATTGTCTATCATAGGGAGGGAACGCATTGGCTACTGCATGCAAATTCAGGTCTGGAGGCTTAGGTGGTGGTGGGAATGAGAGGGGGTTTTGTATCAAAGTCTCTGCACCCAGTAAGTTGAAATTCCTAGATTCTGATGTCATTGATGTTCTAGCCACCTTCATTATCAAATCTTGATCCCACAATGATTTCTTATGCATATGAAGTAAATCTGAATTTGGGAAAAAATGATGCTTGGTTGCATCTCCACCTTCAACTTTCTTACTGGTTAGCTCTATAATTGGCCTATCAAGAAAAAGATCATTACATCATATAGTCTTCTCTTTCTTTATTGATGCATCCCCTTCTGCCCTTTTTTTCACTGCAGAGGGTGTGATTCTTCATATTTGAGCCTTCTCCCACCTCTTGGGTCTTCTTCTCTTCATCATTAACAAATTTCTCTCCTCCCTCCAACATTGTGTCCCTTTTCTTGATGTCCCGCAACAATTATTTAATTTCTTTCTAGTCCAGAAGGCTTTCCTTCAAGAACTTGGTGTCCGTTCTAACAGATTTCTCTCATCCCTCAGACATTATGTCCCCTTCTTGATGTCCTGCAACATTTCTTTTATTTCTTTCAGGTCCAGCATGCTTTCCTTCAACCCCATAATTTCCGCTCTCATTTTCGAATTCCATCTTCCGTGTTTGCTGATAAACTTCTCTACTGCCGCCATTCTCTGTTCCATCTTTTCTTCCTCCCTCTTGGTTTTTCAGATCCAGCAGGTCAGACCAATATGTTAGGGACCAAGAATTATAAAGAGAAGAGAAGAAAGGTTTTATTGAATAGAAAGAAAAGAACAAGAAATAGGAGAGCACTCTCTCCTTCAAGGGCTTTCCCTTCACAAAGAGCTAGAGCTCAATCTACTAAAATATTACCCACTCCCCCTCACCCTCTCCCAATCTCCAGTTCAATTTTGGTAGACTCAAGAGTTTGAGATCGTGTCACTAAGTTTGTGGTTGGGCACAAAAACGATGAGAAAAATTGTCATTCTAGTTTGCATTTTGAAAACCCTAAAACCCAAATAAAATCCAAAGTGAAAACGTGTATCATACATCCATTTTTGCATTTCGTCTGTGGTTGGCATTGCTCTGCGTTGCATCTCCGGCATCGTTTCGTTCCTCTTCTCTCATCACATTGTGGTTTTGACATCGTTTTGTTTTTTATGTTGGTGGCTCATGTCCTACTTCTCTTCTCGTGGTGATTTTGTTAACTTTGCCACACATGTGAAAAAATATCTTTCATTTCTTCATATTATAATTTTTCTTGTTTGTAATTTTTTTACAATTTATTTTCCTATTTTGTCTTTGTTTTTTTTATTTTTGTTTTCTGTTTGCATTTTTTCCTTTATTTCCTATTTCTGTTTTTAAATCAATTTTTTTAAAGTAGTTTTTTTCTATTTCATTTTTAGTTGCAAAAAATTTAGGATGTTCGGAAGTGCAACTGGTTTACATTCTTTTGATTTCAATGCAAATTGCATCCTCGCTTTCTAGACCTAGAAGTAAAGATGGGAAGTAGGACAAATGTTGGACGGAAACATGGAGTAGATGTTTAGAGCAATGGAAAAAACTTAAATGTAGTTATTGCTCAAAGGAGGAATTTTCATATTCAAGCATCATATTGTGCAATGTAGTCAAAATCGAGAGTTTACTCGCATACTCGCACAAGTTAGTGAGATTGGAAGGCCAGCCGAGGTGACTCGGTCGATGGATCGGTATCGAAAAGGATCGGAGCAAGGCGCCGCGCGGACCAGTGGATCGGCTAAGGTTGTCAATCTTGGATCGTGACTTGTGCGCGACCATTTTTGGCCAAGAAAAATGGAACTTGGTTGCTCCAGCATAGAGAATGAGGTTTTGCATCAACAACTTCGATGGTCTTGTGCGGTGGCAGCGATGGTGGCGCGCTCTGGTGAGGCTGTGAGTGTGGCGGAAAATGAAGAGATTAAAGGGGGATGATGTGTGGCACATGGAAGTGAAGAGCTGGTGCCCAAAATAAACCCTAAAACCTAATTCAAACATTTGGGCTTTGGCCCAATTTCATATCCAGTCTATTGCAACCCTAATTCAAATCCCTAATTCAAATTAAGTCATTGGAGAAGTATTTTGTAGTAGCAAGAGGAAGTGAGTAGCACTATTATTTAAAATCCTAAATTTATTTAGGCCTTACTTGACCCATTTTAAATATTATAAACCAATAATTTTAATTCACATCAGATTTCTAATATTTTATTTAATTTATCTATAAATGTATATTGTAACACTATAAATATATATTATAACACTATTAGTAATTCTTACGAGTCGAGTTGCAATCCTCGAGTTACGATCTTTTATCTCCTCTCCGGTCCTCTTACGAGTTACAAATTTGACTACATTGATCTTGTGTCTAGAAGAAATTAAAGTTGTAATGATGAAAGTTATGGTAGAGGCTAATGAAGCATCAAAGAAGAAAAGAATGCTAAATATTATTGAAGAGTTTGATCATGAACAAAGTGAACAAGTGGATACCACTCAAAGTAGTAGTATGATGTTCAAAAAATAAAGGAAATTTAGTCATGGTGTTCAAGCTATTTTAAATTAGTTGTATAAAAAGGGATAAAGAAAAAGTGGACAAAAGCAATTACAATTACTAATTGCTCGTGCCCTGAGTATAATGACAATTACAATTAGGATCAACTTATGACTCCTTGATGATCATTTTTAAAACTGGATCTTTTTTTAACTTCTTCCACCATCTTCTGAATATTTTCCTAGTAGGGTATTAACCTTGCAATTCTATGTCCTAATGCATCCTAAAAAGAGCATTTGCCACTCTATTTGAAGCTCCTGCCTTATACACAATTTCAAACTCATACCCCAACAATTTGGCCTACCAATACTATTGATTTTGTGTTGTAATCCTCTGCTCCAACAAATATCTCAAAATATTTTGATTAGTAAAAACAATGAATTTATGCTTTGAGAGAAGATTCAGCTAAGACTGGTCTTTTGTCTTGAGTAAGGACAACCCCTACTCCCTTGTCTAAGGCATCATACTCTATTGAGAAAGGTCTTTAAAGTCTAGTAATGCCAATATTGGGGCTGTAGTGGCAGCTTGTTGCATCAACTTGAAAGCCCCTAAACTCTCTTGTGCTGATTAAACTTTCCTTTTTCCAAATTAGTTAGAGGACGCATTATATGACAATATTTACTAACAAATTGTCTATAACATCTTGTCAACCCTAGGAATCCTCTCAAAGCATTCAATTTCTTAGGGAAGAGCCATTGTAAAATTCCCTCTCTTGATATGGACACGTATACCCCCACCTTTGAATTACCAAAATTGCATTTCTTTTGATTTGCAAAGAAGGATTGATCTAGCAACCTAGCCAAAACTTGCATCACATGTTGTAGGTGTTCCTCCCATGATTTGAGGTAAATCAAAATGTCATAAGAAATAACCAACACTCCTTCAAAGGAAAGGTTTTAAAGTAATACTCATGGCACACTGAAAAGTTGTTGGAGTATTAGTTAATTTGAATTACATGACTAAATATTCATAACGCCCTTGGTCCATTTTGAAAGTTTTTTTGGAATATCTAGCTTGTGTATCCTTTTCTGGTGATAAGTGCTTTCATTTCTACTTTAGAAAAATAGGTAGCTCCATTAAACTCATCCATCTATTCTTCTATAGGGAATTTACCTAGAATAGCAACTTTGTTTAAAGTCCTATAATCAAAATAGAACCTCCAACTCTCGTCTTTTTTTAACCAAAATAATTGGACTCGAATAAGGACTATTACTTGGTCTGATAATGCCCAAGGCTAGCATATTTATGACTTGTGGCTCAATTTTATTCGTCAACACATGAGAATATCTGTATGGTCTCACATTCACAAGGTCTACTCCAACTTCAATAGGAATTTGATGATCATAATCTCTAGTAGGTGGAATTCCTTTTTGTTCCTGAAAACCCCCATGAAACACTAGCAACAATTCCTGTAACCAATTCCATTGTTCTCTAGTAAACTCTTGCTTTATAATATGCATTTGTTCCATTCCCCACATAACTGATATCTTCCCTACTTCAGACTTGACTATCTTTTTTAAAGATTTGGCAGAAATTAAAGTTTTAGATAAACTAAGATCTTCTTTTGTAACAATATTCTGACCATAATGCATAAAAGACATTTGTAACTCCTTCCAATTTGTCTTTACCTCTCCTAAAGTTACCAACCATGCTTCTCTGAGAATCACATCCACTCCCCCTGATTTGAACAAGAACCTTTCATCCCATAAGATCCTATATGTAAATCCAAATTTTTGTAGCTTTCTTGAGTAGATTTTTTGTTATCATACCCCAATCTATCATAATAATGTGGTGTTGATTAAAACTTCTAGATCCAATCGCTTTATCAATTTCCTTGACCCAAAATTATGAATGGCTCCACCATCAATTAATATCATCACTTCTTGCTCATGTAATTCCCAATTAAGCTTCATTGTGCGAGGTTGGGTAAATCCTGCTCCTAATAGTTTCCAAATCCACCGATTGACAATCAACCTCATCCCCTTCTTCATCTCTCTTTTCTTCTTCAATTTGCCTTATCTTTGTCTCAACTTGGCTCACATCCTCCTCCACCATAATTGTTACATTCAATTTTTTTTGGACACGATGGCATGGGGCATAAGAACTTGCACATCCAAACAACCTTCCTTCCTCCCTTCAAAATTTTTGGATCGCATGTTTGAAATGCCCTGAACTGCATTATTTTTTAAGTATAGGAGCTATTTTTGCCACTCAATGAACCACCCCTTTTAACATCTCTTCTAACTTGATATTTGAATCCTGAAATTGCACCTGACCCATTTTTCCACGCACTCTCATACCTCTTGGCATCAATGTTGTCAAGATCGCGAGTTCAATCGCATACTCAACAAGTTTGGAGGGCCAACCGAGGTGACTTGGCCAACGGATCGAATCAGAGGATCGGCATAGGTTGTCGATCCTAGATCGTGACTAGTGCACGACCATTTTTGGCCAAAAAAAGGGAACTTGGTTGCTACAGTTAAAACCCACCTGTCATCGCTCGCACTAGCTGTCGTCGCACTCGCCACCATCATCGTCGTCACTCTCCCTGTTGCCGTCGTCATCCTGTCTTGCGCTCACTCTTGCCGCGTTCGCAGCATTCATAACCACCTTTGGCCACCATCGCCATCACCATCGCCGATTCCACGGCTGTGCCTACTTTGGTGTTCTCCTTTTTTACACGCATTTATCGCTATTCTCTTCTTTTTTGCTATTTTCTTTCTATTCTCCTCTTTTTTATTCCCTCAGAGTGCTCTTCTTTTATTGGTGCCTTCTATAATGGCTTCAAGTTATTAGTTATTTTATGTATGAACATTTTATGAGTTGTATTATGTATTGAATATTATTTTTCATACCTTAATAACTCTTACGAGTTGAGTTACAATCTTTTATCTTCTTTTCGATCCTCTTACGATTTACGAGTTTGACAACATTGTTTGACCTATTTCATAGTATCTTTGCACCTTGGGCTACCTCCATGTTCTGTTAATTCTTGAGTATCATGTGGACACACCAAGTTCTTGATATCAAGGCTTAACCCATCCAAAAAATAATCCAACTATTTTTCTTCCCCATTTGGCTTTAGCTTACACAACCAAAAGCTCAAATTCTTGTGTGTGCTCTTTTACACCTCCAGGTTGTCTCCACAAGGCTAGTCTTTCATATGCCGAACCTTTACCATTGTCACTAAATCTCCTCTTCAAAGCCTTTGAAAAACCCTTCCAAGAAGGATTCTTGGTTTTAATGTGCCAATATTGAAACCAATGTACTATGGTATCTTCAATACTAATCAAGCCCAACTTTAACCATCTTGCGGGTCTCATTTGTTGCACTTCAAAAATTTCTTTGCCTATGCCAACCATCCTACAGGATCTTAACCCTCAAAAGTAGGTAATTCTACATTCTTGGTTGAAAATCTTATTAGAAACTCCTTTTCATACCTTTCTTTCTCGTCTTCTGACTCTTCTTTTGATTCTTGACCCTCATGATTCACTGAATTGTTTGCTTCTAAATTTATTGATTTTTCAAGCTATTTTGTCTCAATGGTAATTTCTTCATATATCCTCCCTTCTTCTTCGACAACCTTCATTTCTAGCAACCCCACTTGAGCTTTCTCTTCCTTTACTTACCTTTTTTTTCTCTCTTAGTTTGTCTTTTCGTATTTTCATTTTTTTATTTATTTTGAATACAAACACTTATGTTCCATTTGTTCTACTTTTTCCCTATCTTTATTTTCTCTATACCTACTAATAGGACCTGTGAGCCCATAATGGGTGCAAATCAAGAGGTTATATCTAACAATTTCCCACTTTTCAGATTGGAAAGCACGTGCTGATGTTGTGAAGCTTTTGAAGCATTTGAAAAAAGAATTGACGGTGCTAGTTGTTAGCCATGATTTGAGGTTGCTTCAATTTACTCTATCATATTGATGATGTTCATTTTTTCTTATTATATTCTTCTATTATGCATTTGTTCAATTAATGATTTGTGAATGTGATTTTTAAATTCTAACTTTATAAATTCGTTTTTGACAAACTCAACCAAAAGATTAGATAAATAGAAAATGCGGAAGGAGATAAGAGATGAAGAAGATGCCACAATCAAGATAGGTTGATAAGCTGCAGAAGATTATTCTCTTTGCATTAGCAATTCAAAGATAAAAATGAAAAGTCCTTCACAAGAACCTAAAAAGGATTTCTCTACACAAGCATAAAGTGTAATACACAAATGAGTCCAAACTACTCTGTTCACATAACATCAGATTTCCTACACTACAGTACTTGTATGTGACAATCAAAGTGCTGTAGCCATTGCTCACAATCCAGTTTTTCATAATCGTACTAAATACATGGAGATTGATGATTGTATTTGTGCGAGAGAAGGTTCTCGCCAAGGTGCTCTATATCTATCATATTCCTGCTCTTGATCAGTGGGCAGATGCTCCTACAAAGCCGCTATCTTCAGCTCGATTTACGTTTCTTTGAAGCAAACTCAATGTGAAGAAATTCTCTTATGAAAAATCTTCTCCTTGAGTCTGAGGGAGGATGCTAGTAAGAATTTTTAGTGTACAGCTGTCTAGCTGTTTGCTTGTATGCTAATGTACAAGTGTTTAGCTGATATGTCAGTGTACAGTTGTACAACTGTTTGCTTGTATTGTATGTTAGTGTACAACTGTCCATTGTAATACTCATATTAGCTAACAATGCTAGGCGGTAGTACACAGCTACTGAACGGTGCAAACATTATAAATACTTGTAATATTCATTTCATTGATTGGGTTGAACAATTAATAAAGTTGCTCTCGTTCAGTTTCTCTAATATTAACTCAAACAATGCCATTGACTCAATACAACACTACTACACTCTGCTCTTTCTAACATTAAGTGCTTAGTATTATTAGTAGTCCATCTTGTGTCTTGTTGCATTTATTCCATTTAATTATCGTTGACTACATAGTCTATCCCTAAACTGAACATACTTCTTCCTTAACCATAAAACCCTTCTTTATTATTAGTATCATTTTATTGTAACATAATAATAGTCTCTTTTTACCTTTTCTGATATACCAAAATTTCCTTGCAAACTTGCCACCTACTCTTTTTATACCAGTTTCTGCATTGTGCAATCAACCAATGAAGGTTATTGTTGATGGTCTTAAAAAAAAGGATAAAATCTCTATTTAATCCTGTAAAATATATTTGTTATTAAGTTTGATTGTGTAGTTAATTTGTTTCCCAATATAGCTAGTAATTATACTAGTTTTTGTACAATTCTTTGTTACCATTTTTTTTCCAGCTTACTTTTAGGTAATTCATTACTGTCATATTTGCTTTAATTTGTAGGATTTATTAATCATCAATAATATCTCATATTTTCAACTTGGTATAAGAGCACCATCTTTGGGCCTTTAATTTGTAGCCATGGCTAATAGTTCTTTAGCTATCAACACTGATCAAAATCCACTACCTCCAAAGTAAAGGATCTCATGCTGATTCTCATTTTGTTCAAATCACTTTCTTTCAACTTAATGGGTTGAAACTAACTCTGATGGCCTGTTCAATGTATATTTGTGGCAGAGAAAAGCTTGGATACCTCATTTGTGAGCAATCCATGGCCAACACTAATGATCCACATTATGCTGTCTAGGATTCTGAAAAATCCATGGTGATGACTTGGTTGGTAAAGTCCTTGGAGGAAGACATTTGTAGCAATTATGTGTTATTCCTTAGCCAGAGAATTGTGGGATAGTGTAACTGAATGTATTTCAATGATCTCGGGAATAAATCTCAAATCTATGAACACACCTTACAAGTTAGAGAAATTTGGAAGGGAGGTGACAATATGAGATGAGATTTCCACTCCTTGAAGCGGGTGTGGCAGGACCATGATCTCTTCAACACCTGCAAGCAGAAGACAACCAAGGATGCCAAACACCAACAACAAACAGTAGGAGGTAGAACATTCCAGTTTCTTGTTGGTCTCAACAAGGAATTGGATGAAATTCACGGTAGAATCATTGGGAGAGCAGTCTCGTCCTCATTAGGTGAAATCTTTGTAAAAGTCAAAAGAAAGAACCTCACAGAAATGTGATAATGGGAAAGACAAAAGTGGATCCTCCTTCTAAGACTAATGCCTTGGTTGCAAAAGCTACTTCTCCTTAAAGTTCAACAAACCAAGAGAACTTCTCAATTTTGTAGTGTGATCACTTCAAACAAACCATGTCACATTAGAGAAAGCTGCTGAAAAGTTCATGGGATATCAACAGGTTTAAAGGAAGTAAATAAGGTCCTAATTCAAACCCTATAGCTACAACTCATGAAGCAAGAAAAATGTCTTTATGTCATAAACAAATTGCGGAACTTATAAGGTTGGTAAAATCTAGTTCTTTATCTAGTATTTCTAGTGGTTATCTGGCACAGATAAGTAATTTTATTTTCTCTAACTCTTAACTGCACCTCAAATATTTGTATACCGTGGATCATTAGTTTAGATGTTCATGATCATACCAACCTTTCTTCTTTACTTAAAACTTATTCTCCTTGTTTTGGAAATAAAAGGATTAGAATTGTAGATGATAGCTTTTCAACAATTGTAGGAGAAGGGATTATTAAATTATCTGAACATATTGACTTAAAAAAATGTGTTGCACTCACCTACACAAGTTAGGTGTAAGTGGGTCTCTATGATTAAGTGCAAGGAAGATGGAAATGTTTAAAGGTACAAAGCTAGATTGGTATCAAAGGGTTTTTGATAGACATGGGAGTAATGAGAGGGGCTGGAAAGTATACTATAGGAAAAAATTTAAGAATAAAAGTAGTTGTTACAAGCGTTAAGACTTTTTGAAAGTCTATATATTCTTATCTTGAGGGGAGTTAAGATAAGGAGAATAGTTGTTACGACAAGGTATGCCCTATGAGAAAGGAAGTCATTTTCTTTGTAAACGAATGTCTGTGTAGTTCTTTGTTGAATAAAATAGATGAAGGCACAATCCTTATGTTTTCCCCATTTCCTTTTATCTTCTTTTTGGAGGCGTGTATCCAGATTTTTCTGACTTGCTGGATTCCTTTAAAGTGTGTTAGAAAGGTGGGTCAGTGAACAAGGAAAAGGTTGTGGCAAAATTGAAGATAGATTTGTCCATTGTTAAAGACTGTCATGAACAAGGTTGTCAAACTCGCGAGTCTACGTAGACTCGTGGGAGCTCCGTAGACTCGACTCGTAGACTCGTAAGAGTCTACTTTCAACATGCAATTCGCGACCACCGCAACCATCGCACAATCCACTTGCAACCCACGTCCACCCAACCACCACACAAACCACCTGCAACCCGCAAACGCTCCGCTCGATCGACCGCCACACTCCACAGAAGAAGACGCAGTGCACAAAAGACGCAAACGCAAACAAAAATGAAACGTGAAACCCTAATTTCCCCATTCAGAACGACAACGTTTTGGGGTTAAAAAAAAACCCAGTTCGACTCGCCAACTCGGACCAGAGTCGCGAGTCCACTCCGAGTCCACCGAGTCTGCATCCAGTCCACCGAGTTTACCCAAAAAACGAATCTGCTACCGAGTTAACTTGGTAAACTCCTTGGAGTTGACTCGTGAGTTTGATAACCATGGTCATGAAAGAGATTAAAGAACTTCTTTGTGAAATCAAGAGAGGAGAGAAATCGTCAGAAGGAGGGGAAAATACTATCAATAATGACAAGAAAAGGGAAGAAAGATCGGTGCATGGAAATAAATTTGATGAAGACGAAGAAAAGATGTTGAGGTCGTAGGCAAAAAGGATGGAATTGCTCACTTTTAAAGGAAACGATATGTTAGGATGGATAGCTCAAGCTGAAAAATTCTTTGAAGTATAGAATGTCATTCAATTGGAAAAATTACATTTGGCTCTTATCAGCATGGAAGGAAACATTGGTTTAAGTTGTCATTAAAAGTCCAAGCACCCATCTTGGAAGGAGTTTAAAATTGTGCTGAGTAGAAGATTTGGAGCCAGGGGGCGAAACATTGCTTTTGAAAGATTAGTAGGTATAAGACAACATGAAAATGTGGAATATTACATCCAGGAGTTTGAGATACTGGTGTCACAAGTTCCTCAAACATCAAAAGATTAATTGCTGGGATATTTCTTTGCAGGGTTGTAATCTAGCATTAGAAATCAAATTCGACCACATTATCCAAGGGACTTGATTAAAGCCATTGAAATTGCTCAGGGTGTGGAGGAAGCTATGCAAGAATAACAACACGTAAGTGAATTTTCTTTCCAAAATAACACATCAAGTTTTTGGTGTCAAGGAAGAAGTGGGGTTGATCATGGGCCGATGCCTTCAAGAATATAAAAAATACACAGGTTTCAATTACAAGGATGGTAATGTGAGGACGAGAACACCTAGTACCACACAAGGATCTCTAGAATAGGAGGAAATGGAACCACGGGACTGAGAAACCAAGGAACCAAAAAACCTTACCTATCTAGAGTATGTTAGGAAGAGAGAAGAGGGAAGATGTTTTAATTGTAGAAGGGCCTATAATCCAGGACATCATTGTCCTAGAAAAAGTTTAACTCTATTCGGATTCTTCTATCCCTTGCTACTAATTTGAATGGCTTGTACATCAATTAGATATAAAGAATGCTTTTTTGAATGGGAAACTTGTGGAAGAAGTGTTTATGAGTCTCCCTCTATATTTAAGGAAGTACTTTGAAGAAATAAAGTTTGTAGACTAAAGAGATCACTGTATTGGTTGAAACAATATCCTAGAATAGGTTTTGAGCGGTTTGGAACTGTGATAAAAGGGCTTGGTTATATCCAAAGCCAAGTTGATCACCTACTTTTCTATAAACATTCTGCAAGTGATAAGATTGCTATTTTAATTGTGTTGAATGTAACGGACTTAGCTATAAATGTTAATGTTCAGGCCATAAACCAGTGAAGGTTATATACAATATATTATAATTTTCAATGTCGAAAAATTGATATACAAGAGGATTTCTTGCAATATTGCATAGTCACCATGTCAATTAATAGTGATATATAAAGGTTTTAACAAGGAGGAGGGAGTTAATTAAAATCTTTTAAAATCATAAGGACTTTCTAAAGATGTTTCAAATTTTTGTGACTATTAAAATATTCATAAAAACTATAGGAATTTACAGAGTAATTTAACCTATATAGTTCTTAAGGATTTCTTGTCATCTTATATTTCTAGCTCTCTTTCTATCATAATAAATTCTGTTTATCAAGAAAGAGAGAGAAAAGTTTTCATTTCTCTTTTTTCTATCACAATACTGTGACTTAATAATTTTACTTATGGAGATTTGTATCTGCATTTCAGAGAATTTGCGAGTCTAGTTGATCGATCATGGAGAATGGAAATGGGTGGCAACCTTAAACAGGAATTTCTACCACTGTAATCTATGTTCATTGCCTTTTTAATCTCCATGACATGCTATGAGGTTAGTACCTGTACGGTCAAGTGCTTGCTATATTTTCTATTGTACCTTGGATGCTTAGACTGGAAATTTTGAAAAGAAAAAATAAAAGTATTATTCTATAAATAGCTTTCGTGAGATTTGGTCATTAAAATGGTCTCAGGGCCTCTATGAAAAGTAGTCATGAGTTCACTTCTTGCTATTCCCATTTTTCAAAATTTAAAAAATAAAAATATAATTCTATAAAAAGCTTTCTTGAGATTTGGACATTAATATATGGTCTCAAGGCCTCTATGCCAAGTAGTCAGAGTCCAGTTCTTGCTATTCCCATTTTAAAAATTAATTAAAATTTCTGCATATATGGCTATTGCTCACCTGTTTTGCCCATGTTTCAAGCCAAACGACAACAAGTGAGGTAATTTAGAGATATAATTGTATATAAAGCATATAACAATCTTTATGTAAGATAATGATAGGAACATGGGTATCATAGCTCATCGTTGGTTTCTCGGAAAGAGTCACCTACAAAGGATTTAATTAGTGGAAGGTTCTAACCAATAAGGAAGTAGAGTAAAGTGTTACCAAGTGTTGCAGAGTAAAAACCCCAAGGCATCTGCTCTTTGAGGCAATGCTAGCATAAGAACTTGGGTATTATGGGGTGCTGAAGTCACACTTATAAGATGCTCAATATGGAGTACTAAGTGTTTTATTTTTTTCCATTAATAGCTATCTTTCAAGGGTGGGTTCCTCAAGTACTTATTAGATAACTAAATTTTAACATTTAAAAGGTAAATTATGATTCTTGTGTTTTAACCAGTCGCCTGTACATTGATATCATTAGGTCTATTTGTGAGTTGAATGCTTATAAAACCCTAGTCAAGAGAGTTTGTATTGACCTCATACCAAGTCCTGGAAATCTGTTCTAGTGGTTGATGATGCATATCTTTGGTTGCGAGTGACTTGTTCATTTTTTATTTGTGCTCTACTCTTCTATGACACGGTTCAAAGTAGTGGTATATAGTCAAGAATGAATCTCAAATTTATAATAAACTAGTAAAATTAAACCAAACATGTCTATTTATTAAGAAGCTGTCTGGAAACACACAGATTATTGGTTGCATGATTGCTTCAAGTACAGGCATAACACAATCATTATATCAAATTACCAATACTAATTTTACAAGTCTCACTTGTAGTGCAATTTATCACCACTTTAGTACAGTTTAATTTAACTTGCTACAGCTCCAGCACCAAATCTACAATGCCAAAAATTATGAATGAGTAATAATACGTAATCATAATCTAATTATACTTCAGTCATACATGTATTATGATACTTCATGATATATTAATTTGCATTGAAATCTAGAAATATGCTGGGGATTAGTTTGATTTGAGATTGATGTTACCTTACATCTTATAAAACATTTTAATCAAAACACTTGTCGATAGGGTATTTGGGTATAATTTGTAGGATGTGTTTAGGCAGTGGGAAAGAGGAGCAATGATAGAACCTTTTTTTATCTTAATAAGTATCCAAGCACAACAATTTCTTATGTAGTTCGTTTTTCAGTTAAGTAAATAGTTATATGATCATAGTACTTGGCAGTAATGCTGAAAATATTAGAGGAAATGCTGAAAAAATGCTTTGGAAGATAATACAATCAGAATAGACACACAGACCTACCCTCCCTGTCTTAAGCAACAATATTGCTCTCCAAAATTCTGTTATGCCTCCCCACAATTTCACATCCCCTTTTTCTTTGACAGTTTTCTTTTCTCTGTTCTACAGTAATACTCAACACTCCCTTGAACACCTCTTGCTCTCTCTTTGTTTGCCTTATCATTTGTTATTTTGGTAATTTTTGTACTATGTATTTTGTTGTTGAGATGAGACTTTTTATGAATACTTAAAATGATGCTAATGGAAGATACTTATCAAATTTGTGTGTGAGGAATTACATTCTAGATTTATGTAGTACTTACACTCTGCATCTGTTCTGATCCAGTGCTCATTATTTCCAGTTGAGCTACTGCATATTTGCCCTAGCTGTGGTGGGTTCCAATTGGTCATACAGTGTTGGGACCACTCTCTTGATCTGGTATCTGGATGAAATCTCTTGCCTTTGTCTGGATTTGTGGGCTTCCCATTATCATATTCATGGAAGAATTCATGAGAAACATTTTGTATCTCATCTTTGTGGGATTTAATGCCATCTTTTCCGTTTATGGGGCTTTCAGGATAGACTTTTCTGTGAAACAAACATAGAACCTGCATACCCGGATGAATGAACCAATTAATTTATGATAATATGATAGTATTCACTGTATTTTCCAGACAACATATTGAAATTGTGAGTTTGTTTTAATAGCTAAATTTATTCTGGCACTTTACTGACCAGGACTGACATTTGGCACATTACTTTTCTTTGCAGTTATACTTAGTTAATTCCTGAGTGGAATACCTTCTGTTAAAATTCTTTTGATATGCTTTACTAATTTCAGATGTTCATATACTGGTTTTCCTTAGATTCTCCTTTATGTATGGTGTTTTACTCTATCTATATGAAAACAACCAAGCAATATATGTTGTCATCGTATTGATAATTTTTTGCTAATAAATCTGAGAACCTGAAGATTCTCATAATCTGGTTTGTATAGTTTGTGTTTGGTTTCATCCTTTTTTACATGATTCCTACTGTAATCACATTCAATTTTCATTGGCAAAAATAAGATGATAAGGAAATAATCAAAGGTAACAGGTGGTAGAACAACCAAGGGATTTGTTGTTAAATGTGGTTCAGAAGATCTAGTATTAGACACCAACCTTGTGTAGGTTTTTATTGGTTGAAGCAGAATCAGCATCATTCTTGGAAGTGTTGCAACTTTTTGAAGAACTGCAGACCTTTTTTAATATCTTTCTCATAATATGCCTGGCAGCAGACTTAAGTGTTTTCTTGACTTGTGTTTCACTTCTTATTCCCGTCTCTGTACAATCTTGACTTGTTGCCTTTGTCCTATCAAGTAGCTCAGCTAACGATGCTCTCTCTTTCCTTAGTTGTTTTGTTTCTGGTAGTTCAAATGAGGACCCCAGTAAATATCCTTGCAGTGGGCATACAGCTTTGTTTATGTATTCTTCAGCTTTGGGTCCATCTATTTCCTTTCCTCCAAGTGTGATAGTGCTAACATAGCTGTTTCTTCCTGATGAATCATGGAAACTTTCTTCTCTTTCAGCCTCAAGAAATTTCTCAAGCTCATAACTTATGAGCTTGATTTCATTTTCTGTCACCTCTTCACTTCTCATTGTTATGTTTTTTGAAGGCATAGCAAATGTTGGTGTTCCTGGTTCATCGGTGACTGTTTCTGCACCAAGAGTTCCAATTGTTAGAAAACCTTGAAAGAGCTGAGAGCTTATTGCTGGTGTTTCTTCTTGAGATTTGTCTTCTCTGCTGTCAACCAATCCAGAATAAGATATTTGATTTTCCTGATTGTCTGACTTTGAGAACCTGGGCTGAGTTATGAAGCATGGCTTTGTCTGGGAGTATTGATTGTCAAGTGTTGGCTGCACTGTAAGGCAAGTACAAGGGTTTCCTGAAATTGGAGTCCAAAAGAAATTACTAAACTTGTGAAATTAACAATTGATAATAGATATACATGCTACATATCTTGGTGAAACATTGATTTCTTGCTATTATTCTCCTTGTACTCTGGGAAGAGGGCTACGGAACTTGTGAAAAAAGGATAATAGTTAGATGAGTTAAATGTGGACATGGGAAGTGGAGAGTGATCCAAGTACAAGTTTTTATTTTCAGTAGGTTATTGTTTGCAACCACGTGATAAAGTGGGATGCAGATGTTTCAAGCACAGCAGTGCTCTTGATATGTTTAAAAGGCCTATTGTGCAAAACACCTTACGTTTACTTAGGCCGAATCTCTTAACAATTTTGGTAAGATTAATATTCATAAGCTAGAGCTCGGAAAAATCAATGTCATATTGTGTTATTGCATTGACTGACAGTAACGGTCACACAATTTAGAAATGTCTAGGTGTGACTGATGACAGTTTTTAGCCTAAAAGATTGTTATTTCTTTTCATTCATTTCCACGAAGAAAAATAGAGGAAAAAATGGATTCTAAGAGATAAGATAATAAGGACAGCCCAATACCCAGTGCGGAATCCTTGAAAGGTTCTATATTATTCTGCCGAAGTTTTCGATGCACCCATTGAAATAACTGCAATAAGGAAAGTCAGGGATAAAGCTTAAGTAGTGAAGAAATTTTTAATTGTCAATTGGCAGAGGTTAGACTCACCTTCATTTTGATCTCTTTTCCTGTTTGATAACCAAATTTTTCTTAGTTAACTGATTATGCTGGAAGATATATATATGTGCAAGGAAAAAGATCTCTACGATTGGCAGGTTACGATTGTTAAAGTGAAAAGGCAAAAGACCTTTTCTTTGTGATTCATTATGAGTTGGAAGTAGATATATGCTAGAAGAGTCTAAGTTAGATGTGCGCATAGAGAAAAACAATTAGATAGATACAACTGTGTGGTTGGCTATTCTTTTCAAAATTCTAATCATGAGTGTATTGTAAATTGTTTGTGGAATAGGTACCAACAAATTGCTATTTGTCTATATTTGTCTCTGTATGAACTTAATGGAGTTCGATCACGAAGAAGCTAAAACACAATCAGAAAAATATACTCTATTATGGTTAAAAATGTATCTAATAATATACTACTACCAATTAGGGAAAATATAAATTTGCAGTTACTGGGTTCTTTAAGTGACATGCTATTATTGGAAACATTGCTGCTGTTTAATTCGAAAGATCTACTTCTATTAAATGATTAATACTTCCTGTACTTTGTGCAAAATGCAAACCATCTTTTAAGTATTAGCTGTAAACTGAAACTTTTTCTGTTTAACTTGAAATCCCAGTGTTTTGAATTTTCTGTCGCTGTTATGGAACCTGTAGAACTTGCTTAGACACTTCTAAAGTTATTTAGAATCAAAACGCTAGACTCTATTCTGAGGGCTAGGGTGCAAAGTTTCCGGATGAGCTAAAAGCACTAAGAAAATCTCTTTTCATGATGTGCCTGTATATTAATGTGCTTATATCATCATCAGCATTATTGTTATTATAAAGATGTAGATAGGTGGTGCAAGTATCAGCTAAATATGGGGGCAGGGGTATATGGTCAAGTGGATCATCAACCTTCAATCATTATCACGTCAGGCCCAAAGTCAACTGTGCTAATGGCTCTTTGACTATGATTGTGTTGATTTTGAATTGTTACTAACGTTGTTTATGATGCCTTGGTAATTCTTGATAAAACCTTTTGCGCCTTTCTAATTACTCATATTTCCACTGAAGCGCATTTCAGATTGATTAAAAGTGTTCTAGAAAAGAAAAAATATTGTTTGTATTGTTTGCCATGTGATTTTAAGTGATCACTGTTTTGACCTTCCTCCCATTGCTATTTTAAACCTGGGAATGAGATCATTGAAGGGTTGTACCCCTTGCCCAGCCCTTTGTTTGATGTGACGTGGCTTCCTTCATTTTTCTCAATCAAGGAGCATTTCCCGTCTCATGCTATCTGCGGTTCAATCTTTTAGGATTTTATCTGAGCCATTTTTGTTTGTAGTTATGCCTTATGAATTGCCTTTATTGTCGTACAGCATGTTGCAGAGATAATTGCTGTTCCTGAAAGTTCAGCATCACACCTAGAAAGTGATCAGTCATATTTTCCCAGGAGAAAACTGACTCTTCGCAAACAATTCGCCTCATTGTTGACACACTCACACATGGGTGATATGATAAGAGAATACATAAAAATATTCTCAATAAAACATATATTTGGCTGTTTCTTTATGTACCTTTACAAATTTCTTTACCACCTCTGTTCATTCTGGAATAGAGTTTTCATAGTGTGCACTCCGGAATGACCAGGACGTACTAGAAATTTTTTTGTGGTGCATGACGTCATTGTCAATGTGCTTAAGCAAGAGTAGTTTCTACAAAACAATAGTTTATCCAAAGATGGTAATTTGCAATTGAATTAACTCATGAACATATATACCTCTTTTTTATCCAAAGTTTAGAACACATTTGATTCAAGATGAACCTTTCTTTCTAGTCAAATTTTGTGGCACTAACCAATAATTTTCCTGAAAATAATACACTACACAGTTCTCCTGCACAATCCAGAAAAGAGATGAATTATTGAGTTAAGTACGATTGGCTTACTGTTGATGGGTCATTCCTAATATATTCTCCTTTGGATTGGTTGATAAAAAGTGTGCAGCATCAGCATCACACTTGCAGCATCAGCTGCATTTGTTTGTCATATGCTTACCTGCTTTGTCAGGAATGTTGTCTCAAATCTTGTTTAACTTAAATGCTTAATCTTTTCCTTCAAGTTGTTTTCATGACCAATATTTTCCATTAACTCAGCATGTGGAACAAGGCGAAAATATTTGACTAACAATGAGAACGTTCCCAATTTAGATCAATTTCTTGGCTTCACGACACCAATTCACTATGTTTCAACAGGGGAATATGTCCCAAGTCTTAGCCCAATAATTGCTTAGTCAGATAGGCTTATTACTGATTCAAACAAATCCCACTTATGAACTAAACTTTTGTGTTATGGCATCTTCAAATTTAGCAGCACGCTGGGAAGACTAACATGAAAGTTGTCATTTGCTAGTAAGGACAGAGCCAAGTCAGCCATTCAAAAAGTGATATCCAAAACAAACACTAAGTCTTCAGGGTTATGGGGTCACCTTAGTCATTGCAGCAGGCTACATGGGTGACCCATATAAAGGATAAATGGTGGCAGTACAAGCACCAAGTAAAATAAGACACTATAAGAAAAATCTGTTTTAACTAACAAAAAGCGGGGTTATAAAAATGAAGTCACTAGTATGAGTGAAGTCTACTCGGTTGAACACAAAATTAAATATTTAATATTGTGTTCGCAATGGAGACCTTTAATTCATACTAAAATTTATTAAAATAATAATAATAAGTTAGCGTCTAGAATGGGGACACAAAAGAGATGTAATGAAAAAAATTAAGTGACAGAATAACATTGAGTTTAGAATAGAAACACAAAGTGGATGCAAATTAAAAGTTATTAAAATAATAATAATAAGTTAGTATCTAGAATTGGGACACAAAGTAGATGCAAGTTAATATTTTATTACATTTAGCATAGGTCTAGGCGACACTAAGGTGACATGGACGTTTATTGTCACCTTAACACACACTAAGTTAATGAGAAAAAAACAATAAAACATTAAAACATTTTTGTCTCACATTTTCATTTTCTCACACTTTCAATTTTTCATTCATGTCTCACTTTTAAATTCATAATCCCAAAATTCCTCCCAAAAACCCTACTGTCTTCTTCGTGATCATTTTGCTCTTCTTAATTTTATTTTTCGTTTTGGTCTTCGTGGTCATTTCGCTATCCTTAAGTGTATTTTGCTCATATTTATTTTTCAAGTAGTGTCCCTAATGGCGATACACATTTGCTTTTTCACATAGTGTCTCCAACGGCAACGCTAAGTTTAATTATTGTTGGAGATCTCACATCGACTAGAGATTAAGATATTTCATAGTATATAAGTGAGTGCAAACCTCATCTTATACGTTAATTTTATGAGGTTGAGTTTGACTTGAAATTCACTTCTTAATGTGGTATCAAAACTATTTCTAAAGTGTGATCATGGTAGACGTTGTTCTGCTTCAATAGTTTTTCTCTCCAAATTCATTTATGAAACTTTGTTTTTGATTGAAAATGGGTTTCTAAGGACATTCAAATTAATTGAACATATGTTTCTTCATTATCAAGCATTCTAGATTTGGATTACTTGCATCTGATGTTGAAGAGCTTTGAAACATGGTTTCAGCAGTTGTTTATCATTTTCGAATTAAGTTTTGTGTTGTTTTCCTTTTTCAGTCAGTTACGTGTTCTACCATTTAAGTTTTTCACTTTTACTATTCTTGCGATTTAAGTTTCAGCAAATTTATTTTTCAGCACTTTACTTTCATTGCAATTTACTTTCCAGCATTTTACTTTCATTGCAAATTACTTTTAAAGAATTTTACAATTTTATAAAATTTTATTGTTCATCTTCTCTTTGACCTAGATGATCTGCTATTATGTTTTTATAGTTTTAAGAAGCAACAAACGATCATCTAGAGATGGTTTGAGCTTCATTGCACTTTTCATTACTTTTTACTTTGTTACATTTTTCAACTTCCCCCTAATTAGTTTGTTTCCAAGAGCATGCACACATTAAGATTTTAATTGCATTCATACATTTCACGTGGATTCAACCTATGCAAACTCTATACCACATTAGAAGGAACTTTGTAATTTGTTTGATAAAATTGTACGTGATAAATAGTCGTCACCCTCCTCCTCAACTCATATAGATTTTCTACTGGCTTCTTACACAAACAATTAGAAAATGGTCTCAGCCGCAAGGCAGTGACCATGTGATATATGTTAACTTTCAGACTCAAGTTTTATATGCTGAGGGACTTTTTTTTTAGGGTTTTTAATTATGATGGGGTTATTTTTTTTGGTTTTTACTAAAATGGGATCTGTTTAAAAAAAATTATAAATTTAGGCAAGTCGTGCCAATTTGACACAATTTCATATGCACAAATCGTTCCAATTTGATGTCATAATTTTTAATTTTTTTTTATTATTTATATATTGGGTAGTAAGTTATGTAATGTTAAAAATTAATTTGATACATAATTTTATAAGAGTGCTAGTTTTAAGGAACAAAAAATTGGATATATAATTATTTCAAAATAATTACAAATTATTTATATTATTTGACTTATTTAAAATTTATATAATTATTTTTAAATTATTTAATTATTTCAAAATAA
>Ga0123342_1001883_pt1 | contig 35160 bp, 12 predicted proteins | sample Turbeawhitnodule_FD_89960 | JGI IMG/M metagenome (GOLD analysis project Ga0123342, IMG submission 89960) | Root nodule microbial communities of legume samples collected from Mexico - Turtle bean Mexico white nodule | ecosystem: Host-associated > Plants > Roots > Nodule | place: Mexico: Nepantla... | reverse complement strand
TGTTTTTTTGTTTTTTTGTTCCCGGGTTTGTTTTTTTTTTTTTTTTTTGTAGATTTTTTTTTTTTTTTTTTTTGGAATTTCCAACTTCATTCTTTAAACACAAATTATTTTTATATTTTTATTTTTTTTTTTTTTTTTTTTTTTTTACCTTTTGTTGAAATGTGGACTACATCAATTTTAAAAGAAAAAAAAATGTATTTCGACAACTCCACAGTTAAAGGCACCACTTCACAAACTTTTTAATTTGTTTACATCTTTTCATATCCACATTCCATTCTAAGATTATTTCTGAATCTACTTTTAAAAATTGTAATACAGCACAATTCACTGTTCAATTTTGAAACATATGATGCCGATTGTTTTTGACTTTCTTTGTCCAGAAGCAGAGTCATCATGAACAGTGGGAGTAACATTATTCCAAATGGTCTCGTGTCTAGTGAGGTACCATTTGTTGCAAAAGTGCTTAACCAGAAAAGATGGTCACAAGTTGAAGGTAGAACTAGAGAGCTGCTTACACATATTCAGCCCAATCTCATATCAGAAGCACATCGAAATGCTGTGGTATCTTACCTTCGATCCCTCATCATGAACACTGTCCCTTGTCAGGTACTTTCCTTGTTAATTCTTTCACTTTCAGTGTCACATTTTTTCGTTTCATAGTTATAGTAAGAATTCTAAAACCCTCTGCTTATAATTGATATCAAATAATTGATGATCCTTTAACTTTTTCACGTTGGTGTAATCTTGGGCCTTTCCAACTATGTTTTCGTATTCAGCTTATAGATTCTTATGTTAAATACAAATTGCTGATTGAAATATCGATTTTGTCATAATAACATGATCTAATATAGTGCTATCATTCTAGCAATTTAGAAAATATTTTTGTACCCTGCTCCTTAATGTAGCTTGTTTAGAAACAGAAAGTAATTTATTGAAATACTTTACTAAGCTTTAAATGAATAAGAAAATATCCAAGTATTTCACAAAATTTGATGGATGATGATGTTCTTAACACCAAGAAAATGATCTATTAAGCATTTAATACTGTTCCAACATTTTTTTTTCAAGTTATTGTTATCTACTATTCTACAAGGTTGCATTATATGAATCTCAATTATTTTCTTGAGTTTCAATTATTGATTCCATACTTCGTTTACCTAATGCCCTTTTCAAGACGTAAATTGTAGATTTTGTGTCTCAGTCTATATAACCTTCACTCTGTGTGTTGTATTAAAGATGGTATAATGAAGATTCTATGCATCTCTCCTCACTTTCCCACATAAATTCACGTTTCTTATGATTAATATCGTGAATAATATGACTTTCTCGTTAAATATTTTTAAACAACATGTGCCAAAGTACAACATGAACCTCTAATGTGTTATACAAGAAAACTCACTGTAGAAAAAAAGAAGTTGAAAGTATGTTTTGAAAAATAATCTAGAAAATAATTTTTAAACTTTACTATTTAGAAAGACAATTTTTTTACTCTAAATTGTATAACCTAAAATATAAAAGATTGTATTTTAGATTGTAAAATTCAACCTCTAAAATTTGTATTCGTGATTGTAATATTTGAAATAGTCAATTTCAATATTTTAAAAAACTATGGAGATACATGTAGGGAGGGTGTGATGCTCTTGGCGAAGTTGGATAAGATTTTTTTTATTCTTGTTTTATTTGTGTGAAGTGTTGAATCTCTAGGTCAAGAAGTTGGATAAGATTTTGGATAAGATTTTTTTTATTCTTGTTTTGTTTGTGTGAAGTGTTGAATCTCTAGGTTAGTGTCAGTTGATTTAGTGTTTTGATTTTTTTTTAGTGCTTTGATTTTTTTTGTTAAGTGTTGGATTTTCTTTCTTTGGTGGTGTAGAATGATAGGGAAGATGAGCTTTAATTTCATGATTTTGTATAAGGTTGTACTATCTGAAGTTGTTTTATTTATTAATTATTTGTAGGTGATAAAAAAAATAGAGATGCATGTAGGAAGAATTCGTAGTTATAGATAACCCATATGTGATCCACTGCATCTCTACTTAAATGAATACAAAAGTGAAGTTACATAAAAATAGGAATTAGCGTTCATATACCCCACAATTGTTATATGCATGCAAGATCAGCACACTAAGAAACACGTATTCCAAAAAATTAGAAATCAAGATAGTCCAAAAACCATACAGCAAAAAAGAGATAAAACATATAAAAACAAAAATTAAATCAAGCTTACGATAAAAAGGTGGTGAAACACCTTTATTGCATGCCCATAAAAGAAATCAGCATGATTTTAAGTTGAAAAGGGTTTAAAAAGCCCAAATGAAGTTAAATTCCATGCCTTATATAGTGCAATCTTGAGTGGAGATAAACCCACCACAATCATGTAATATAAAAGAAAACTTGAAGAACTTGATTGTCTTTAAACCATCTTCATATCCTTTTAAGGTTGTCTATGTCTCTCCTCTCTGAACACATATAGAAGGAAAGAGAAGAATATTGAGTGTAAAATGATATGCTTCCTTTGTTACCACTGCCACAGGTATTTCCATTTGGTTCCGTACCTTCGAAGACGTATTTACCTGATGGAGACATTGATCTAACTGCGTTCTCTGATGATCAACATTCAGAAGACAGCCTCATCCAAGATATACAGCGTATTTTAGAGAGAGAAGAGAAGAATGAGGACGCGCAATTTCAAGTGAAAGAGGTTAAGTATATTCGGGCAAATGTACGTGCTTCTTCATTTTTATGTACAATAATGTCTCCATGCTAAATTCATTCACATCAATGCAATACTACAAGAGAAAAAGATAGTGTCTAATAACTCTTTTGTCACCATTCTTACCTTCTCCTGTTTTTCTTATCGTTGTTTAATGGCAGGTGAATATTATAAAGTGTTTAGTGGAAAACTTTGTAGTTGACATATCTTTCAACCAGATCGGTGGTTTGGGAACACTTTGTTTTATTGAAGAGGTGATTTCATTCTGAAGGAATTAAGTTATTTTGATCATTATTCTCTCATTTTTAAAACTTTGCAGAGATCTCTGACGAGTAATTTTGTGTTCCAGGTAGACAATTTGATAGATCAGAATCACTTACTGAAGCGAAGTATTATATTGATAAAAGCATGGTGTTTCTATGAGAGCCGCATCCTGGGATCTCACCATGGACTCATTTCAACCTATGCATTGGAAACTTTAGTCATATATCTATTTCATGTTTACAATAATACATTTGCTGGACCACTTGAGGTGACAAACTTGTTCGCTTTGGTGCAATTTCTATTTTGGCTTATGATAAAAAGATAAGAGAAAACTTATGTTATTGTAACCCTATCATCGTAGGTGCTCTTTCGATTTCTGGATTTCTTCAGCAAATTTGACTGGAGCAAGTATTGCATTAGCTTGCGAGGTCCTGTGCCTATAAGGTCACTTCCCAATATGAAAGGTAAGTGAAAAAAAAAAATCTTCTGTCTATCATATTCGAGTTAATGTTCTATGCATTGTGGCTGATTACACAACATGTTCTATTTTAAAATTATGATAGCTGAACCTCCACGCAAGGATTGCCGAAAGTTGTTGCTGACCCAACAATTTCTTAATGCTTGTGAATCCAACTATGGCGTTCTGTGTAGCAGCAAAGAATTAAAGGAGAAGCCGTTTGTTTCTAAATACATTAGTATTATAGATCCTTTGCTTGCTAACAACAACATAGGAGGAAGCATTAGAAAAGGTAATGCAACTTCTTAACCCTGGCTGAAATTTTATTTTTTATATGTTTATATTGCAGTTGAAATATATAAGTGTATCATACAACTTACAACCACGTTAAAATTACAATTTTCACAGCATATTTGTGTTCGTGTTCCTTAAATATAGAATGTGAATGATTTCTTTGTCTACATTAAAATCATCTTTTCTTTTTAAATGTGGTATTTTGGCTGATATTGTTTCTCATAAATGAGACTTTGATAAAACAAAAAAAAATAAAAATTTACACATAATTTTAGATTATGATGCACAAAGTTTCATGCATCTAAGTTATGCAAAATTTCAGATCCTTTTAATGTTATAAGTAGGAGCATTTTGAATGAATTATCCACAAGTATTAAAAAAAACTCATATTAAATAATTTTATAAATGAGTTAATTATTAAATATAAGTTAGTTTTAACATGTGAACAAAATTATTATTTTTTATTTATTTTATAGCTTTATTAGATTGATGAGGCTTATTTTCCCTTTCATTTGAATATCTTGTATTTAAAATAAGTCTGTTATATGATTTGTTTGGCTATGTATAATATACTTTGCAGGAAACTTCAGTAGGATAAAAAGTGCAATTACTTTAGGTGCAAAGCGAATAGAGAGGTTACTGAGTTGCCCAGAAGATAATATAATAGCTGAATTTGATTTATTTTTTAAGAATACATGGGAGAGAAACGGTAATGGTTACTGGATCGATGCAGTCACTTATAAACTTTACAGAAGGAACAAAAATGTTACACCTAGTCGGGAACATTATGGGTCTCATGGTATTTACCAAAATCCTTCTAACCATTCACAAGAATCAAAGCAAATGTTAGGAACCTCTGATGATGAATTTGCTGCTTCTCAAACATGGAGATCAAAGAATGGCAGCATTTTCACTGGTACAATGGCCTTTGATATACAGCATAACAATGCACTTGCTAATACAGGCCAAAGTCCTATATGTTCATCATATGAAGTTCATGACACGCCTTATTCTAGTTCAGAATTTGGTCGTTTCTATAGTGAAGCTTCAATTCATCATTACTACAAGACCAGAATTTCATCTGAAAAATATCAACCTTTTGGGCAGATTTCGTATGAATATGAAGATGGCCCACAAAATACTTCAAGCGATTATTATTGTGAATATGGCTTAGGATTCAATGATGATTATTTCTGTCCTGTTGATGAATCAATGCTGATGCAACAGGAGAACTTTGGTTTTCCTTATTTCAATGAAGATCTGCCACCCCATGTTTTAGCTTCTGGATACATGCATGAAAACTCATCATTTGGGCTGTTTCGAGAAGATGCCCCTTCTTCTGAGTACTTTCCAGGATACAACATGTCTCATTATCACAACACAGCTCCATTTCCATCAGAATGGTTTCCCGCGAGACCATTCTATGAGGGGGAATTTGCTGAACCATTTGATTATAGCGTGTCAGTACCTCATTCAGACCATCAAAGAGAAATGGCTATTAACAATGGTTCCAGCTCTGGTAATTCATCTTGGCAGACATGTGCTTCAAGTTACACACAAAAAGATGATTTGGTAACCACTGAGCAAAAATGGTTGGCCAGAGAAAGAAACAGTGAAAATCCACTTGATAGTAGAATCATAAATAAGGATGTGACTTCTCGAGTCGGTGGTGTGAATGAAAACCGGGTTGGTGAATCAACAATAGGCACTGACTTGCGTGAGAACACGACTACTGAAGCTATCAATTCGGATTTTCAAGCTCTCCAATTAGGCAAAAAACTGTCAATGACTGTGCCTAACTCATCAAGTCCTTATTACGCTCCTGCTCTTGTTGGTCCTTCTAGTTCGAGACAGGGAACCGTTGATGACCAACGTTTTCGACCAGCTGCAGATGGTTCCTCTAGACCATCATTTCAAGTTCCTACCATGTTTCCATTCTACAATCTTCCTACTCAGACTGAAACTACTTTTGCAGCTACCAATGATGTGGATTTAGGGTACTTTGTTAATGAAGGTTATGATGTACTGGATAGTGATTTTTTAAGCTATTGGTTGAATCTGCAATATGGAAGGTTTTGCAAGAATCAAATATCAAAGGATGTTTTTCCTCCCTCTTCTACACTGCCAATGCATTTAAGGGCACAATTTGCGGGGCACAGGAAACCTCAGCATGTTCCTGTGATGCCATATGGAGATGCTCCTCCCTTGCATGGGGATAGTAATGAACGTGTTGGTTTTTGGCTTCCAAGAACTAGTGATGGGACTGGGACTTACTTTCCCAAGCCAAATCCTTCAAGTTATTACCAGGTTAATATACTTACCACCCTTTCAGTTGTGAATGTGCTATTATTTATTGTTGCTTGTGAGTTTTGTCTTAAAATAATTTATGGACCATAATATGCTTTTGATGTTTGAAGTTTCAGCCAAGGTTTTGCAAGAAAAAGCGTCTTCCCCTAAGTCGATACATCGTAAATCCCAAATATAGAAAGAAGGATAACCATAGTGAAAGGGACGAGAATTTGCATTTGAATTCAAAGCAAAGGTTTCCCAGACATGGCCAGTTGTGCGGAAAATTTGAGAAGCCAGGTAAGTGGTTCTTTCATCCACCACCGATGCCTGGTACATTTGTTGTTACCACCTTTTCCTCATCAACTTTTACCATGTATCGACACGATAAGAAAATATAGGTGATGATTAATAGGTAGCTTGTTTTTGTTCTCTTGGACCATTTCCCAGGTTCAAGTGAATCATCCCATCGAGGTGAAAGCTCACCAAGTGTTACTAGTGAGGTGGCAAAATCCGGAAGAGATTCTAAAAGCACTTTTGCACAAGAGCCCTCATCACCAAAATACGTTTGGTAATGCTTTTATTGTTTTACTTCACTTTATGAGCATATATGTTTAAGACCCCCTTCGCTAAATGGCAAACAAAATGAAAATAATTTTAGTCTTGAGTGGCAATAGAAAATGTACTTTCTGGATTTCATTGATGTCATTTTGTTTCCTTTCATAGGCATTACTATATAGAAAACGGTTGTATACTAAATCCAAACATGTATAACTAACTGATCCTCAGTAACTCAGTTTGATATGTGCTTGATCAGCTCAATCAAATAAATAATTTCCCTAGTTTTTAGGCAGTGATCTTCAGTTTATTTTTCTTAAAACCTATTCTTAATCTCATTGATGTGGTGATATGTTAGTTGCTGATAAGATTTAACATATTCCAGCAGTAATGTCTAGCAAGCTTTTGTGATAATTTACATAATAGATACATATAAGGGAGGATAGAACAAAATAATATACCATGTGAGTATAGGTTATGGCCAGAAAATGTTGGTTTGGATCACGAGAATGTGGAATCTGATTGATTAATCAATTATAGGTGTAGATGTCTTGTCTTACCATCTTATCAGAATTTTGTGTGATCATTTGTGGTATTCAACAGGGTTCGACAAGAAGAAAACCCGATAACTAAACGGGGATGATGATTTCATGCTTAGCCAGAAATGTTTTCCATGTGTTCTTCCTACATGTGAGGTGTGAGGAGGGATTCAAGTTGCTGCGAAGAAAGTGATTTATCATCAATTTACCATCTTCATTGTCTGGGGAGACTTTTTGAGTATGAAAATGACTAAATAGACATTTTATTCCTTGTCAGATGTTATGAAAATTACTAAATAGACAATTTATTCCTGCCTTTAAAATGTTATCTTGAATGAGTTGTTGTCAAAAGACTAGAAGTTATTATTTATTGAAACTTTTTTACAAGCTAGTAATATACATAGTGGTTATTTTACAAACCAACTACTTGAAAAGAAATTAAACACCATCGCACTTCTCCAAATCCATCGTGGGAAGTGCACATAAACTATGTGCACGGCAAAATTACCCCTCTTGATGATCATCTATGCCTTAACCAAAATTTAAAGGCCTGATTTAGTAAGCGGTTTTCCTCCACTTTGCCAAACGTGACAGAAAGATTAGTACTTCCGATGGGTCACGCAAAGAGTACAAAGCTTTAGTTTCTCTTGGAATTGAAGACACTATAATTGGATAACCTTGCTCTCTACTTTGTATGACCTGCATAAATTTCACAGGGACTGCATAACTATCAACTCTGCATATTTGCATTAAAAATATTCTGCAGAAATTTCCTTTACATGGAACATATAAATTTCTCTTATCTGTTAAGTGTAATGCATCTAATTATACCAAGTAAAGGTCTAGAGTGTTGCAGAAGAAAAAGAGAGGTATAGTTAGCCATACCTTAAAAGCATCTTCATCAGTTCTATCATCTCCAATATACACAGGAAGGATATCATTGCAACTGCTTAATCCTAATGTGTCAAGAAAATATTCTACAGCATTTCCTTTGTTCCACTTTATAGAAGGCCTTATTTCCATAACCTACAAATAAACAGTATTCAGTGCTTTTGTTCAGTGCCGAAGAGAAAACCAATAGAATTGAATCTGTCTTAAAGAGGTAGAGTTAAAAATGCATGTATAATCTGAATACCTTTTTACCCTCTGTCAAGCAAAATTGTGGATGATTTTCAAGCACAGACTTCACTTTCATTTCCAAAAGATCATAATCCTGGATTTAAACATATTTTGAAAAGAAAAAAATATTGCTTACTGAATACTGTTAATCATTGAGGAAAAGAGAAATGTAAAGAAAGAATGATAAGAAAAAATTATTAGAAATTAAAGGTTACCTCGTCTTGGACCTGCCGGAAGTGTACAGAGATGCAGAATCCGTTGTCCTCAATCATTGCTCCTTTGATTTCCTTTACTTCAATCTTTAGTATTCTTAATATCTGTTAGCACAAACAGTCAAAGTCAAACATTCAGTTCTGTACATATAAAGGTTAGATTTTGATTCTCTAACTTGCATAACATTTTCCAGTAGCTGGGCATAGTTTTGACTCTACTTCACCCCTCATCTGGGTTATCTTCTTTCAGAGAATAGTTTCTACAGTAGATTGTTTTCTTATTTTTTCATGGAATACAAAAAAATAAAATATACTGCATACAAAAACCAATTACTGCATGAAATGAGAAACATGGAATACGCAAATATATATTTTACTGACCTCTCGAATTGCTGGCAAATACTTCTTGGCAGGTTGAAAGGGAACTTCTGTGCCCTAAAAATTGAGAATACTTACATTAACTAACTATTTACGAGAGACATTTAATTTAAGAAAATGCAGAGTAGTGACACTAACATATTTTTTACCTTTTTTGTTAACACAAAATGACATAACATTCATGTTTAACTTACAAATATTTCATTCTTAAAGGATTCAAAACAATAACTGTGAGGACAGAGTAACTCACACTTTTGTTAATGGCAATATCAATATGCTCGCCTGCAGAGGATGTAACTGGCATAGATGGTGCCATTATGTCCATGCCATGGCTCCCAGCATAATATAAATTATTTAACTTCACGAAATCTTTTACCTAAATCATAAAATAAGGAGAGAAATTAAAAAAAAAAATAGTAACTACTTATAATTAGAACTCAACACAGACACTGGCATCAACATCAAATTGAATAATTGATCAACGAACCTTATCTCTGCTTCTTCCACTGATTATTGCTGTTGGAAAATACGTAGCAACTTCACATACAGCTGCACGCATCTGCCATTTACATTGTACAACTCATTCAGTGAATTAGAATCTCTAGAATTGGGTTTAATATATGAAATGGTTATATAATGTGGTTAATTACCTCATCAGACATGAAAGCACGTTCAGGATCATTTACAATGGGGGATAAGGTACCATCGTAATCCAAAAAAATGATGATCCTCTTCCCTATGGCTGCTTTCATCAACCTTTCAAATGATTTCAATGCCGAAGGGTGTCTTGTCTAATCACACAAACAAATAACTCATCAAATAACATAAACAGTGCATTACTACTCACAAACATCTCCCATCAACTTTCTTACTCTAGTATATATGTATATGTTTTTTGGTTCTGTTTGTCACACTCAAAAGATTTACATACTTGAGAATTTGTTATTTCTATTTCTTGTATCATGTTGAGAAAATTTGAACCCAAGTGCCTCCATGAAAATAAGTTCTTCAAAAAATGAATTCCACTTTTTTAATTACAAAAATGTTACTTTTTTTTTTTCTAGTCTTTTTAAAATTAAGGTGGATTGGGTGTGGCAATGACTTATTGAATCTTGTATCATTTGAGAATAGTTTAATCCAAAAATCTGAAATACTTGCTTTGGAAGTTAAAAAAGAAATAAATAAGTAATTTTATGTTTTACTAGGTTGGTACTTACCACCCATGAATCATAGCCAGACAAAATGTAATTGGTATTGGTTTCTGAATGATCAATCAAATTCAGTGCTGTCCTTTGGATTAATGAGTTTTCATGAACATCAATTGGGTCTTCCTTTGCTTTGAAAATTGGTTGTGACATCCATTTAGTGCTATGTGATGTTTGAAATCCCATAATCTCTTGTAACTGTGTCAACTTCTTCTTGAAAATCTAATATATACCACAAAATAAAGTAAGAAATAACTTATTAGATTGCTTCCAAACCATGGTTAGTGTCAACAGGAGAAAATGTATAAGAGCATGTCTTGATTTACCTTCAATGTGACAAGGAGAAGAAATATATAGTTCATATTTAGTTGAAATTTACTGCACTAATTCCTTTCAACTCTCACAGAATCTAATATCCTGAAAACAAAAAATAGTAAAGATATATAAATTCACATGATTACATGAATTTTATCAATCATTAAACAACAGGATAAATAAATAATCGAAATGCTTCAATGTAACCTATCAATAATTAAGCATTAACAAATAGTTCTAGCTTAATTTTTTATCCACTTCTGATTCTTTATCAATCATAAAAAAACAGAACAAAAAAGTTTGAATAGGGTCTATATTTTCTTATGGGCTGGAACCCAACTAATAATTCAAGAGACAAGGACAATCTCGGTAAAGATAAATTATCCACAACGAAGTGTGACTATAAATTGCATGGTCTATCTGTGGGTCCCCACTGTGAGCATGAAATGATGATTGTAATTCTAGAAAGGTTTTTTCTTCCTACACCTCTATAGAAATTACCTTGTACCCATAGATAAGTGAAAAGATAATTTTGTCTTTAAACAATATATTTCAAGTTCTACAGTTTGAAGGTGTATTTTTTCTGTTTACATTTTCCAGAGTGTTTTCAAAACTAGAAATACCTTCTCATTCTACAATCTAAACTATTTTTTTTATAAAAAAAATTATTTAATATTATAAAATCTAGAAAGTATTTCAAAAATACTATAATCCAAAAATACCTTCTAAATTCTATAATTAATAATATATTTTTAAAGAAATTCATTATGAATTATTCAGAAAATATTTCTAATTCGAAAATACTTTATGAATTTTATAAATTGGAATTTTTTTATCGGCCATTTCGAAATAAAAACAATCAAATAGAATAAGTAGTATTTTTATTTTTATATTTTAAGAAATATGAGATGACAAACTGCATAAAGGAATAATCTTCTAAAAATAATGTCAAACAAAACAACAAATCATAACTATTATTCTATTTCTTTCAATTTCTAAATTTTATCCTACATTTCAAATAACTATTAAAATAATAAAAAAACATTTCTTTTTTTCATATTAAAAAAAGTTATCTTAACTGATATCCTTTTCTAAGAACATTATAGAAGCATAATTTTTTTTTTTCTACTTTTTGAAAGTTGATTTGTATTTATTGTTACATTTACTCTTTGAATTATAAATATTTTTATTTCATTATAAAAGGAGTTTTAAACATTATAAACAATATAAATGTTTAGCCTCAAACAGTATTCAAAATTACCTTAAATTTTAATTAACTGTAATTTAGGTGCATTTATTTGAGTACATTAAACGTTTTATGACCTTTTTTTTTCCTTTTCAAAATTCAAATTTAATATTTTATATCTTATTTATGAAAAAATCAAACATCAGTCAATAAAAATAAATAAGTTAAAACAGTTTTTGCAATGTTGTAGGAAAAAAGAAAAAAAAATGTTTCAATTTTTAAACTTTTGAACAAAATTAAATAATAACTTTTAAAAACACAAAAAATGCGCAAGTGATGAACAAGTTTTTAATCTCAACACATAAGTTCATTTTTGTGCTTTTTTTTAAGTAATCAAATATATATATAAAAAAAAGACTGTTTTTCAATGAAAGATGAAAATATTTTGAATTATAAAAAAAATAGATACTAAATACATTTAAGTATATTTAATTTTGACCAAAAAATTATATAGTATATCTTACAGAAAGAAAAAACATAACAAAGGTAATAGTTATGCTCTAGTCAAATTGTTCACCATTATTGATGGGATGAACTGATGTAATCGTCCAATAAAATCATGACATATACAGTCCTAATAGACAAGATTAGTTATTCTATTTCTATCCTATCGAAAAAGCTTAAACTCAAACATAGATATTAATAGAGAAGACTGTATTTGAAGTGCTTCAAATAGTTTTTATCTAGGAAGTCATTTTCACCCATCAAGTTCAATGAACAATTTTCATAAGCAAAATAGTGTTGTGGTCATTTTCAATCATTCTAGAAAAACCATCAGCTAACAAATGGTTCCAGTGGGCCAAGTAACTAAGGAATAAAGTAGCTACACAGCATGGAGGTCATTTTCCATAGATAATTTTTCATCTGTGGTTTAGACAGAAATGCATGAAAAACAATACAAAAACAAAAAACAAAAGGGCAATACATTATTGAAGTACAAGATTTGACAACTTGTCTGCATACAAAGACAAAGTTTGAAAGACCTTTGTGAGTAGGGTAGGATATTAGTCTATTCTGACTCAGATGACAGTGACACAAGCTAAAAAAAGTTGAGAATTTAGGCCTACATCAACGGAGTAACTGCTCTCTGATGTCTGTGTTATTTAGTCTTTTGGTTTCACTCAACCACCCCTATCCCCTTCTAACTGAATCAGTTTCTTTACTCCTAGCTTGACTAATCCAATCAAGGTCTAATATAACTACACTATCACACACATACAACTTTATCCACTAACAATCTTTCAGACAGTCTAACATGACAAATCACTACCTAGACACATGCTACTGATTTTCATGATGTGATTAACAGTAACAACAATAATCATATTTCTTCTGACTCAGATCAACTCCATGAGAAGGAGCAGATCGTATAGGAGTGTAAAATGGTTTCCATTGAAAGAATATATAAGTTTTACCTGCCATTCAATGAACAAATCTTTAGCTTTACTGGGAATTAACAAATAGATTAGACAAAAATTGGAAATGACTTTTACTTCCCATAAAGTTAATTAAAACAATAAATTTTATCTACCCTGTCAGTCCTATGTTAAATATAATTTAAAACCAGACAGACATGTAATATAACTACAGAGACATAGACTAAGTAAAATTAGATGTCCATTCATAAAGTCTCTTTTGATAACATTTCGTACTCACACATACATTATTTTTATCTATGATATATATCAGACATGACACGACTTGTATCTCCAAATCAGAATGAACAAAAACATATTGGGTCATCAAAACAGTTTCAACTCTGTTATGCAAAGTGACAAATCAAGGTTGGTGAATCTGTTATCAGATGAAATTAACCACATGTTTCTGAACAGTCTTTTCTACAAATGAAAAAGAAATATCACTAACCAATGTAACATTCACACAAGAAAGAATAGACAAGTGGGATATGAATCAACAGTACACGTGTAAGAACAAGAAACTAGACAGAAATACCTTTTATCAATTAAAAAAGGTAAAAGGATACGCTAAGATAAAAATGACTCTTGACTTTTGAGACCGAAAGTGTGAATTCAAATAAGAACTAGCAAGAACTTAATTTAATCATATAAGGACAAAGATTTCACGTGTCGAATAACAAAACGGTTGATACCATAAGGTTCAGAAACCAGAAAGTGGAAAGTGTACCGGACATCCAAGTACGACAAACTGGTCAAGTCTATAGAAAACTATTGGTACCTAATGCTAATATAATAATTCTTCTCTGATAATTATAATTACTTTAACAAATATAGTACACAAAAAAATGGGTAAAATTGTAAACAGTTGGGTCAAACATATCAATTATGATAATTCTACACTTGTAATAGGTGTATTAGTTAATTATAGGTAAAGGATGTAGAGGTTTATAGTTTTAAAAATCAAGAAGAATGAACTTACCATTGACCTAGTAGCTAAGCAATCAGTAAATACCTTCATGCAGTATAAGAAAGGACCCAGTGAAGAAACCATTAACAGTGAGTAACATAATGAAAATTCCATCAAACACTCATATGTGTTGTATGGATAGCTTACAAATATTTGTTGTCTGTAGCACTAGAAATGATTTTATTCCAATAAGTACTGCAAAACATTGATATTATTCAATTGGTTTCAGCAAAAGCTTCCAATTTATGTGTTTAAAGAAACATAAAAATAACTCAAGCAAAAACTAACTACTATTAATTCAAAGAGAATATTTGAATCTTTTGTACTATAAAAATAGCATATTCTTTTGTCACACATCTAACTGTAATAAGGTTCCTTGATATATAAAGAATATGAAAGAAAATTACTGTACACAGTCTTGTATCTTTGTGATTACATACACAAAAAAACATATTCAGCAAAACACTACACAACTGTTATCCTTAAATTAAAAGGCAAAATACAACTCAAGCATCCAAGATCTAGAGACTATTTAGTATACTCAATCCACTTCTCATGTCCTGTAGACAACAAAATCTAACTCTTAAATATTTGGAGAGTTTGTAAAGAAATCTTGTGTTCTGCTAACATGTTAATTCAAGAAACCAACAGCTGCAACAGTGCAGCAGCACACAGAAAGACTCACACATATGTTATATATTATTTATTTATAAAATAGACAAGGTTTTCTCTTTCCTGAAATAAAAGAGTTGTCCAGAACTAGTTGAGTTCTGATTCTAGTTGCAGCAGCTACATGCAATCCTCAATTCTACTTGTTTCTCATTTCAGTGGAAAATGCTAGAAAAAACTAAAATTATATATAACAAATTTAGAAAAGAAAAATAATTTCTATCAGGATAACATAACATATATAATCGGTGTTTATATCTTTAAGGAGGCGAAAAATATTTAAAAAAAAAATAAAGAAAGTGAAAAGCAGAGGAAACCATGATAAGTTGACACGACAAATAAAAGTGCATGAAGGAAGGGTTGTTTGTGAGCAAATTAAAGAAGTGTCCAAAACCAGACACAGAAACAGAACATTTTCTATTGACTACAGACTTTAACCGTTATCTAGGCACATGTCCTTTCATCCAATGTCTAGCTTACTACTCAGCCGGATACTTTCTACTACAAATCTGAATTGAGTCAGATCATGGGTCCAACTCAGTGCCACATGTACGGTACACATATTGAGCCGAAGTAGTGCGTGGCACCAACCTTCATGGACCCCCCTAAATGGTTGTTTGGGAAAATAGGAAAAAAATAAAGAAAAAATTAAAAAAAACTGAATTCCAACCGCTTTTCTCGGTTCTCGTGTATAATCTCTTCTTTTTCTCTTCTACTTTTCTCATGAAAAAAAAAAACATGATTATTATTAAATGTAAGTGAAAATTTCTACTTTCCTCATGAAAAAAAAAAACATGATTATTATTAAATGTAAGTGAAAAAAAAAGAAAAAACAAAATAATAATAATAACACCGGAGCCGTAGTGGAAAGGGAATCAAAATCAACCAAAAAAAACCACCGATGATATGAAAAAAAAACGTGAAGGATATAATCTCACCGACAATTATTATTATTATTTAAAAAAAAACGACAGAAAATAGAATAGAATCGAAACTGTTAAGGATATCACATAGGAAAGACATGCAATGAAGCAAAACGAAAATATTAGATGAATAACTACATTATATTTTGTAATCCAACCGAAAGGAATGGTTAAGCAATAAATATGGGTATTGGGGAACAAAATGAAGATTTGCAGAGAAAATACATGACTTAGTCAGAAGATAAGGTCTTACCAAGATTATACAGTGATGCTGGTTGCTGCGATGCAACTACTTTTGTGGTGTTGTGATTTCTGAGAAGATAGAAAGAGAGAAGAGCTTGAATGAAGGGGTGTGTGAGAGAGAGAGAAAGGGGAGAAGGTAGAGAAGAAGAAGAGAGGTATTTATAGAAGGGAGGTTGAGGAGTATGGGGTTTGGTGAATGCCAAGTGCCAAGGGTGGGCCATGTAGAGGGAGAGATTCCATTAACTGCTATTTTGAAGTTGCATGATTTGGGGCTTCAAACTTTAAATCATCTGCAATTACTAATATAGGTCTAAATTGTCTCTTTTTGCAAATTTAGTATTTTCTAAACACAGTCCTCTCTCTCAATACTTTTTTGTTATAATCATGTTCTCAATTTCTACTTTCTTCTAATGTACAAAAAAAAAAACTATTTTTGTACTTTTTCCTTTATTACTATGTTTTTTTTTTTACCTTGTTTGACTTGAAAGCATGAAATTTAAGGTAAAAGTCTATTTATAAAGATAATTTAGGATTTGATTTCCCATTTGGATATACATATGACTAAAGATACTATTTTACTTCAAAATAGATCTATTTGGTTGGAGTGAGATTAGTTATGTGCTAAATAAAAACTGCAAACACCTTATTACTCTTCAAATAGATCTATTTGGTTTATCCTTACCTATCTATATTTATTAGGAATGTTGAATTTAGACTTTTAAAGAAGAAAAACCACTCCACAATTAGATCCAATGAAGCCAACTTTTATTTATATATATGTGTAATAATTTGCAGACTAATCTAAGTAATACAGGACAAATATATTATTGAAGTATCATAAGCAACAAAACAGAACAAAAAAATAAGTTAAAAATGCTTAAACACTGTCAAGTACTTTCTCATAGACCACACTAGTTATTGATGTGTGAGATCTTTTTCTCTTAATCCGAAATAAAAAAAATCTTTAAATTCCTAAGGTGATTTTAGATATTGCAGCATATGCCTAACTCAATCCCATAAAATCAACTTATAGGGTTGAGGTTTGCACCTACTTATATACATTGAAAGACTCTAATCTCTAGTCGATGTGAGATCTCCAACAAATATAATAAACTTGTATCATAAGTTTAATATATTTATACTTACTAAAATCTAATAATAGATTTATTATATAATTTTTAATTATAAAATTATGTAATTTATTTATAATAAGAAAGTAAGTTAGAATTATGAATATAATAATAGTAGAAAAAATCCATAACATATTTTTATTCATTTTTCAAATATATCATATTAGTTTCTAATTTAAAATTGTTAAAATTAATTAGTTTCCAAGTAAAACCAGACAATATTGAAATGAAAAAATATTTATAATGTATTGAAATAATTATGTATGATATATTTATTGTAAGAGTCATACTTATATATATATATATATATATATATATAGAATTAAAAAAATTCTATAATATAAAATTTAAGATTTTAAGTTTTAAGTAAAACTCTATATCTTATAAAAAAAAAACATACTTTTGTGTCACATGAGTCTTATTATTTCTATTGGAGTATAAAAGTTGGAAACTTATTTTTAAAAATGATATACAATGCATTGAATTTTTTTTATAACCATTCATTTTCTAATAAATTGTATTATATTAATATTCTTTGCATTAATTATAACTATTTTTAAAAGCATACACAACCTATGCTTAGAAAATTCCACAAAATCTATAAATGAGTATTGTCTAGTCTAAATAAACTATATGTTATGGCAATGAAAAAACCAGGAAATTTTTTTTGAAAAAACAAAACTTAACCTACGTTAATGACAAATGTTTAGTATAACATTATTTTAACTTTTAAATAAAAGTCAACCTAATTAATATATATATAGATAATTATTTTAATTGTAGAAGTGAACTTGCTTTTATTAATGAATATATATAGTTATATACTTTTGAAATTTATATCAAAGTATTATAGTATATTTAATTTAAACTTTTTATAAATATTTTAAAAGTTAAGAAACCAATAATTTATTTTATTTTTAATGTTTTAAATTTATTCTATTATATCTTTAATATTATTTTATTCTGTTTATTATTTCATTTCTATTACTGTTTTATAATTAAATTATTAAATTTTAAACCAATATATTAATATTCAATGACTAATTTAAACTTAAATGAAAATGTGTTAATATTAAACTAAAAAATAAATATACTTCCCCTATTTTTTCCTTCATTATAATTAAGAATAACAGGTTTTAAAAATTATGAATATTAGATGATATTTACTAAAATAATCATTAAATAACAATTAAATTTAGAAAAAAATAATAATTATTCATTATATTAACTAAACTAGATAATAACAAATTATTGGTATCTAAAAATATTCATATTATTAATAAAAATTTATAAAATGATTTTTAATTTGGTATCTAAATTAGTTATCAAGGATTTAGTTACTAATATTTTATAATCTAAATTAGTTTCTAAAAGAATAATAAAAACTAATTTAAAATATAAAGTAGTTAGTAGTTAAAATCTTGGTATTTAATGGTAAGATATCAATTTAAATATTACTTTATAATTTTTTATTAATGATAGAAACTACTTTATATACCAATAATTCTTTTAATATATAAATTGGTCTCTAATTTAGTCAATATACTAATTAACTATTTTGATATCTAAAATTAATTTTTATTTAATGATTTTTCTAGAGTGATTATTATATAGTGTGGATGATATTTTTTGTTATCAATTACCTTCAATTTTTAAATTAAGATTAAAAAATTAATGAGCTAGTTTTGTAATATTTAGGAATAGACATTTTTTTAAGGATATCTTCTGAATTTTCACATACACATAATGTTTATATACATAGTATATCACACAAAAAAGACAACAAATAACAAGTAATCTATTTGAAAGATGTTATCTAATAAAAACAACTTTAATTCATCACAACAACAAATTAAAAAATAACTCCATTTCATTAATACATTATATACATATTGTAGATCACATGAATAAATATAACAAAATAATATTTACAAAGAAATATCTATTTTTATGTCTTTCAAAATACTTGTATTAAGTATATTCAATTATATACTAACATTTTATTCATCTAAGATTTAGATCAACAACAAACCTAAAAGTCAAGGATCAAGATGAGTTCATTGCAATCCAAGTCACACATCTATAAATGTCATAGTGCGCAATAACTCTCAATCAGCTCCTCACTAATTGATATCTTTAGTATATGTGACTTGAACTAAATAAATCATTCTTGTTATGTTATATATTCATTTACTTAATACGCAAATTCAATCATGGTTCACAAATCATCCCAAACAATCATGGTTCACAAATCATTCCAGACTTGTGACCTCTCATCTTTATACATGTATATCATTCGTAGACATTATCTTTAAATCACTACAATATATTAAAATAAACTAAATCCGTGAATATATATATCACTACAAGAAAATCATGAAATAGAAACCAATTTTAGAGACAAAAAATAATTAGTTTTTATATTGACTAAATTAGAGACCATTTTAGAAACTAAAAAAACTTTTGGTTTTTAAATTAGTTTTTATTATTGTTAAATAGTTTCTAAATTGGTATTTAATTGGTTTCTAAATTGCTATCAAACAAGAACAAATTCAATAACTCATTCACTTCAAGATTAACTTACACTATATCAACTATACCAATCAACCAATTTTTCATATTCAAACAAAATATATTCACCAACTACCATAAAACATTCATATTAAAATCAACATATTCACATTTGATTTCAAACAATATCTACATTACTCGGAAACAATCAATCCTGCAAATAAAATTTGGAACTACTGACGATGTCACCCCCACATCTAGATCTTCTATCCTAGGGTTCTATTTGAAATTAAAACTAGCTTTCCTTGCATGAGTTTGAGCAAGTGCTCACTAAGAGTTTCAAACCTACCAAAAGCTCAAGGGTAGCTTAACCTGTACCACAAAGTCCTGATAAAAAATCTAACTACATCACTAAAACCCTGAGCTAACAGGAACTAATCTCAAAGCTAAAAACTCACATGCAACAACATTCACCAAGACAAACTTAACATTTCAAAAATTGACTCAAAGGAAAAAAGAGCAAAAATGAACTTATTAGGTCTAAAACTGTGATCAGATAGTCTTGTAGTATTCGCTATTAAGAATCAAATGATTGACTCTGATCGTCATTCTGATGACAAAGATGTTCAGAAAGTTAAAGAGAAGATAGAGAAAGGAAATAAAAAAAAAGTTAGAGAGAGAATGTTCTTTTAAAATAAAACTTCAATAACTGATTTTTCTATTTATATATTTTTTTTCACTTTAATAATAAAATATTCAAGTGTTATTTAAAATAATATCACTTCTACTCTAAAGCTATTTTCTAGTTTGTTACAAAAATTTCTAGTTTGTTACAAAAATTATTTAAGAAGATAGTAATTTTTATAAATTAGATTTTCAATTGTAAAAATTTTAACTTTATATATTATTATGTATTTTTTTTTTTGATGCCTTGTTATTATTTTCATGATATAATTTTAAATTTTAGTTTTTAAAAATTTGATATTTTTAGCTTGTCGGAAAGGAATCAATATTTTTAGCTTTTCTATAACTTTTGAAATGTGTAACTTGATTTCCCAACTGAACACATTTATTCCCATAATTAAAAAACTACAATCCTTACTTTATGGGTTTCTCAAGAATTATTTACACATAACAAACCGCTATTAATTTTATAATATGTGTGACCTTAGTCTTATTAATATACTTAACACTTGCTTTATTTTTAAATATTTCTAATACCTAAGTATGAAAAAAATTGCATGTATTAAAAACAAAATGTACATGGAATGTCATAAATTTTTGTCTTACTTTTTTAACTAAATTTAAAGTTTCAATTTAATAATATGTGTAAATAATTTCATTAAATATATCTCATATTATTAAGATAAAGTTCTAAATCTAATTGATAATTCAATTATATATATATATATATATATTGAAATAATTTGCTTTAAAAGAGGGTTTAAATAGAACTTTGTACTCTTCTCAAAGAAAACTAAGCTAGACCATCTAATGAACAAGAATAACAAACAACACAATAAATTTCATATAAATTTTATGTTGGTTCACCCAAACTCACGAGGTACATCTAGTTCTCCTTCAAGTAGATAACTAAAAAGGTTTTATTAAAAAAATCAATTGATTACACATACCATTATTACTCTTGGTTACAAACGAGTAAGCAAATCATTCATAGTTCTCACAAGTACACAAATCACTCTTTGTTATACCGTCTTAACCTCTCTTTCATATTAAGACCTCTTAAAAAGAAAAGAATAGTTTCAAATAAATGACAAATTAAGCTCACTAGAAAGACTTCACAAAGTGAAGAATCACAAAGGCTATCATTCACCTACAAAGATATGATCACTTATGTTATCGTGTGAACTTCATCTTCAACCTGAATCCTTTATATAATCTTGGAAGATGACCTTTGTGTTCTTGTTTGGTTGAGACTTGATCTTTAATGAGAATTTTCATCTACACGTGGCATAGAAGCTCGATATAAATCTTTAAAGTATGTTTGCCTTTGTTATGTTTATAGAAACAATTCAAACCAAATTTATATGTATGATAGTTAATCACAATTCAACACAAACGCATAGATTCGTTTATTTCCCCTTAGGTAGATAATTATGAGATCGTTTGTAATAAGACGTTTTTAATCATAGGTAATATAGACATTGAAAATAAAATTTTAAGCACTTGCTTTTTTATCTTGAAAACATGTAACCATTACGACTTGATTATTGTTTAAGTATGTTAATAACACATGATTTATAAGATTATCTATCACAAGACTTAATCACTAGATGATCTTATGAATATTATGAAACATATATTAATAAGTTTAGATACTATATTTACATTTAAACATATAGAATGTTTGATAAATTTATGCATAATCTACTAAGGTTAGATCTTCTAGTGGAACTTATATAGTGTTTGATAAAACTTATCATGATCTACTAATGTTAGATCTGGTAGAGCTTATTTATTAACTTGAGTGCATTATGAATTTTTTAATGTAAAAGTGTAGAATAATTTGTTTTGGGTTGAATCAATGATTAATAGTCATTCAAATTCATGTTTATGAGTTTGATATGATAAATGACTAATGTAGTTTAAATATAGTCAGGACTTTATCTATTAAATAATAAATTGTAAAGCATGAAAATTTTTATAAAAAAAATAATAATATTTATAATTTTTAAAGCTATATGTGTCACACCAAATCCATAAACTTGTATGAAATAAAAGTAATTTGGATGTATCTTTATACAGTCTATAAGAAAAAAAAATTGTTTATTTTGATATTTTATTAACAATCATTTTTAATATAAATTATGTTCATTGAACTCTCCATTCATTATTTTTTAAATTTTTTAAAATAAAAATAAAAATTTATTAATTTACATGTAAAAAATTAAATTTATAAAAAAAAAAATCATATTATTTTATTATGATCCACAAAATGCCATAACCGATATCAGATAAAATATAAACTTTAATTGATGAACAAAAGAGTTTTTTCTTTAATTCGTTGGTGGAACTAAAATATCATATTTCAGGTTAATCTTACTAATTTGTGTTTAAGGTTTAAGTAAAAATTAATAATAGAAAGAAATACAAAGCACATACATTTTATTATAGTATACTCTTTAGGAGAAGTTTATTGAAAATATTATGGATATGACTTTTTTATGTGATGATTTTATAGTTTTAAATGGGAGTAATTGAGAAGAGTAGATGGTTAAAATATTTTAATTAGAAACCGACAGCTTTTTAAATTTATTTTGGGAATGATACATGGAATATAGATTCAGATTGAAATATGTGCCGTGCAAGTTATATACTTTATAAGCACCAACAATCTACACGAAACTCTCCCTATCAATTATCACTCACTCTTACTATAAACAAAGCTAATTCGTATATAATTTTTCTTATTAGTACCAATAACACATTATAAAATAATAATTAATTATTATATTAATTAAATTAAATATATTTTAAAAACTAAAAATTATTAGTATAAATTATTTTTTATTTTAATAAATTATTTTTAATTTAATACTTAATTAATTAATTACTAAAATTTAAATTTAAATTTAAATAACTGATAGGTAAAATATTTAAACTAACTAAATACAATTCTAAAAATTATTTATCAATAATATAAATTAATTTAAATATTATCAATTTTTAATTTTTAAAATAGTATTTAATTTAATTGATATAATAATTAATTATTTTTATCTTTAAAATTAATTCCTATTTATTAATTTTTTAATTACATAGGAAAGTATGATATATTATAATGGAATCACCAATTTAACCAAAAAGAATATTACATAAGAAAGTAATGGAAACACTAAAGGGTTTATGTTGTTCCTATGTGAAATTGTACCAACCTCTGGAACATAAAGGGAAAGGTAAGAAGAGATAAGAGAATGAAACTGAATATCATACTAAAAGTATGCATTTGGTTTAAGTTTGGGTGGAAATTTTGGGTGATTCTGACATTGCGTAAAACATGGTACACTATAAGAACAAATTGTTAGAAATCTAAAGTCAAAGAGGAAAAACATAATGTTCTAAGAACAATGCAGAGTTGGTGAATATAATCAATACATATACTTTGACAACACATTATAATAATATAATAATACTTTTAACTAAAAATAAATTAAATATATTAATTTATTAACTTATTAGAGTGTGAAATGTATGTTTTTTTTATTGTTTGTGATGTTAAGATATTATCATTTTTATTCAAAATATTTGCAAAAATTATTTAGATGACATAGATTAGATGAAGTTTTTTTTTATAAATTTTAATATAATATTATTGAAATCTATATATCTTATAGTATTTTTAAGTCCTTAGCTCTAAACACTAGTTTATTTCATACAAATTACATTTACGTTTATTAGGACAACACACTGTTTTGAGAAGATGTTTATAATATATTAGGGGGAAATTGTAAACATCAAATATAACTATTGAAACTATAATAATTAAAACAATTTTTTAATACTTTTTTCTTTTAATATATTTTTTCTTAAAAAAATTATTGGGTTTCTTAAAATTATTTTTAAATTAAAGTAACTAAATATTTCTCAAATATTTGCTCTTTTGCGCATAATTTATTTTCAAAGCCTATGGTGCACATATTTTCGAAATCGATATGTATATTTTTTTAAAAATAAAGATAGATGTAAAATATTATAAACAAAAAGTCAAATATATAAGAAAAGAGTTATGTATTATTATACATTTAAAATATCCAATAATCCACAAGATGAATGCAAAAACTATATGAACTTAATTATGTGGTTGAAGTTTTTAAGAAGTGAACTTTAAGTTTAACTCAACCTTATAAAATTGGTTTATAATGTGAGATTTGCACCCACTTATGAAATGTCCTTATTTATAGTCGATGTGGGATCTCCAACACATCATCGCCGATAAGTCCAACAAAGTCTCCTTAGAATAGACTCTAATATCATATTAAAAAGTGGACTTTAAATCTAACTCAATCCTATAAAATCGACTAATAATGTGAGTTTTGCACCCACCTATATAATATGAAATGTCATTATCTCTAGTTGACGTGAAATCTCCAATATTTAATACTCCATAAGATGAATGCAAAAAAACACATGAACTTAATTCTTTGTGGTTGAAGTTGTGTTTATTTTAAGGTAATTGATATTTATTTTCAAATCACATGGGTTTGTTGTCGTAATATTTGTTTCTCTTAAATGGCAAAATAATTATTAATTTGTTTATGATATAATATCTTTATTATTTTTTTTATCAATATTTTTATGTATGTAAAAGTTATAGGAAGTTCACTCAATAATACATGTAATCTTCATATGGAAAATGAACAAAAGTTGGGAAAGGATGTTACCACTCAAACAACGAAAAAAAGGAAAAAAAATAAAAATAATATATATATATATAAAGAATGAAAAAAAATCATACTTAAAAGTACTTTTAGATACTCAAGGCATGAAATAAGATCAAACAATTATACACCATTATATGATGTCACATGTCACCTTCTTAATCAAGGAAATCAATACAATAGTCATTTCAATTAATCATATACACACTCAAACAACTACAATTTTCTATCAAGAACAAAATGAATCAATTTAATGAAAAAAAAAAAGGTATATGATGATCGAGAACAAATTCTTCACCTACAATGTCAAGTTTCATAAATAAATAAATAAAAAATTCAATTTTACCTTTGTCATGTCATGCTATAGTTGCCATATATGCAAGATACAATCATACAAAACAAGATTTGAAGTGAAAAACAACCAATCAACAATGGAAATGATTCAAAGTTATTAAAATTCCAGACAAAATTGATATTTTTTGTTTGTTACGTAAAAAAAACACTGATAAGGGTCCATTCCAATAGTTTTCTTATTACAAGTATTCAAAAGGTCTAAAGTTTGAACTATGGACAAAAATCAATTTCACGTTATAGTATAAAAACAAAAAACATATTTAACCTTTATTAATATCAATTTAGATTCACCAAATAGTGTGGAACCAAGTACAACAAATAAAACTTTATTTCATTATAATAGTTTTAAACCATATTATTTGTGGATTACTTATTTATTGTTATTTAATAACTATACAACATATATGGATATCAAGGACCCAATTATACAATGTCAACATTGTCAAGCATATATATGGTATCATTAGAGGATGCATAAGCATAGACATAATACAACTCTTAAGTTTCATTTTTGTTGTGATGATAGAAAATTCAAATACCCTTATTGAAAAAACCACCAAATTTCCTTGAACATCTTTTATTTTATACCAACTCTATTGATAGCAAGAATTGTGAGTGAAATACTCTACTATATGGCATGATGTATACATTCACATCACCTAGAGCTAAAGTCGACAACTTAATCCATAATGGTAGAGGACCTCCTAGGTCAATCACGCCAAAAAATTAGAAGCCTATTTTTTATGTTAGGTCAAGCTCCAAAGTTTGCTCAACTTTACATTTACGACATTGACAATGAAATGCAAAATAGAATTCATTTTTGCAGGTAAATGCATAATTTTTTTTTAAAAAGACAACATTTATAAATATCAACTTTTGTAAATCTTTGATTTGATTTATAATTAATTATTTATAGTTGTTCGTTCTACATTCATTGTTTGTAAGAACCAAGGAAAAGTAAATTCAAATATTATTTACAATTGTCATCCATGCTTGATGAATATTGTTGAACATAATTTTATTCACACTTAATAACTTTAATCATATATTATTAGACTGTAATAATAAATAAATCCATTATTTTAATTAAGATTCATATAATTGAGTTTATTTGGACCTTAACTATTATTTTTGTTAGTTTTGTGTTTTTAAAGTAAACGATATGAAGGAAATCTCTACCTTTGTGAATGGACCAAATATGCAAAAGTTCAAGTTGCTTCTTTGAATCAAAACAGAAGCAAATATTTGAGAGGATTTTATGCAAAGTAGGAGATATTTTCTCCACCTAAGTAGGATTTGGATCTTTACTATCTTCTCCACGATCTTTCCCGCCAAAAGTGGTGCCTCCACAATGGAATGTGGATATGGTTGTTGATTTGTGTATTTAAGGAGAGTTAGGGAAACACACAGAAGACACCAATATCTTTGAGTGTAAAGCTACTTCCTTTGTTTATTTTTATGCATTTTTATCTTTGTATTTTTTCCTCTGCATGGAAGGCTAAACCTTTTTGGTTAATTTCTTTGTAATTTCCCATTGAGTTCTAAGGTTTTGATCAATAAAAGTTTTGTTTTTCAATTTTCTATAGTAGTTGTTTTAATCTTCTAATCTCCTGGAAAAAAAATTGTGAGAGGTATCAAGAGAGAGGAGATAAGCATTCTCATGGAGTATACACATGGAACAAAGTGAGTACTAATTAAATCAGTAGACACATGCTTTACTGGTGAGATTCATTGAATTAAATTGATGCATGTTCTATCTGGTCTATCTCTGTGTAAGAATTGAATGATGATAATCTTTAGAAAACTTGTAAGAAATTCATTGGTGGAGGAACTTAGGAGTCAACCTGCATTTTCTTTCCTATTTTTAATCTCTTTTATATTCTCCTGCTAAACAAACATACCACCCCCCCCCCTCCCCCCCTCTTTACTTTTACTGTTATTACTAATCCAATTGTGTTGCAGACATGTCTTTCACATCTCTACAAACACTCCTCTAAGTAGCAAAAGAAACAACTTCACTATTCGAGAATGACTTTGTTATAGGCTTCAAAATATACCAAATGAGGCTCAAACTTTACTGCGATCAAGAAGACTATTCCATCAATTCATGGTGGTGTTAGCACGATTTGTTTAATGGGAAGTGTATCAATCGCACAATAACAAGTGATAAGTAATATTCATTCTTCCAAAGGACTTGTTCAATACACAACAATAATTACAATTGATAATTAATTTAGACAAAAGAATATTTCCATAAATTATGTGTATGTTTAAAGGAATTAAAATTATGCAAATACAATTAAAACTATTTTTGGAATTTTATTGAACACTTAGAAAGTTGTAAAGATAAGAATTTATATGGTGAATTGTTATTAGGATTAGACTTTACCAAACCTCACTCTCATGCATATATATTTATGGCAATGAATCAACAATTTAAAATGTTTTTCTTGCATATTCTTGATAAACCAATGTTTATATATAGATGTAGGAAGATCTGTTTGGGAAGTAAGAAATTCCATTGACACCTCTTTCATTTGCAAAGAATTGTCGATGTGAAAACACAGAGACAAAAGGTTGATCTTTGAATAGGAAAAAAAGTGCATCCGCGGGGTCCCAAATGAATTGCTTATTCGAAAAAAGTCTTGTTCTTTGGAAGATTTATCTCATGTATGGTACTGCATGGTTCCACCCTACAAGAACTCTAAATCATTCTCTTGAAGCTCACTATCTTTATCATAAATGATTTGTTTGTCCCGAAACCCATAAGTTTACTCAAACTCTAATTACTTAGTAGAGTGAGCCTAAGTTTTCTTATTAAAAGTCAGTTCCTTAAGCACTTAATAAGCAAGCTTACTTTCACAAAAAAGGTTTAAGATAACTAATAAGTCAAGTTTCATTCCTAGATATAAACTTCATTTGTATTTTGCTTCGGTTCTTAATTACAACATATTTTTCAATACCAAATGAACCAAATATCAAGTCGTGCATGATCAAACTACAAAAAACATTAAGTATAGGGAAACAAATAATATTCTTTCATGAAAAATATGATAAAACTAAAAATATTTATGTGATTTAATTGTCTTTAAAAAACCTAATTATTTATTTAATTTTATTCTTATGGGAATAATAAAAGATATAATCTTTTTATACTATATTATTATAAAAAATGTGAAAAAATATATCGTTATTTTTATACTTAATATATTATTGTTAATTTATAATTTATGTTATACAAATAAAATAAATTATATCAGATATTGATTATATATTGGTAAATATGATAAAAGTAATTATTATTTAACATGCTTGAAATAAATTATAACATGAGTTAGACCATCACAATAAAATGAGGATTAAAGTATGTAATACTTAGACAATGTAATTGTTCTTGCCAAACGGGAGGTAGGAAGCTTGGAGGTGGTCTCTGAGATGATTCCCTTACGGAAATTACAATGTGATGAGGGAAGCTCCACCTGTTGACAATACTCCAACAATCAAGTTAGTGACAACATAAAATATCAAGGTGTAGTATGTATTGCATAAAATAATATTTGCCTTTGCTTTTTGGGGTCATCCTCTATTTATAGAGTTTTTCATCAGAATAATATCACCAACAGATCTAAATAATAACAATCATATATTTTATCTTCATGCATCAATTTATGAGTTTATAAGGAATAAAAAATTATCTGAATAAAATATCTTTATCAATCTATACTTCATTAGTTTTTCCCTATCTCCATGTAACTAAAAGATAAAGAATCTCTGATATCCGCTAAAATGTAACAACCATTTTCTCGTTACCTCACATTGGGTATATCTGATTAAGATCATATCGGTCATTTTACTAATATAACCCGGGCAATACATTAATTATCTATAGATTGTCTAACATGAGTTTTTCATTCATAAGTGAACAAGGATTAAACATCTATATAAAGAGAATTCCCCTCTTACTCTTTTGGTGTACACATTTACTTCTTAGTTTTACCCTTATATTAATATTTATTTTATTATTTTATCTGGACATTCTAATATTTTGTTAATTTCTTGAACCGTTACTAAATAACCAACCATTTTTATGAGATTTGGTTTTGAAAGCTGTTTTTTTTTTTTAAATTAATATTCTTGTTTGTTTTTAAAACTAATATATGTTGTATGTTTTGTTTTTCACATCATGTTCTTGATTTTTTGGTGTTGGACCTTTTTCTCTTTTAATCATTTTGGGTCTTCTTTTGTTTTAGTCATTTTTCACATTGCTTCCAATTTGATATTCATTTGTAAGACTTGCATTAATATGTAATAATATTTTCTTTAATAATTAATTTAAATATTATAGTGTTTTAACTATCATTGTAATATTTTTAATTTATAAAAAACAAACTAATTAAAACTCTTCTCTAAATCCCTTTCTAAATTAAATGAGTTCAAGATTCAATAATGAACACAAAAATAGGATATCGAGTATCTAATAAAGATTGGTTCCTCCTTTGCTCCTCCGAGTCGAGATGTCATCTCCGGTGATTCGAATAAGATATTGGACAGAGGACAACTTCATTCAATTATTTCTCATGAACGAAATTTTCGCTTATGTTGCGTTTGTATCTGTATTTTTTTATTTTTTATTTTATCAGCGTGTTTGTATCTATGGATATACGGTTCTTGAAGACAAATTTGTAAGATATTATGTGTTTGGACTGAGAGGTTGACACAAATATAAAAGAAAGATAAGCAAGAAGAAATATAAAATGAACCTCTCACATATGTAAAGAAGTATGATGAAAGTCACATAAATTTAGTTATTTTCCAATTTTATCCCAAAATAAATTGTACATGTCTTCAAAAGTATTAATTATATTTATAATAAAAATAAAAATATTATATACATTAATAAAAATAATTAATTATATATACATAATCAATTTTGTTATTAGTTTAGTATTTTAAAATATATAAATAATTATTTTATTTAAATAATATGATTGATGCATTTATTAAACATAATGTAATAGCTAAATTTAATAATTAAAATATAAATTTATTAAATGTCTAATTTTTCAAACCTTAATCATAAACGTTACAAGTAAATATGAATTTTAAAGTTTAATATATATAATATTTACGTTTTTAAATTTATATATTTCTCATAAACATTAATTATTATTTATAAAAAATAAATATTTATAAAATTCAACATACTTGATATTTTTTCTAAATAAATATTATTTAATTAAAATATAATTAACCATTTTAACAACTTCCCACTTTCATCTTTATAAAAAAAATAATTCACTTTCCCCTCTATAAAAAAAACTTCCACTCCTCTCTCTTAATTGCCGTGATGAATTACAATATTAATCTCTCACATCCTTTTCTACATCCTCACCTATTTTCTTTTTTCTCTTATCTTCTATGTGGATAAATACGTACTTTCATCCTCATTTTGTTTTCTATTTTTTCTGGTTTTAGTTCAATTGTTTCATCTTCTTTACATGCATTGTGTTTTTGTATATAATTTTTGTATTGGTTTACAATTGTCGTTATCAAACACATGAAGTTTGATCTTTTGATTGAATTAAGACGAGTGACTCTTCGTCCAGCACGCTCTCTTCTCCAACTCCAATCACTCACTCTCCTCTCTTCGTCCACCCATGTTTTTACTCTCTAGAACATTACATTTGTATTTATCAAGCAGAACAAGATACTTGAAATGTTTGAACGAATATATGTGTAGTCAAATATTTACAATACATACCAACAACACCATCTAATAAAATAAACATTTCATAAACATAATCAATGTAATGTTGAAAAGGATATATAACTTTTCATTTATCCAATCACTATTTTATCATATCACAATATATACTCAAAATTTTTGTGATGTGTAGCGTTATCACACGAACGATGCAACTACCTCCTACAACATCTAATATTTAAAAATTTGAACCAATATTATGTATTCAAATTTCGTTGTCTTCTTCATGAAATTCAACTTTTAAGACATTACATAATTGATAAAATATTCATCAAGCTCGATGTTAGAAAAATATCCCAATAAATAATAAAAAATTATATAATATTTATATTTATATGTTTATTATATAATTTTTAAAATATTTATTCCACCCAACTCATCTTACGTAAATGCAAGCGTCTCTTCCTAGTTAGTTTAGGACAGCAAAGAAAATTCTAACACTCAAGTGATTTTGTTGTTATTCCTAAGTCAATTTGAGGACTAAATAAAAGGGAAAAGTAAAATGAGGAAAAGAGAACGAAACTCAATATGATACTAAAAATGCATTTGCTTTAAGTTTCGATGGAAATTTTGGCTTATTGTGCGTTGCGTAAACCGTGGTACACAGAGGAAAACCAGAATGGTCTAAGAATCATGCAGAACAATGCAGAGTCGGTGAACATAATTAAGAATATGAAAACAAAATTCTCCCATTTTTAATATATAAAAAAGTGCTGAGAAAGGTGAAATATTTAACTAAAAAACACATTTATATTTAATTTGAAATGAAATAAGTCAAACCAGAATAATGATCACGTTCAAGTAAAAACTACTTTTGTATTTCTTAACATTTAAAATATATGAAAAAAGAAGCATTCTAATATTTAGCCAAACATTTTATTGAGAAAAGAAAAAACATGTGTTTAAAATTGGAGATTTACCCAAACACCCCTATGAGACTAGGTCTCTGATAAGGAAACCGAAAGTTTATAAAATATGGTAGTGAAATAAAGAGCAATCTTTTGTTATTATGAGCAATCTTTGGCTTTGTCATAAAAATGAAACGAACCTTTCTTCAAATTCCTTGAATTTGAACCATCAAGAATTTTCCATGAACCTTCCTCCAACATTTTGTTACTTGCATAGTCAACGAGTTCATACCCTTTTGAATAAAATAAGATCAGCATTGAAACTTCCCGTGGGATTCTGTCTGGTGCAGATGACATTTGCAAAAATGTCTTGGAAGAAGAGACAGCATTAACTCCATTTAAAGGAACACTTATCTTCGCAAAATGTACCAAGGTAACCGGTTGTTTCCTAGGATTAAATTAGAACAAAACACCATAGTTTTTTTATCAGATTAAAAACTCAAATATTAGGAACTATATTCCGAAAGATGACGTAGGATTTGTAGAAGAAAAACACCATAGTTCTTTAATTTGGTAATTTATCTCACTTTTTTGTAATAGTCATGTACCTGAGTGGATATTTGGAGGCCAAGTAATGTTAATCCACGTCAAGACACGATCTTTCTCGCCTTTGACTGCTCTGTTCTTCAGATCTCTATTCTTCCTCGCGTGCTCCGGCCAGTCGGCGGGGTACCTGCGATTGTACTCCGACGCTCAAGTCAGCGATGGTGTTTAACGATAATTCCCTTTCTGAAGTCTCTTTAGTAGGTTGACTTGGGCCTTGGCCATCTGGACCAAGCAACTGATGGCTAAAAACATGCTTAATTATCTCTGGGTCGTACTTGGTGGCTTCCTGAAATCTAGGGAATGTTCCAGAGAACGTGTTTGACTTATTCTGCGGAAATTATAACTGCTCGTTCCATGTATAACTATGTTCTTTATTTAATTAAGTCATTTAACGCAAACATTTTGGTCGTTCGGCACCGACCGGTACAGTTGAAATCTAATATCAGTTATGGAAATATTTTGTATGATAAAAGTATAGAAATAGTAAAATTTGTATAAAAGATAGAGAGGTCAAAAATGGAAAAATATTTAAATTAATAAATTGAAATGTCTATGTATAACGCTACCACTAACTTAAAATCCTAAAATATCTAACATGGATTTTCTTGAAATTTAATGTAACTAACCGAAACAAGAGTTAAAAATAAAAATAAAATCTTCAACCATAACAAAATTACTATATAAAATATTTAATGTTTGAAATTCAAGTAACGCAAAATATCATAGTTCTAACCACTGTGTAGAAGTCAAGATCTAATAAGGCTTAAGTTGTATCTCGTAACTTGTGCTTGAATTTTTATAAACTTGTTTGAGGATAAATGAATTCTTACGGTGGAGTTGTTTGATGCATAGTGTTGTATTATATTTTTTTTTATTATTATTATATAAGTCTGCGTTTTACCTTTAAAAAGTTGAATAATAAATAAAAGAATTATAAATTTATTGTTTTAAGGTTTTAGATTGAAGTTGAAATCAATATGTCATCTGAATTTGACATTGTGAGTGAAACGCTCTCAAAAAACCTATCAATTCTCAGTTTAATAATGTACGGTTCTCCTTTGTTTATTGGTTAGTTTGATATTTTTGCATCCATTTTTGTTTTGTAAAAGTTAGGCTTGGTTGGAAGATATTTTGAAGACATTGGATGTGTACTAGAAAACATTTTGAAGACCGTTGGAAGCACGATCCATCCAATAGTAATGCATCACAACATTGTGATCAGACACTTCACCTCGTCACCAATTCCTCAACTAACCTCTTGCAACACACTGGAGTAACCAATTTTTGTCACTGTGCTATTTGCTCAAAATCCCGTTATGAACTTTTCTTAATTATTTTTAGACAGACCAAAATCACTTCAATGGCATCATCAAATTGGAAGTTATAGCCTGAACAAAGAAGAAAATATCAAAATGCACTAAATCTAAAAATTAAGTTCAACAAAATTCTTGAATACAAAAAACTCACTAAAATATTAATGTCAAATATCATAAAAAATCAAATCAAGTACAAACTTATAACAAGTCTCAAAATTCATTGGTCAAATGACTTGAACATCTTAATATGCGATGTTGACGGAAAACAAAGATGTTAGTTGTAAACGAAAGAGCAATATCAATTGTTTATGATGAGAACAAAGCCCATGGATTTGAACAAACCCGATGTTGAAGAATTTCCTTTCACGATTGAATTCTAATACTTCAGACAAAAAATATACTAATAATGCGATGAAAAAAAATTACAAAATACTTCATAACGTGGCTCAATTCCCTATCTAGAACCATTTACATTTTTATTTCTCTATCTAGCACCCTTTTGTTTTTATTTCCCTATCTAGCACCCTTTTATTTTTTATTTCCCTATCTAGCACCATTTCAAAAATAAATAAATAATAAATTAAATATTTTTTGATAATTTTAATTTGGAATACATTAAAAAATAAGTATTTTTAATGTTTAAAATAGTTAGAAATATAATTAATGAATAAAGAAATGAGTTTTTACAAAATAAAAAAAAAAAGTAATAAATTAAAAATATTTAGTTAATTTTTTTTTAAGAATTAAGAAAATAAAAAATTAAACTCTACAACAACATAAAAGTTGAATCTATAAACATAGATTAATATTTGTTTTTATTATTATTAATGATGTAATCATGTTAATTTCAAGTAAACAATACAGGACATAATTATAAAAAAAATTAAAGTCAATTAGTATTAATTAATATTGAACGCACAAATAATATTGAAGTGTCTATCTACCTTAAATGCAAAATCCTAAAAAAGAAACTAATGCAATTACTACACTTAATGCTTAAAAATGAGAAAAAAAATGTAAAAATAAATAAATATAGAAAATAAAAATAACAACATTGCAACAGATTTTTCATGTTATGGAAGACTATTTGATGGAACTCATAAATGAAGAGTATTAGCCTGCATACACGGGTCAAATACTATGCCCAAGTTCCAACATGAAAATAACATAAGTCAAGTCAAATAAGAATTGATATGGACATAAGAGAACAACACGATCGAACAAAAAAATGTTCATATTGTCAAACACAAAAAGAACATGTCACGACATTATTGAATTGTGCACTTCTCGTCATTAATTATGTTTTATTTCGCACAAACTATTTAATGTACCATTGAAGAAAATATTAAATGAATGATCATCTTTCATTTATTTTTCTTTTTATGATCAACATCTACTTATTTAGTATCGTCTTATATCTCTTATCTTT
>Ga0123342_1001882_pt1 | contig 35163 bp, 15 predicted proteins | sample Turbeawhitnodule_FD_89960 | JGI IMG/M metagenome (GOLD analysis project Ga0123342, IMG submission 89960) | Root nodule microbial communities of legume samples collected from Mexico - Turtle bean Mexico white nodule | ecosystem: Host-associated > Plants > Roots > Nodule | place: Mexico: Nepantla... | reverse complement strand
CCCATGAAAAAAAAAAAAAAAAAAAACTCTAAAAACACTACAAAACTTACTTCAATCACCAATATTTACCATTACGACCATTATAAGCATTCTAAGTTACTTGAAAGAATAAGACATCACACTCTCCATAATAAAATATCCTAACACAAAAGGATAAGGTTTGAATTATAAAAAAAATAAAACATGTAGGAAGAAGGGATTATAAAAAAATAAAACATGTAGGAAGAAGGGATGGAGATGGCGGGAAGAATTTGGCTTTATTTAAGTACCACGTTAGAGGATTGTTTCTTCTTGCACCTCCATAAATTTTTGCATTTGTTCCTATGTAATATTTTGGATTATGTAATCTGGAAGTCATTTTCCAAACTCATAATTAGCTTATGGATTACATAATCCGAAAGCCTTTTCTTCATATGCACTATTAGTTGTCGGATTACATAATCTGAAAGTATTTTTTACCTTCCAATCTGGAAGCCTTTTTTCAAATGCATTTATGGATTACATAATCCGGAAGCCACTCTCAAATCCAAACTTCTGGATTATATAATCCGGAATACCATTTTTTAAAGATATATTCCGGATTATATAATCTATAAGCTATTTTCGAATTCGAGATTAACTTTCAGATTATGTAATATGAAATATGGGGGTGGCATAAGAAGGATAAAACCACATTTTCATGTTTTGTATGGGGGTGTGAGAAGAACATATGGAGGTGCAGGAAGAAAGAGTCACGTTAGAGTTATAGTGTGAGAACCTGGCCCAACAGGCCCATCTCTTTTTACCCTTTTCTTTCTTCTGTTTAATATTTTTATGCGTATGCTTTTCTCTCTACACCTCCTTCCAACCACTCTATTCAATCATGATTTAATTTTATTGTAATTATTGTATCTTATTTTGACTACTTTAACCAGTACCAAGTTTGAAATAAATGGAGATAAAATATCAACCAATTTCATCCAAACATATTAAAAAATATATATAACTATACATATATATAGTTTGAATAATTTTAAATATAAATTTAATTAAATTAGAAACTAAATATTAATTATCTTTAATATATAATGGATGATTCATATTCCATTAGCACTTGTGTAATATTAGTTGTTATAGATGTTTAGTATTATTTTCAATTTTGGGGGAAAATACTGACTATTAAATTCTTTAATGTAATTAATTTTTCTAATTAACAAAAATCCTATAAAATGTTAGTAATCATTGAATTCAAAAATATACATTCACTGATCATAAAAATACTACTTGTAACAAGTGTTTAAAAGAGTTACATATTTTTTTCCAAAAAGTATATAACTAATGAAATAAATAGTTGCTGCTTAAAAAAAGAAATAAATAGTTGTGAAGTTACCTTCCTTAAAAAAATGATTTCTTTAATGGGATAACGTAATAATTTATGTTAATAAATTATTTCAAACTTAATAAAATTAGACTTAAATTTTTATTTCTATTAATTTAACTAAAAATACCATTAAATGTTAAAATGCACTAAATTAAATTCTAATTATATTTATTCTTAAAATAATTATATACGTCGTTGTTAGAAATTCATTAAATTGTAATGTTTAAACACGTGAAGGCTTGCCATGTTCGCCCATTCAAATCCAGTTATTACTTTGTACCACTTTTTCAGAGCGAGATAAGTAAGATAAGAAAAAGGGTCAAATTACATTTTCTTAATTTGTAATACGTAATTTTGGTTTTGTTTATTTTCTACAATTTAAGTTTATACGTTTCAAAAACTTTATAATTTAATCCAAATTTTCAATTTTGTATATATTTTTATAGTTGACTTAACATATTGCTTTAAAATACTATTTAATGAATTAAATTTAAAAAAAGTAAAAAAATATGTAAATTTGACAAATGAATCAAATATATAGAATTTTAAAAATCTCAGACCAAAATTATAGAAAATTTTAAAAAATAAATAAAACTGTTATGTAAGTAAAATATAATGTATAATTATATATATTAAAAAACCAAGCAAGGTGTCTAGGGGAAGGAAGAAACAAAGTGACTGTCCATGACATATAGAATGTAATAATTTCCAGCGCAATTTTGAAAAACCTCTGTCTGTCCCTTTTCTTTGTTCTCTTCTCTGTGATATTCAAACACCGTTGCTGCTGGTGCTTCGGTTGAAATCAAATCAACACTGTGCACTGCGGTGGAAGATTCGATAAAAAAAAGGATTTCTGAATGGAAGCTATCAGAAAGCAAGCCTCCAAGCTTCGAGAACAGGTCGCTCGCCAACAGCAGGTTCCTTCTCTTTCTCTCTCTCTTTCGTTCTCTGAATAAAACCTATTCCAGTTGCCAGATCTTTCTCCGATCAACGCAAATGCATCCCTTCCAATAGATCAACACAAGTACGCGCCTCTTAAATTCGATTAGGATAATTATTTTCTTCGCACCGATAATTCCGAGTTCTGACCAACCTTGTCGTACACTTGCATTGCGGGAAGGGTTTAGAAATTTTGTAATGATTGATTCGCCAAATTCTTAGAATAATAAGCTTAATTTTAAGCTGTTACGACGCCGATTTCGGAAACGCTGCATAGATTAGAACTTGATGCTGATTAAGCAATTCGTTCAGTAATATTAAGTTTATTCGTGAAATAAGCTTTTTGAAATAACTGAACTTTTAGATTTTTTTGTATTGATCTGATGGTATCCTGAAGGGAAGGTGGCTTGAATATTTGGCTAGTTGCTTGGACTGGAAACGCGCTTGGTAACCAAGTACATTGTTTAGGGTAAAATGTATTTTTATTCCCTAAAATATGGATTAATTTGGATTTAGTGGTCTAGAAAGTTTTTGTTATTGTTTTTAGTTCTTTCTCGTCCTTTATTACCAATAGTGATGATGTATGTGACAAGCATCCACCGCAGAACGGCCACTTACTAATATGTTGGTGCCGCTAGATGTGTGTAGCAATTCTACGGAGTGGTGACAGGAACCATTTAGAAAAAATCTATGATAACCAAAATCAACAAAAGAATTTTGAAGGGCCACAACTAAATGAAGGCAAATTTGTTACTCTATGATATTGTATTGCATGGCATGAGTATAAGGATATGGTTACAAGCATTGCATTCAATGAATACAATTACAATACAGACACACATGATCATTTATAAAAAAAAATCTACATGCAAACATGTTTAGTTATTACTATAGAATATTTGAAAATATACATTTATATTTGAGGAAGCACAAACACTTCTAAATAGTTGTTGACTAGTGATGTCATTTGTAGCTGTATAAATCAAACTGCTACTAATCTTGGACATTGCATCAACGCTTAAAATACCTTTACTTGTACTGTTATGATTTGATTATTTTTATTCATATCCCAATCTTCTGTGCTGTATTTGAGCCTATTAGTTATACACATGTAATGTAAAAAATTAGTGTTATATTTTAATCCTATCTTATGTTCATTCCAAAAGATAAAAGGGTAAAAACATTTCCTTGTGTTTAAAGGCCAATTTTCATGTCTTAGCATCTGATTGAATGCATTTCTGAGCAAAAGTCCAGAAAATATAAGATAATCTTAGAGGCACTGCTATTACTATCCTACGCAGAGATTAATCACACAAAGGCACACTGCCATGCAATTTACTGCCCTCCTAAGCCATAATGCTGGGATGAATATTAATTGGGTCTATAGATATGGCCTTGGCTCCTCCTACCACAAACAGGAAAGTAAAAGAAAGTAAATTTTGAAGACAAATAGATTACACTCAATACTGTTTTACAATATCAGTAACCTGTCCCTGAGAGACATTGGAACACTTAATTAAAGAGATTTCATTCATTTGACTATGATCTGCAATATGACGATTACCACTTTTCTTTAGAGGATACATCATCCTCCCTCATGGTTGTTCTTATTCTCTCCTTTCTATCATGTATTTTCTTGAGTTATTTTTTATGGTAGGATTCAATACATCTCATGCTCCTTTACCTGCTAGCTAATCCTTAGTTTTGCTTTCTTCCCCTATTGAGGTTTTAACCACAATTATTGCTATTTAGGCTGTACTTAAACAGTTTGGGGCTGGGGGATATGGAGGTTCAGATAATATGGTTACTGATGAGGTGGAACTTCAACAACATCAGAAACTTGAGAAGCTTTACATATCAACACGGGCTGGAAAGGTTATTTGGTTTTTCTGTACCAATCCTCTATTTTTGTTGATTTTTTTAACTCTACTTATACGCTCCCTCCTTGACTGATATGATTTTTTTTTTTTCAGCATTATCAAAGGGATATTGTTCGTGGTGTGGAAGGTTATATTGTAACTGGATCCAAACAAGTTGAAATAGGTCCGTAATTTTGGTTGGTGAAATTTTATTTGTAGTTGGGTTTCGGGAAAAGAGTTTATGACATTATGTTAGAGAAGAAAAAGGAGGATGGGATGTTAATTGTGTGTTTATAATTAAAGAAATAGGAGTGCTGCTAGAAGGAATGAGAGAACAATGATAGGAGAGGTAATAGAATGTACACTAGACAGAAAGCTATTGAAGAAGATAACTGTGCGGTAAGGGAAGAGGAATAGGAATGTGAATGAGCGGAAGTGGGGAATAATGGCAAGGCAGAACAGAATTTTTGGGAGTAAGTTGGTAGCTTAGGCCAGCAAGGGTATAATCAGCTATGATTGTTATCTCATATTTCTGCATTTCTTTTCTGGCATGCGTTTCCATATGTTGAGCTGTTTTTTCCCTGTAACGGAGATTTTCTCCCTGAGTTAAACTGTTATTTAATTTAAATACCACCTCCTATGAGTATTGTTATTAAATTACCACTATACTTGTTGTTATTTAACAGGAACAAAGTTATCAGAAGATAGCAGGAAATATGGTGCAGATAATACATGTACCAGTGGTAGCACATTATCTAGAGCAGCACTAAACTATGCACGTGCCCGTGCGCAAATGGAGAAGGAGCGTGGGAGCTTACTAAAAGCACTTGGAACACAGGTAAAAAATGCCCTAGCAAATGCACACTCATAAATCATAGGGTTCTGAAGTTAACAAGTTTATGCCAGTACATGTGATTTTGTATCAAAGTAATGTGGACCAAAGCATCTTAAAATACAAGCGTGGTTATATATTATCACTGCTTGGATGGATAGTACATATATTCCAGTTTTGCTGCCTTATTTTTAATCCAAGATCCACTGTCCCTAGCGAAGCAGTGAAATATCAAGCAGTTTCCTGAATCCTCCGAGTAATTTATTCACATGAAATTTAATTATTGATACTTATTTTACTTTATACATTTCTACCATTTCCCTTTTGAGATATTACATTTTGTAGCTTCTGTTATATTGTACATATTGCACACCATTATTGTGCCTGGTAAAGATAAGTAGGAATAATAGGGGTTTATCACATTAACCTATATCTTCGGTTTATGCATGAGTCCATCATACAGCCATTGATAGTTTTATGATTGAAGGGTTCAGCTCTGGCTTCATACATGTAATTCTTGGATTTATCCCTAACTAAACTGTTCTATCTAAAATGAATAAGATACATAATTATAGATATTTAAATGAGCACTAGTTACTGTAATAACATTGTGGCTTTGTGACCTAGGCCACAGTTTCAAATTCAAGGAAGCCCCATCTCCAATTGCAAGGGTAAATTATGTACATATATATCCTTCCCTGACAGACCCTGTTTGCTGGGAGCCTCGTACATTTCTATAGATGTTCAGATTTGGATTCACTGATTTAATGCCTGGATTCCATCCTACTGATTTTCTTTTTTTATCCTGGATGGCCATGGATATTCAAATCCATTTACCGTTTTAATTGAATTTAATAGTAATTGGACGTATACATTCACTGTGTTAGTCTTTCTTGCTTGTTGACCTAATGTCTCGGACAGTGAACATTTTCAGTTTTGGTTGATTCTTAGGTTGCAGAGCCCTTAAGAGCAATGGTGATGGGAGCACCATTGGAGGATGCTCGGCATCTTGCTCAACGATATGACAGAATGCGGCAGGAAGCCGAGGCCCAGGTATCTGTAAATTTATGTTTCATTTTATTGTATATTTTCCATTTGTCACCAGCTTACATTTTGGTAAATGTCCAAATAAGTAAATATTTCATCGATAATTTTTTCTGTGTACTTTGTAATTACTATGTCTTTTAAACCTAGACAGGCTATTGAAGTTTCCAAACGCCAGGCAAAAGTAAGAGAAACACCAGGCAATACTGAGAATGCTATGAAGCTGGAAGCAGCTGAAGCAAAGCTGCAAGACCTGAAGACAAACATGGCCATATTGGGAAAAGAAGCAGCTGCTGCAATGGCTGCTGTTGAAGCGCAGCAACAGAGGTTAACCCTCCAGCGTATTATAGCTATGGTATTTGCCGTTTTACCATATGATGTTGCAGTTCTTATGTTTTAAAATCTTGGATCTGAGTTATCGGAAATTATTACTCTTGAATCCAATGTTCTATTTCTAATATTAAGGTTGAAGCAGAGCGAGCCTATCATCAAAGAGTACTCCAAATACTTGATCAGCTTGAGGGAGAGGTAAGCCATTGTATCCATTGGTCATTTTTTCATCATCTTCTCAATATAAAAGTCAAATATGCCATTAGAAAGTTACATCATTTTCTTTTGCCATCGACATATGATTGTATGCCATATTTATATTTGAATAATAGATGATATCAGAACGACAGCGAATTGAAGCCCCTCCTACCCCAAGCGTGGATAACAGCACGCCACCACCTCCATCATATGAAGAAGTAAATGGCGTATATGCTTCTCAAGCACATAATGGCTCAACAGATAGTATGGGTTACTTCTTAGGAGAGGTTAGATTTTTTCTTTTACAAAAATTAGATATTCTGCTAAAAAATAAGTGACTGCTTAATTTACTTTCTGCTGTTTACTCGTGCAGGTTTTATTTCCCTACCATGCGGAGTCAGAAGTTGAATTGAATCTATCAGTTGGGGATTATATTGTTGTTAGAAAGGTTTGTCACTTACCAAGTCTATCATTACAGCTTTTGGTGAACCAAAGGATGTCATTTTATTTGAAGGAATCAAACCAGTATCATCTACTGCATATCTCCAGCACCATGTTCTCTGCGGCTAAAATCTGAACCATTTATTTACATTCTCTCTATTTCTTTTAGTACTATGTACCAACTAATCAACGGCTGAGATTTGGCTGTAGACAACTTGCTGCAGAGGATCTGATTTGGAATCTGTTTTTTTCCTGGGGGGAGGGTGTTTTATATATGGATTGTTCTGGTCTTTACAGACCTGTTAAATAAAATTTTTGAAATTGACTCGTGAAAAGGCAGTAAAATACAAGTATACCAAAATGTAATAGTCAGACCCTCTTCTTATCAGTTTAAGCATCAGACAGAATAGGCAATCTAATATGATATCGGAAAACAGTTGATCAATGAATGATTAACACTACCATGATTGTTTGGTCATTTGCTTGTACCTTGTGTCATAACATACTTGTCTTGGCTATAAAGGAATTGTGGTCCTGCAAGAGCCTGTATCTCTTATTTATCACATTCGTGTTATATTTAAAAGAAACTTTGGTTGTGGTGGTGGTGGGGACAAATTACCCTAAAATCATTTTAAATTGTTCCTAATATGACTCTGATTGACAGGTGACGAACAATGGATGGGCCGAGGGCGAATGCAAAGGGAAAGCAGGTTGGTTTCCGTTTGGATACATTGAAAGAAGGGAGCGAGTCCTTGCAAGCAAGGTGGCCGAAGTGTTTTGATTTTTTTTTTCTGCTGAGCAGGGTTGAGTTGGTGGCTTCTTCCCTCAGGGGTTTTGTATGTTTGTATGTTTTGGTTTGTGCTTCGTGGATAATGTGTGCTTAGCATACACCAATCCATTTGTGATATATAGATGACAGCTTCTTTTCTTGTGATTATCAGTTGATTTATGCAGTATTAAAATCATTTGTAGCTATGAATTCCTTCAAGTATTAAAATATTTATTCTCCTACCCGTGTTTAAGAAAAAAGATTCGTAGCTAAATCCATTTGAATGAATAACTTCACTATCCATAGTCATATACGATCGGTACTTGTATATTTCAATTTGGGTTTTTTCCACTTTTTAATTAAATTAACTAGAATGATTTTCTTTTTAATGTGTTGTTTTTCAGGAGTTGTTCCGCTGGTTATTTTTCTTGCTTAGTTATTTTCAGCATTCCTGTTTTGATTTGGTACTGGGCATTTGGAATTGGGTATTGATGTCTGGTTTTGAGCCTACATTTATTACTAAACTTAATAATTAAAGGGTACATGTTTGTTTTCAAATTATTAATTATATTAGAATAATTAAACTAATTGTAAATAATTTAATACATACATCATATTTTGACTTTATAATAAATAGTTTATATTGTAACATAAGGTCATTTATAATTACTGATATCTTGTTAAATGTTGAAATTTAATTTGAAAATGAAAATTGAAAGGATAAATTGAAAGGGGTAGATGATTAAGAAAATAAAGTATAATTTTATCGTACGTGGGTAAAACAATAATGGTTTAAGATAATTGAAAATATTTTTTTGGAATAGTTAAATTAAATTAAATTTGAAATCAAAAGTAAGAAATGTATTGAAAATGATTAATAATTTAAAAGATGAAACTAAAAATAGGATTAAGATATGTGGCTTGTAAATAAGTTCTTAAATTGTCTCCTATTATGCAAGAAAAGTTCTTAAAATTGCTCCTGTTGAACGGTGTGAATTTAAATTTATTATAGAAAATTAGATTAATTATGAAAAAAAGTAACAAAATAAAATCACAATTAATATTTGAAATATTTGTAACTTGGTCATTAGATAGAAGAATAAGGAGCAATGATTGTATTTATCCTTGTATGCACTAAATTTTACGCATTTCATAATATTTTTATTAAATTTCTTTGGATATATATTTTTCTGAAACTCTCAATTGTTTGGGACATACACGTCGTCCTTGAACTGTATTGTACTGGTATTTGGTGGAAAAAAATGAGAAATTGATAAGAAAATGGCATACATGAAATTGAAATGATCAATATTTGAGTGAGGGGTGAACTTTCAAAATTTATATCGAAATAAGAAAACGTAAATGTGTGAATTAATCTAAAATAGTTTTTTAATTTTCAAATATTTAATTTTTAAGAACTTATTATTTGTATTCTAGTTCTAGTAAATTTTGCAGTCACAAAACTTAAAACCTATTGAAATTTGCAGTTTTCACAGACCAACTTATAAGTCGGCTAGTGATTAAATCAAGTGAGTTATACAAGTGTACCAAATTCAGTGAATTGATGGATCTCTTCAATAACGCTCACTTTATAATAAATTAGAAAAAATTCAATATTTCAGTACAACTAAGTTGCCTTACTAAATTTAAAATAATATATATAAAAAGTATAAAAAATACAGATAGATAAATATTAAATCAAAATCAAAATTGTGTAGAAAAACTGCGGATAAAAAATTACAGATAGTTAAATATTAAGAGATTAAATTACGAAAATAATAGAAATCAAAATTCAGGTTTCATAAAATATAGAAACAATAAAATTCTAAATTACATTGAATATTTTTACACATAAACATGTACTGTTTTCTCCTTTGAATAATTATACATTAAAGAAAATTTAAATAAAATAATTAAGAAAGCAAATATTAAAAAGTAAAAAAATTGAAACTATGATATATTTTTCTGTAAAAATATAACCTTAATTTAAATAATTTAACCATTACCATCACAACAGGTTATCCATGCCAATCATTGTATTTTAGGATAACTCAATGTTGTTTAACTGGTGTCATATTTTTAAAAAATTTAACTAAATTTATTAAGATTGTAAATAAAAATACTATGACCTCACAATGATTTTCTATTAATAGTAAAACATAAAATTTTATGATAACTATGCTAGAAACGCATGGTATGTGAACTACTAAAGTTGTTGAAACCACGATACAACATGCCTTCATATACTCTCTCTTTTTTTGTCAACTTTCCACAGATCATGACTGCGACATGTTATTTTATTCTATTTTTTATTTTGCTGTTTAATTTTTTAACGTGGAGAAAAAGTAAAAGTTTGAAATTTAGAAGTCATTTATTTGTTTGTTTATTTTGGGGTCTAAAAAAAGTTATTGATTTCAACATCAAAGAAATGCATGTTTGATCTGCCCAATAGTGGGACGGTGAAAGAGTAACTAACTACTTTGTGAGTGTGTGATTAAAAAAGAAGAGTAAAATATGTTTTATTTTTTCACAAAATTCTAAAAATATTAAATACTTTTTTTTTTACTATTTGACAAAATGAAATATATTTCTGATTTCTGAAATGTGGTGGAGCGTTGCCTTCTAATTTTCGAAGCTTTTTATGAAAATTGGAACCCACAGAACAAAAGTGCCCCAGTTGCACGTGAGGCACTACAATGGCTGAATCTGGAGGTGACAGCTTCAGCTAACTTCACAACACACTCACAACCATCACCAATAAAATGGACCACTAAATATTTTATAATTCATTGCATCTGCCTAAAGTTTTTGAGTGTTATATTAAATATAAATAAATAAAAAATATTTGTAAGAAAACCAAAAAATTAACTTTTAACTATTTTTATATAAATTTAGTCAGGACTACTACCGTATTCTTACACCAAATTAAGGTTTTTATTAGAAAGTAAGATAATTTTATAATTAATTACTGAAAATTTAAAAATTATCAAAATAAATAAGTGATGTAAATTTTTAATTAAAGTTGTGTGGGAAATCCAGATGGACTAGAGATTGAGACAATTCATTGTATATAAATTGATGCAAACTTCACCTCATGGATCAGTTTAATGAGATTGAATTGGATTTAAAGTTCATTTCGTAATATAGTATCATAATCTTTTCGAACCTATCATAGCGAGTGTTTTTTTGATTTATCAAGTCATCACTATTAGACCGACCACCCATCATATAAGTGAGTGAAATAATTTCATCTTAACATAATTTTAATATTAATTAAAATTTGATTATACTAAAATTGTAATTAAATAAATATAAATTTTATATTAATATAACATAAAACCTAATAATCAAAATCACCATAAAAGCAACAAAAATTCACATGACATTTAATGACATAAAGAGGTGTGTCGACCCACAATAACAATGTGTTAAACTATTACTTATTTCAATAATTTTTTGAAGTTTTATATATTTTAAAGTATCCTATTTAAAAAAAAATCTCAAATTAGCAACCCTAATGCGTTATGCATATATTTTTGTTGTAATGGAGGCATGGTTGTTGGTTAGTTGAAACAAACACATCTTTCAGGCTTGTTTTCCTCTAAGACGACCCCACAATTAGATCTTACGCTTTTTCTCACACTTTTAAGTTTACAAATCAGCATCACTCAAGAAACTTATGGGTTTGGATTAGGATAGATAGTCTTCTAAATTGGAAGCAAAAGCTCATAATTTCTCAGTACTTGCAATCACCATCATTCTCCTTTTTCCCCTCTCTTTTCTTTGTTTTTAATTTACTCCATCTCATCTTTATCTCTCAACCCTTTTTCAAATAAATGCATAACATTTTTTACTTAAACCCTCTCTCTTTAATAAATACATCTCACTTATACATACATCAATGTGTTTTTAAATCATTTAATAATCCAATATTTACCACTTTTTAATATTCAAATAATTTAATTGTAATATTGACGACAAACAATCTCGCAGAACACAAATGTTTCAAGCTTTTCAAGCTTTAAATATAATTTAATTCTCTATGCCGTTTATTGATCATATTTCACGAAATTTACAATTTGTTCTCTATGCCATCGTTAAACTTTCCAATTTTATGATATTTTACTGACTTTATCGGAAATTAAGTCGCGTCAAAGAAAGTAAAACGATGAAAAAAAAATTACAATAAATTATTATAACATAATAATGTTGTTTTTTGTAATATGTAATTGATTATGCAGAAAAAAATATTTTTTGTGCAGATTAATTATATGAGTTAATTATTATTAAGTGAATATATAAAAAACTTTGAGAGTTTTGATAGTTGGAAGAATTCTTACTTGGAGAGCATATTCTTGTTATGTAAAATTCGCTTAATTAAAAGTTCAAAAACTTTTGTCACTAAATGAGTCAATTCTCGTTGAACAATAAGTTTTTTTATAAAAAAACTTACACTGGTATGTTGTAAACATAATTTTTAGGTCGATTTTTTTTTATATGTTTAACATGTGATATTGGATCGAGGATTATTAAATAAGATATATTAATATTAATGATATTGGAATCATAAAGAAAAAAAATTAATAAGTGGTAAGAGGTGTTAAGAGTTGAAAAATATTACTATAACTTAATTTTTAATGGGAAAAATATTTTGTCTAGTAGGTTACATGGATTTATTCTCCAATGGCGACAAACATAAACGAAAGTAGTATGATATATATAAATCTTTTAGTCAGGTTACATGTGTCTTCCATAGGTAAAGTCAAACATTTTATAGTTTATGTCATTACTTTTCTTCTATGAGTTATACTTGATTATACATGATTGATTTAAATGACTAAATAGAACTTGTATTGTTGTGTATGAATGAGATAAAATTGTGAGGTGGATATATAATTAAATTTAATATATGTAAAAATTTTGTTTAAAAAATTACATTTTATCTATTTTTTCATCTGTATTTTTTTTAATCGATTATGATAATTGTGTGTTACACGAAATCTCACCCCAAAGTGAGTTGAGAAATTAAAGAAAAAATTTATTTGTGCTATGTTTAACTTTTTAAAACCGAGACATGTTTATATGTGTGTGTTTTGGCACACTATAAAGAGAAAAATTAAGTTTTAATTTTGAAAAAAAAAAGGATATATATATATATATTATAACAAGAAAATGTTAAATCATAAACTCTCAGTCATATTAAATTCAACTAATTAAAATAAACAAAATATGGAAAAGACCGATAGAAGATGAACATCTTATTTAAGGAATGATTCATTATGAATCAACAAATATAAAAAGAATTATGCGCTAAAAATAAAAAAATTAATAGAAGATTTACACATAGAAGTTCACACCTCTCAAAATAAAGTTTTAACTAAATACGAAAAAAAAACTCTGACTTATATCACTTATTTGATTAATTAATCTAAAAGATATTTAATACCTATTTAAAGAATTGTAATACGCGAAGCGGGTATAGATGTTTGTTTGCTGGTAAGTTTGGATTATGTTGTAATACTCTCGCAACTTATTTTTGGATCCAAATTGTATTACTCTTAACTAATTAGTAAATAAAAATTTTTAATTATTTCATATCTTTATCTTTTTATTTGATGTCTATGACATGATAATTATACTTAATTTTTTTTTCTTTCTTCCTTGACATTTGTTCGAATAGTGAATATAGTTTTATAGAAGTGGTTGAGGTTAAAAACAGTTTATATACTATTTTTTTATTAATTTATTGAGTTTTTTTTAGAATAAAATTGTGAACTTCAAAATGAACAATACCTCAAATGCTATGATTAACACTATCGATACTAATTTCTCATGTTGGAACAACATTTTTGTCTTAATTTTAGAGTTCTTATTTATTTTTGACTCCAACTCTGATAACCACTCATTATTAAATTATTTGAGTGATAATTTTTTTCCTGGTCAAAGTCTCTCTTTGTTTTGTATTTGAGCAATTTGTGGTTTTGGTAGCGCAGCAAACGTAATTCCAGTAACAAAAAGGCAACGGAACGGAAAATCTCCTTCTACTTCCACCGTGAGCTCATTTTGGGGCAACACGCAAATTACCAAATGCCCCAATTCCAGCGCAATTCGCCCAAAAGCTTGACCAAGTAAAAAATTGAATTCAAACAGTGGCAAATTACCACAATGCCCAAAAAATGTAGAATAAATTCAAAGTCTTTTATTGTGATCGCGTTATTACACACTTCAGAACCTTTCCAACGTAATATTTATGTTTTTAAGAAATATATTGACCAGTGTTAAGAGACTAGTCATAACAATTGTTTTGAAAAATTTAGTTACTACACTGTTCACATATCCATCATTTATAACAGTATATAACGAACATTCTCTCATTTAACATTTACATTTTATTTCTCGAAATTATATTAAATATAAATATTTTTTTCTGTGTATAAAGTTTATAAAATTGAAAATGGTAGGTTAATTTTTTATTTAACATTTTCTTTACCTCTTATCTTCTCTCTCTTATTTTTTTTTTTATCTTTTTCTTCCACTTTCTTTACCTCATGTCATTTTCTTTATGTGATCGTCTTATTTTTCTTATTCTACAATTAAAAAATTACGGTGATTACAAAAGTTATTATTTTAAAATTAGTTTTTAACTACCATTTATTTTAAAATATAAATTGTTAACCGCGTTAATTTAATATGGCAAACGGACTAACGAGTACCTTCTCAAAATATAAAAGACCAGAATTTTAAAAAAAAAAATGAACTAAAATATGTTAGCAAAAAAAAATTAGATGTCGATTTTTGAGAACCAACCCGTCAGTTTAAATTTAAACAAAGTAGTCAATTATCTCTATATTATTAGTTTGTCATAAATGAAGGAGTTATCTTGCGTTTAAAAATAAAATAAATATAGGTAGACAAAATATTTTTTTATTAATTAAAATTGCATGTCTAGAGTTTTTATTTTACATATATTAGTTATTTAATAAAAAGAATTCATTGTAGAAAGAATGAAACGAAAAAAAAGTGTAAAATAATTATTATAAAGTAAACTACAATTTTGTCTTATTATTGATGATGGAATGAAATGAAATTATTGGTGATCGGCTGGCGCAGTTATTCCCGCTCAACTCACATCCTATTTTTGAAAGGCATTTCGTCAGTACTCGATTTTATCGTGCGCGGCGCGGGTCCTTCCAAACACTTTAATTCAATTTAAACCCACTTCATTATTGTCCTGGTAAAATTAAATGAAATTCAATTTATTCCATTTTGTAATAAAAAAAGAAGAAGTTTAAACTCTTGTGATTCAAAACTAAAAAATATTAAAAAAGGAAATTAAATTTGAACTGTGACGATGAGCATCTTCTCCGTTTTCTCTGCTTCCATTCATCCTCACTCACGGCTAGAGCTAGTTCCTGTGTACTAGAGAAGACGAAACGATCTGTGTCTCCGTGCTCGTGCGTGCTTGCGTGTTTTCCTCTCTTTGTCTCATACAATAATATCCCAAACCATCTAAAGGAAGCAACGGAGAAAAGAAAATGAAAAGCCAAGAGAACCAAATTTTGATCCCTTTTCTTTGCATAGCCATGTGAGAATTCTGACACATTCTCTTCCCCTCGCTACTTCTCCCTCGCTGCGTCGCTAGTTTCTACTGTGTCACCAACTCGGTGAGACTGAACTCTATGGCTTCTTCCTCACGCGGAAGGAGTAGCTCGCCGTTTTCTTACCGTAAACCTTCCACTCCTTATTCATCCACTTCTTCCTCCTCTTCCTTCACCAACGGAAGGTTAATGCCTCGCTCCGGCTCATCCTCTTCGTCGTCGTTTTTCAACTCCGGTGGCCGATCCATGACTCCGAGTCGCGGTCGCAGCGAGTCAACGTACAACGGCTCTCAAGGTTACGCCGGCCGTTCTCCGGTGGCCTTCGGTGAGGAGGACCTTGTTGCGGAGCCGGTGGATTCGTCGAGGACCGGCGATAGCATTTCGGTCACGATTCGGTTTAGGCCGTTGAGGTAATGCTTAGATCTGAGGTTGTGCTTTCAGATCCATTCGCTGCGCGATTGAATCGTTCGATTTTTTCGTTTGTGTTATCTGAGGTTGAATTTCTCTCACTGAATGGTTCGGTTGTAGTGAAAGGGAGTATCAGAGAGGGGACGAGATCGCGTGGTATGCGGATGGCGACAAGATTGTCAGAAACGAGTATAATCCAGCTACTGCCTATGCATTTGGTATTGCTTATTGTCTTCCTCGTGTGGTGTTGTGGTCATTCGTGTTGATTGATTTTTTATCAGTCAATGAGGCTTCTACTGGAAGATTGACTTTGCTTTTGATGTCAGCGGAGAAACTGTGGATGCTAAATTTAGAACTCTGTTTTAATTTGTGGCAGATAGAGTTTTTGGACCACATACCAATTCTGAAGAAGTGTATGAAGTAGCGGCAAAACCTGTGGTGAAGGCTGCCATGGAGGGCGTCAACGGTATGGAGTGTTGGTTTTGGATTCGATTCAAAATGACAATGTGATGCGAGCAGAGTCTAATTTTTGTACTATCAAGTCATTTTAATGGATTGAGGAAAACTATTATGGTTGTATACTGGTTCTGTGTCTACTTGAATTACTAGGTGTAACTGATTAATTGTATTATGGTATAGTGTTAGAGTGAAAAGTGGATTCTGTTAAATTTGGAAGTCATCTTCTTTGTTGTTCATTAATTATTTTTGGTTGATTGAAGATGATTTTTTTAATATTGCAGGAACTGTGTTTGCCTATGGAGTGACAAGTAGTGGTAAGACTCATACTATGCATGTAAGTGTCATTCTTTAAATTACTGATTTCGTTTTCCTTTTTGTTTCCATTTTACGTTTTGTGCTGAAAATTCATTTTTCATGTATCGCCTTTCGTCAATAATCATGTTGCAAATTTGCAACTTGCGTGTCATCAATATTTTACAGTTTTTTCTTTTTCTTAGAGTTGGTTATCGATGATATGTTCTACATTAGTGATGTTGTATTGGTTTATATTTTTGAACACAGCAGCACATATGTCATATGATATGTATGTACTACGTGTAAACATCGACTTGGTATACTTTCTTTTGTGAAAAATATAGACGGTAATATTATTCCACCTGTTCTTAGATATTACGGTGGTTAAGGATTGTTGAGAAGTTCCATATTGCTTGCCTAGAAGTGTGATTATATATCTGTTGTACAACTTCATTTAACGCCAATTGGTTTTGAGATGAAATCTGAAAAGGAGAGTTTATCACAAGATTATTTTCTGGGTGGTGTTTAAAGGAGATTGATCCACTTATGGTTGACTTAGTTTTTCTGGAAATTGGACAGGATAAACAGTTAACTATTATTTTGTATAGCAGAATCTGTAAACTACCAATAAACACTTGTATGACTGATGTAGGACAATCAATTACGCATGAAACAACTTTTAGGGTTAGGATCATTTTCGGTGGCAATTGGTAAATTTCATATTGGCAGTGCTGACAATGTATATCTGAAATTATGATTTAGTTCAAGTTAAAAAGGTATGTGTAGGACACACATATAAAGACTATATTACAAGTATTGAGCAAAGTATAGGAGTTTTGTATTCTAATGCGATTTAGTTATGAAATCACATACACGAATGCAGTCGTTGAACCGTTTATTTCCATCCAGTAAATGTAGTTTTGATAGCGTATTCTTGCTACCCATTTAACATAACCTTACGTTGGGACTGTCAATTTCTCTTCCTCTTGTTGAATTGTAGAAAGTATGATATTATCAAGTAATTTGGTCTCTCTGAAAGTTTGTTACCATGATCTGATATACTTATGTCCTTTATGCAAAAGTAACAATAAGAAATCTTCTTCGGTGACTGATAATGCTCCTTATATGCATTTTATCAGGATACAAAGGATGGTAATATGTTATGCTTACTTATTGTAAGCTGCAACCATTTGTATAATGATCCTATTAGCATGTCCACTGCAGAAGTTTTAAATTTGGTTGTAGCTTGCTAATGCTTGATTAAATCGTAGTTCTTACCCCATTTTACACTGTCATGTTTCTTGCTTTGGTTTCAAAGTACTTTATACCTTTGAACTGCATTTTCTAATTTATCCTTTTCTGTGTAGACATGATCTCTCCACTTATGTCTCTAAGCTCTGATTTTTGTTTTCAATAATAATGTACAGGGAGACCAAAATTCACCTGGTGTTATACCGCTGGCTATAAAGGATGTTTTCAGTATGATCCAAGATGTAAGATTATTCTCCTAGCTCAGTAGTTGTTGATTGTTTAAATCACATATCTAGAATCATGCTATTGTTGTTCATTATAGTTTATGCTTTGAAATCATGTGTGGCAGCTGTATCTTTTGTTGATAGTGTATCACTCTCTTGCTTTGTTCTCTGCATGGTCATCTTGGTGCTCCTTTTAGTTACTTTCAAAGGATACTTGACTCCTAGGTTTTGATTCATAATAGTTTATGGTTGCTATTTCAACTTGACTTGAGTTGATTACCAAAGTATTCCATCTTAATTTTATTTTACTCTCATCTTGCTTGGGGTGCCTAACTGTATTTTTACTGCAGACCCCAGGAAGAGAATTCTTACTCCGAGTGTCATATCTAGAAATATACAACGAGGTAAATGACAAAACAGCCCTTGTTCCATCATTTTTGTGCTGAACACAGTTTAGCCCTTGTACAGTAACACTTTTTGTCTTGCCTTAAATTTTCTATCACTATGTGGCATTGATTGTCACCTTCTTGCTTGTTGTATTGTTTGTGTTTTAATGTTTGGTATGCTGAAAATATTTTTGGTTGTTTCTTCTTGGTATCAGGTGATAAATGATTTACTTGATCCAACTGGCCAAAATTTACGAGTTAGAGAAGATGTACAGGTTTAGTTTCTTACTATTTCATCTCAATTGAATTCTGTTTAGAGTACTTAGTTCACTATTTTTATTCTATCTGTAAATGACGAGTCTCTTAATCTGTCTCCGTTTGGCTTTTTATACATGAATACTGATATTTCTAGTTATCTTGGAATGGAGTCCATGTATTATGTATGAAATTTTAGGGTTTAGGGTTTAGGGTAGTTCATTAATTCATTGCTGATAAAAAAAAAATGTATGAAATTTTAACCTAAAAATAAAACTACCTTGTTGCAATTGTTGATACTAAATTGGTTCCCTAGTAAATTCTGATATTTGAGTATTATTATTTTTTCCACTTTTTTTTTCTACCCTTACAATGTAATTGTGACCATGTTCAGAATGTTTATGTTTTTGTTGTTTTGTGTTTGTACATTAAAAGATTCACTTCTAAGTTGGAATCATGTGTTATAGTTTCCATTAAAGAAATAAAATGACAGCATTTGTAATTCAAAGAAAATTTAGGAAGTTATTGTTAAATTTGAACTTGATAGGTTATGTTTTCTTTCTCTAGTCTAATTGGAACGTTATTTTTTATGATGGTTTGTTTTCCAGGGAACTTATGTGGAGGGTATAAAGGAAGAAGTTGTTCTATCTCCTGGACATGCACTTTCCTTTATTGCTGCTGGAGAAGGTAGTTATGTTGAGAATGATAGTGCCACAATTCTGCCTATTTTGTTTTCAAAATTGTATGTTATTTATTACCAGAATCTTGACTAATGGTTGGTTGAGAAACATTCTTTAACAAGCTTTTCTTTTTCCTTTTAACACCACAGAGCATCGACATGTTGGATCAAACAATTTTAATCTCTTCAGCAGCCGGAGTCACACAATATTTACACTGGTAAGCATGCTTGATATGGTAGTTGCTTGCATTTGAATAAAGAATACCTGAATCAGGCCTGAGGCTTTGTAGTTTCGAAAATGCTAACTTGCCAAATGTATTTGCTTGTGTGAATTGCTGTACTTGCCTTTTCTACATACTTCTTAAAAGCTGATTGATTATTGCCGAAGAATATGTTTAATGATTACATGTATTTTGGCTTTCTGTTGGTCTTGGACCTCTTCAGGCCCGCTGTTTATTATTATTATTATTATTATTTTATTTTTTTTTAAAGAAAAAAAAACAACAGAGCTCTATTGTTATAGTTATTTAATACATTTGCAGATGATAGAGAGCAGTGCTCATGGTGATGATTATGATGGGGTCATCTTCTCTCAGCTAGTACGTAAAAATTATTTATGGCTTCCCAAAATATTTCCTTGTTTATACTTACTGGATATTTTGGTTCACTTTGCTTGTTTTCTTCTTCAGAACTTGATTGATTTGGCTGGATCTGAGAGCTCAAAAACTGAAACAACTGGATTAAGAAGAAAGGAAGGATCTTACATCAACAAAAGTCTTCTGACACTTGGAACTGTAGGTGTTACAAAATTTGTGTTTGTCAATGTAGTAGTTAGTTATGCATTATTTTTGTACTTCATAATTTCTATGTTTTTACATGGGAGAAGCTGTGACAATTTTTTTATACTTGAGCTGACTAGTTGTATGACTTGCAATATCTTTGTTAGAAGATATGCTTATAACTGGTTGAAAAGAAATATTTTTTGAAAATTTTATTGGGTAATGAAGCAACCAGAAATTATTTTATTACCATATCACATTCTGTTATATGTTGATAAAAAACCTGTATCTGTTTCACTGGACCTAGAACAATTTTCAAAGAACATTCCTGCATTGCAAGTAGACTAGCAGTGCCAAGGCTTCACCTTTTGTTCTAGTGGGAATAGATGAAATCGCTTACATTTTTTTTGTAATGTTTTTGGGGGTGGATGGGGAATCTTAGGTTTAGTCTTGATTTTGTGATTTCATTGTGAAGGTTATCGGGAAATTGAGCGAGGGGAAGGCATCTCATGTTCCTTATCGAGATTCAAAGCTGACCCGCCTCTTGCAATCATCTCTTAGTGGACATGGGCATGTTTCAGTGAGTTTTGGGTCTACAGCGTTTTCAATTCTTATATAGTTTAAGTACAATTTTCTGTCTCTTATCATGTAGATTTATTATTCTATTTGAATGCGGATCTTTAGTAAGCTATGGGTATTCTGGTTTTTTCTTTCATTTTGTCCCTGCAATGTTAGATTGTTTGTGTATAGGCACCACAATAAAATTTCTTGCAATGTGAAAATTTCAGCTTATATGCACAGTAACTCCAGCATCCAGCAATATGGAGGAAACTCATAATACCTTGAAGTTTGCCAGCAGGGCAAAACGAGTAGAAATATATGCTTCCCGCAATAAGGTTGGCTGAAGCTAGTGATTATCTATTGAATTGCATGCCTACAAGCATGAAAGGTTGCTTATTCATTGTGAAATTATTTGCTAACAGATTATTGATGAGAAATCTCTAATTAAGAAGTACCAGAGAGAAATTTCTGTCCTCAAACTTGAACTTGATCAACTAAAGAAGGGAATGGTAGTTGGTGTCAATCATGAGGAAATTTTGACCTTAAAGCAAAAGGTTTTTATCTTTCCGGATATTCATTTCTATTGTTAGTTGTTACTTTTTACACATGTTTTCTGTGATTTGTAACCATCTTTGCTTTTCTAATTTATTTGTACTGTTATATGCGTAGTTGGAAGAAGGTCAAGTGAAAATGCAATCAAGATTGGAAGAAGAGGAGGAAGCCAAAGCTGCTCTTATGAGTAGGATCCAGAGACTAACCAAACTCATTCTGGTTTCCTCAAAGAATGCGATTCCTGGATATCTAACTGATGTTCCCAACCATCAGCGAAGTCATTCTGTTGGCGAGGATGATGTGAGCTCATCCTTCAGTTAATTAGAGCAATTTTTTTTCAATTTACATTTCCAGTGATTGTGTTTCTTCTATCACTAATTTAGTAAATAACTCCTTGTTGGACATGCTTGAAAGCTTACAGGGGCTTTCATGTAAACCATTCTTAAATGTCCCTCTTATGTTCAAATTAAACTTTCATTATTTGACTTTTTGGACCAGGTGGCAAACACAGTAAACGTGTATTTTTTTTCTTCCAGAAATTTGATGCCTTGCCTGATGGTGCGTTGACTGAAAATGAGAGTCAGAAAGATACTTCTGCGGTGTCATCTGATGTGTTTCATGACGTTAGGCATAAAAGAACTTCTAGTAGATGGAATGAAGAGTTCTCCCCAGCTAGCAGTACTATTACTGAATCAACGCAAGCTGGTGAACTGATCAGTAGAACAAAATTGACAGTGGTAAACTCATAAAACTTCTCTGTAACAAAGTGTTACTTTTTATCAGACCTCAATTTATGTTTTTATATAAATTTCTCAGATAGAAGATGAGTAACTTAAAGTATTTTTCCAGGGCCAAGTTTTTTTTTTTCCTTTTGCTAACGTCAATGCCCTGAGTGATGGAGGCGTATCCTAGGGAGGGGATTTATCTAACTAGGACTGCAATCACATGTTACAACTTAGCCAAAACTTTCATGCAAAATACCTCCTTCAATTGATCCAAAAGAAATAAGCGGGTGGTTATAAAAAATCACTATTCAACTTGTGAATTCGCAAGTTCATTTTTGAGTTGTGAGTCGTAACATGGGTAGTAGTATTTAGTGACAATGAAAAATAACCATATATACGTGTGTGTGAATATCATTTAAATGATCTACATAGTGCTCGATGTAATAGTTTTAAACTATAACTTAGCAAAACAAGTTAACAATTATTATTATGAAGTTGACTTTAAGTCTCAACCTTAAAAAATGGCTTATAAGGTGAGGTTTGCACCTACTTATATACTATGAAATGTTTTAATCTCTAGTCGATGTAAGATCTACAACAACTATAATATTTCACAAGACAATCATAAGCCACATGTATGTTTGTTATAAGTTAGAACGCAAATAGAACAATGATAATTTGATATAGCAAATTAAGGTGCTTCCCATGCTTCCCTTAGGCCGATGATCTCCATAGCTTTGGTCTTGATTGAATGTGTCCTAAACTTCTTGTACCTTTTTCTTTCTTATTTATGCACTCATTATTTAACTAGTTTGTTGCTGTATGTTTTATTAAAATTGTGACTCGGGACTGCTAGTTGAATTGTAGGGTGGGATGACAGCGTCTGATCAGAAGGATCTTCTTGTTGAACAAGTCAAAATGCTAGCTGGAGATGTTGCTTTAAGTACCAGCACTCTGAAGCGGTTGATGGAGCAATCTGTAAATCACCCTGAAGGCTCCAAAACTCAGGTATTCTGCTTTGTTTTCAAACAATGTTGCATTGAAATGTGTTGGTATAAAAGCACTAGGAAATTAATAATCAGTAACTTTCTCTCTGATATTTTTAAATTCGTCAATAATGATGTCTCCAACTAAACGTTACAACATTGTCAGTCAAGTTTGTTTGACGTGTTTACTGATGCCAAACAATACTTTGGTATTGTTTTGATTCCCCTCACATTTTGTTGTAATGCTTAGTACCCGACGTGCTACTTTTAAGCGAGTGATAAAATTTTAACAAAAGTTACAGTCTTCATTACTAACTGAAATGCTTGCCGTTCGTTAAAATGCTGTCTCAATAACAGATTGAGAACTTGGAACGTGAGATCCAAGAAAAAAGGAAGCAAATGAAAGTGTTAGAGCAAAGATTAATTGAAATTGAGACTGGAGAATCTCCAGTGGCTAATTCATCACTAGTTGAAATGCAGCAGGTTAGTGATATTGGTATTGAAATTAATAAATATAGATTTGAAGCCTGGATATTAATGTAAATGCTATGATAAAGCTCATTTATACTTTTTCCTTATGGGTTTGTTGTGACAGACAGTGACAAGGTTAATGACTCAATGTAATGAGAAGGCCTTTGAGTTGGAGGTGAGTAGTACTTTAGCTTTGTTTGGGTGTTATTGAGCTGTCATTTTGTTTCCAAAATTGTGCTCCCCTAGTATTTGGCAATTGCAGTATACGTTTTAGCATAATATAATCCGTGATCAATAATGGCCACTCATTAAAATTTAATTTGTGTTTTTAAAATATCTGTAGCTAAAATCGGCAGACAACCGTGTCCTTCAGGAACAGCTAAATGATAAGGTACTTGGTTTTATTTTTTTTACTGTTTTCTGAACATTTTGACCTTTTCTCTTCACTTTTAAGCTAAGCAAGTGTACTTGGATCCCTATGCGATCCCTTTCTTTTTTGTTTTCCCTCCTTGAAATTAAGGATGATGGAAACCTCATCAGTATACATGTTTCTATATTGACATTTCCCTCTTCGATTTTTCTTTTATTAACAGTGTTCTGAAAACCGAGAGTTGCTAGAAAAGGTGAAGCAGCTAGAGCAGCAACTTGCGAAAGTAACTGGTGGTACATTGTTAATGTCTTCTGAACACTGTGCATCAGGAGAACACGCTGATGAGTTGAAAAAGAAAATACAATCCCAGGTAACTTAATTTGTTGCTTTTGTAGTAGTATAGGTGAATATTTTATATGCTTTGGATTCTATTTACTTGATTTTTGTTGTTTTTTTTCCCTTTTATATGATTTTGTATTCCCTGCCTTGCAAAAATACTTCCTCTGCCTTTGCCCAGTACTTATTAATGAAATTCCGTGTTAAGATTAATATTTAAATCACTTCTCTTCACTATTTTCAGGAAATTGAAAATGAAAAACTAAAACTAGAGCAAGTTCACTGGTCAGAAGAGAATAGTGGGTTGCGTGTGCAGAATCAGAAACTCTCTGAAGAAGCTTCTTATGCCAAAGAACTGGCCTCTGCTGCTGCTGTGGAACTGAAAAATTTGGCGGGGGAGGTGACAAAACTTTCATTGCAGAATGCAAAGTTAGAAAAAGAACTGATGGCTACGCGAGATCTGGTCAACTCTCGTAGTGCTGTTGTGCAAACAGTTAATGGTGTTAACCGCAAGTTCAGTGAAGCAAGATCTGGAAGGAAGGGGAGGATTTCTAGCCGTGCTAATGAAATTTCAGGAGCTGTTGTTGATGATTTTGAGTCATGGAGTCTTGATGCTGATGATTTGAAGATGGAACTACAGGCTAGGAAACAACGAGAGGCAGCTCTGGAGGCTGCATTAGCCGAGAAGGAATTTGTGGAGGAACAGTACAGGAAAAAAGCTGAGGAGGCTAAGAAAAGAGAAGAGGCCTTGGAGAATGATCTAGCAAATATGTGGATCCTTGTTGCCAAGTTGAAAAAAGAAGGGGATGCTGTTCCAGAATCGAACATGGATAAAAAAAATGATGGTGCACAACACATAAATGACACAAAAATTAATGACATTGAAAGTAATATAGTTCCCAAGGAGCAGCTTTTTGATGCACCAAAACCGGATGATGAAATTCCCAAAGAAGAGCCATTGGTTGTTCGCCTCAAGGTAACCCCGTGATGCAATTATTTATATTTTTCTAAATTTTTTTTAATTGATTTTCGGTTAGTTTTGAAATTATTGAGTTTGGGTCAGGAATAATGAAAAAAAGGAATAAAGATAATTTTTTTTATTATTGGCAAAAGACCATGAATAATGGGATATTAAATAAATTTGATTTGATTTTGATAAAAAAATACTGACCCAATCATTTTATCTATCTATTTATGATTTATCAGTTTAATCTTCAATATTATTTTTGCTAACTGAACTTGTATGTGCTCTCTTTATATAGAAGACCATTATCGTTAATATATATCTCATTCGTGTCTATAGAGTGATTAGCGTAAATTAGACTAGGAGTTACAACTTATTCCTTCTATTAGTTTAGAGTAGCGAGTTTAAATGAGCACTATCATACTTCTATTCTTTTGTTGAAAATACACCGAAACAGCGCATGTAGTATCCCCCAATCTTTTATGTAGGAAGACATACAAAACTGACAAAAAATATTTTTCTGTAATTTTATATGTAATAAAATAACTAAATTCTTTAAATCATATATCATAAGGATAGTCACAAGAAAGACAAATAAAAAAAATATCTCTTGGCAAACGTCCAGGTCCAACTATAAAAAGCAATGAGATTTTTATTTATTTAAATTGCGATATGCAATTAACGACTTTCTGTAACTTACAGAAAAGTCAACCACATTTATTTTAGTTCTTAATCCTCAATGTATTGGACCTTCATCGTGAAAATGAGTAAGATATTGTTTGAATAAATTTTACTAAAAGTGTTGAAGGAGAAATTATTCAAATATGTTATCTTTTAGCTTTTGCACTTTTAAATTATCTATGACTTCCTCTAATCATAGTTTGTTTGTTCTTTTTTATTTGGGTATTGCATGTGACTAAAGGAAAACAAATTATAATCATAATAGTTATGGAATAAAAGTGATGATAAAAACACTAATTCAATATTAATTTTATTCTTAGTGCACGTAGACATCATTTGAGAGATTTTCACTTCCTAAAATTTGTTATGCAACTCATTGCTGAGACTTTGATGAGTTTTGGTTCAATTTATGATTTCAGGCGCGCATGCAAGAAATGAAGGAAAAAGAGCTCAAGTACCTTGGGAATGGCGACGCCAATTCCCATGTTTGTAAAGTATGTTTTGAATCTCCAACTGCAGCAATTCTGCTTCCATGCCGACATTTTTGCTGTAAGTCTTCTCCAATCTTGCCTGAATCTATTAATCTAATTTTATTCGATGATTTTCCTATGCGTTTACAATTTTTGTCAAAATACTTATAGCCTCTCTCGTTTGATCTTGCAGTGTGTAAATCTTGTTCACTTGCTTGTTCTGAGTGTCCAATATGCCGCACAAATATTACAGATAGGATTTTTGCTTTTACATAATAGAGGTCCTGTTATTATCTTACAATAGTTTTGTGAACTCTCTCCATTAAAATGTGTAAAATATTAACTATTTCCATTTTCGGTTTTCTAATCTTTGCAGGGCTCTATCCCATTGAGTTAATATACTCCATGCTATAATGGGTGCAATTCTTTTATTAGTTTGCCTGTACGTAAAGCCGTTTAAAAGGTATATCAATATTTTCTTTCTTTTATACTACCCCATGGGAACTGTATAATAGGGGAGACAAAGGGGTGTGTAGAAAGAATGTATAAAGGAAAGAGGTGTAAACAGCACTGCTCAAGTACATATGCACTATACGTTTGTTTTATGAAATCTAGCAGAATTTTTTTGCTCATCCGTTATGCCGTAGTTTTTCATACCCATTATCTATCAGTACGACACCCACATTTAATGGGATGCAAACACAGGAGACCTTGCTAGAGTTTAACCGGAATCATAGCCTCACTTAGTAAATTGTGCTGTAGATAATGTTTTGTTGTATTTTTTATTTATTTTAGAAAGTGTTTTAATTAAAAAAGAAAATCAAAACCGTTATTTAATTTGGGTAGCTCTAATCGACTAAATTTAATCCTCAATTGCCACTTTTTGTCATTTCTAGAGGTCGACGAGGAAAATGTTTAATAGTTTTAAAAATAAAATATTTTTAAAGCGAAATAAGATAATATTGAAGTGAAATTCTGATTTAGCTTAATATAATTGTACTGGTTAATTTGATTTACTTAATAAATGGTACCGTTTTGACGTTAAACATTTTAAAAAAAAATACTTTTTAATGAAATTTTGTGCTAAATAAATGTTATGTAAAAAAAGTCATTATTTTGCCAAACAAATTGACGTTACCATTTTTGTGACAAAATTGAGGACTTAATTTAAATGTAATCACTGTTTATGTTTACCATTTTAATTTTTTTTTATAATAACTCGGCGAGCATATTTAACTGAATAAACTTCGTTTGTTGCGCTTTGTTAATTTAAAAGAATACTCAGGATGTGATGTTCTTGACTTGCGTTTTGATTCAATTGTAGGCATATAAATCGTAGTTATGTTTAACGTTGGGCATGTGCAGTCTTCAACGTTGGAATTGTTGTAGTGGGAAATTAATTTCGTTCGGGGCAAGGTTTCCACAATCTATATTTGGTGCAGAGCTTATTTGCTAACATGAGTTTATTTTGAGGAAATAATATCTCCATTTTTTTAAAATAAAAAAAATGACTTCTTCAATTATATGGAACATGTCATCTTAAGAAGTTTATAACATTCTACGAGGTGGAAAAGCACTACCGGTGTCTGTTTGAACCTTGCTTTTGGTTGAGGTAATTGACATTAATATGAAACCATAAGCACCGGGTATCCAACGCAATTATGATTATAGTTTCGTTTGTAGAAAAGCAAAACATGGCATTTGCGTCGCTCACATCTTTCTCTTCAGGTTGGATAAAACTTGGATGGGCATTAGCAGGAACGTGTGTTTAATTAGTAATAAACTCTCATCGTATAAGAATGTATATAACTTTAGGGAACTTTATAAAATAAGGTAGAAAGAACATGTTTGCTAAACTTTATTTTATAATTTATTAAGAATAACTAAGTTCGGTATCAAATTTTTAAAGAGATGACTTATGGTATACTTAATTGGGAGGGGAAAAATATAAACGAAAGAAAATATTAATAAATATATTTTTCTTTTGCTTTGTTTTGTTTTGGAGAAAAAAAAAATATGGAAGAAAGAGAATAAAGTGAAACACAAAAAATTAAAATACTCTTTTCTTTTACTAAGAGTCAGTCCAACATATATTTAGGTCTAAAATAAACTTTGAAATATGGTAAAAAATATAAATTGTTTTTTTCTCTGGCAATATTCAAAACTCAATTCACACACAGGAAAAACATTTTAATTACCATTACACTAAATTTACTAATGATAATTTAATTAAAAGAATTAGCAAGTAATAAAATAGGTAAATACTAATACTAATACTAATTTAAAAAAATATAATTTTTATCTAAAGTTAATGGTTTGACTGATTTTTGTATTTGAATTAAATGTAATTTTACTTTTTTTTCTTTCCATTTAAGTTTCAAAATTTATCTCATTTTTTTAACCTTTTCTTTATTCAAGCACAATGTAACTTACAAGAAAAATGATTTTAACAAAAAAAATACAAGAAAGATTAAGAAATTAGCATAATGTACCTATCCATCGTAAATTTGAAAGTATTTATAGTCACATAACTTAATTCTAATTACTAACAGTAAAACAGTTAATTAAAAATTAAATGAGTTATAATTCTTGAGACTATTTATCAGCTAGTGACTATCATAAGATAAACTTAAGAGTCATTATCTAAAAGGTCTATAAATACTATAATTTTATCTTATTCAATATATATATATATATATATATATATATATATATTTAACACACATATTATTTATTTTATATTTTTGTTGATTTAAACATCAGAAAATCTCTTTTTTATGTGAAACTTCCTCTTCTCTGTCTATGACAGAAAACATTTTTACATAATAATACTAAAATCCTCACCAAAACACTAGGTAAGAACACATAACAAATATTTTACTAAAAGTTGGAGCCACAAAATATTATTGGGAATTAAACTTGTTAATTTATAAGAACAAACACCCTTACTATCAATATGTTATAAATAACATGTTTCCTTCCAACATAACAACTTTGACGAACAAGTAGATTCTGTATGTGTTAACAAAACATTGGTGTAAAATTTGAGGTTGTAATTAATTTAACTAGGCCTCTTAATAATGTCAAATATAAAAAATGAATTGTATGAAAAATAGAGTTATAATGAAAATGAAAGAGAAATGGCCCGTGTACCAACCCCCATGTTAGGTTTTGAAGCTTGCGTGAAGTCGTTCTCTGAATATCCCCAAGGTGACGATATTAACAGCTTCAAAAATCCTGATATCCATCACATCAATCAACGTCGCACTACAACTAGGCAAAAACTGTCGGTTGTTGTTGTTGTTTAATAGCATTGACTATGAATTATGACAATTTGATTGCCATGTTACCCAAAATACTCCATAGCTTTAAAGATTCATAACTCATTAACAACATTTTTTATACGCCTAAAGTTACAAGTCATATCAAAACATGCTACCCGTTTTAGAAAGTGGAGCATGCTATTCAATGAATTCACCCCAAAAAATATTATATATACTAATCAGCCAAATCAGCATAATAATAATAAAAACACTCAGTTTATAAAAAAGAAACGCAGATAACAAATCATGGAAGATATTTTCCAACAGATTTTTACAAGTAGTTGGTCTAGATTTTTTTATCAATCCATGACTAGTTTTAAGGAACGGCACAACCATAACATCCCCCATTTGGAATTTCCTTAACTCCAACCAAACACGTCCTAAGTTGAACTAGATCTTGGTTCTGAAACGCCCAACGATGATCATGGTTCTGCTTCTGCGACCACAACGACAAAACAACAGCAACAACAAACGCGGGTTCAAAGTTGTTAAACAAAAACCTCGGAAGAAAAACAAGCTATATATACTTGCAAGTTGCATCATATTATAAGGTGTAAAGCAAACCTTACAGAAACCATTAGTAGGTGCAAATGAACCATCAAGGAGTTCTTCGAAACAGTAACCGGGTATTGTCTCGATCAAATACTCAGAAATGCTGCTGGTTGAAACCGAACCAGTGTCGCTGCCCACGTTGTCTTCAGCCTTCCAAGAAGAGGTGAGATTTTCATGGGAAATTGATCTGGGTCTGTTGATTCTAGATCGACCGTTTTTTCCTTCAGAGGCAGTGACTGTATCGGTGCAATTGGTGGAGGAGGAAGCAGAATCCAAAGAAGTGGCCGAGAGCTTCACACCCGTGAGAAGAAACCTGTTATGCTTCTGCGTATGCTCATTCGCTCTGTGGATTGGAAGGTCACATTCCCTGCACAGCAATGCCCTGTCCTCTTGGCAAAATAGATATGCACGCTTCTCCTGTTAAAACAAGCTATTTTTCTTCAAAAAAAACGAGACCAAGAATATGAAGAAAGAACTGATATCTGAAGATAAGAAAACTGAGATAGAAAAATGAAAAATTTCTTTCATAGTGAAGTGGGGTTGTTTTGTATTAAGTTTAGTTTGAATAATTTGAAAGAATGTATATGTGTGTTAGATGTTGAAGAAGAGGGTTGTGGAAAGTTGAAGAGAGGAGTGAGTACTTGGCAGATATCACAAAGAGGGAAGTCTTGGGAGGTGGGGAAGATGAGAGGGAAGCGAGGGTGTTTGGTTGCAAGCTTGTTGGCGTGGTGAATGGTGCGATCGCAGCTACGGCAAAGAGCAGCTTCATCTGCAGGACAGAAGACAGTGGCTTCCATTTTGTCACACACGTCACACTGGATCTTCATCTTAGGTTCTTGGTCGTTTGTGTTGGAAGAGTTAGAAGAGAAAGAGAAGAAGAGGAAGAAGAAGAAGAAGAAGAAGAAGAAGAAGAAGGGGTTTAATTAATGGTGGGGTGTATGAGACAAAAGAATTATGGGCGAGTTGGCTTTAGGTTGAGCCCTATTTAGTGTGTTCTGACTTTGAGAAAAATCTGGATTGGGAGAGAGCAAGTTGCATCTTCTTCTCCAATTTTTATTCTCAACATATTCCAAAATCTTTCACTCTCATTCGCTGTGCTTCTCAACTCTCAGGCATGGTCTGCGTTATCCACTTCCTTACCTCTTTCCTTTCCCCTCAAATACCATAATCACTCTTCTAACCCACAAACAAACAAACATACCTAGCTGCCATGGAAAACATCATTAACCATAACATTCTACACTCATTTTCACACAACCCTACATATCCACATACAAACAAACTAATCAAACCCTTTTCTTTTTCATTTTTTTCATACAATAAATCTTAATAATTTAATATGTTATCCATAGAGTAATAACTTTAAATCTAGTTAATACAACACTTTTTTTTATTAAATTATATTGAGAGACCATCCAATTTAATATGGTGGTTCTTAAATAAAAGAAAATATTTTTTTCTTTCTTAAAAGCGTGAATACCTTACCGAAATCTTACCTTACACTACTTTATGTATGTTTCTCGGTATGAATAATAGGTACTACAATAAAATGATTGAATAAAAATTAATTTTAGAAAAAAAATAATAATTAGTTGCTAGAGTAACTAAATTATAGACCATTTTAAAATTTAAAATAATTTTTTGTTTCTAAATTAGTTTCTATTATTGTTAAATAGTTTTTAAATTAATATTTAGTTAGCTACCAATGTTTTTGCTACCAAATTTAGAATATAATTTTTTTTTAATTTTTAAAATAGTCTCTAATTTAGTCACTATAGCAACTAATTATTTTTTGTCTCTAAAATTGGTTTCTATTCAGTGATTTTCTTGTAGGGAGGATACAACATTTCATCCAATTTTTACTCTAAAATATCACTTTTAAAATCTTAACTAACTTCTTGTAGGTCTCACCATGATTTTTTAGTAAGAGAATTTAAAATATGATACCTTTTTATTGGAAATATTATAAAAGAACTCATTTTTCATGTTAGAGATCTTATCTCTCCTTTTAAAATTTTGATAAAAAATTTAAAACTAAAGATGCTTTTAGAGTAAAAATTGTAAGGATGTAGATGTATTCTTAAGATGGACATGCCTACAATTAATTTATTATGTTTTTTTTATCAACAAAGAATAAATAAAATAAAATGAAACATCTCAGGGTGTCTCAACCCTTAATTATACAAAAAAACCCAAAACAAGTTTCTCAGCACCCTACCAACTAAGGATCCAACATACACTACACTACAAACCAAAATAATAAACCAGATCAAGATATAGAAATCCAACAAATACAATTACATCAAGCACCAAAGAGATCCCACCCTCAATATAGGACATACATCCAACAACAAAACAAAATATTTGCCAGCAGGTTGAAGTGCCATAACCAAGTGCCAAACTCGACAAACCGATCCTACAAGAAGGAAACGTAAACCAAAAATAACTCACCAAAGAGATCACACCCTCAATACAAGACATAACATCCAACAACTAAGCAATATCTTTGCAACAGACTGAAGTGCGCCAAATAACCAAGTGTCAACATTAACAAACCGATCCTACGAGGAGGATACATAAACCATAAATAACCTGCAAAAAAACACACCACAACTCCCCAAACTGGACATATCAATAACCATAAACACTACATATCAATCTCACAAAACTCATACACCGTAAAGATTCCAACACCAGACCGAAAAACATAAATCAAATACACTTTATTAGCTAAAATTTTAAACTGAACTTTGGATAAAATTGTGTTTCTTATAAACTTATATGTATAAACTTATTTAAATTTATTATATTTTAAAATCAATTGAAAATTTTATCCACACATGTAGTTTATTTGGTTATCACTTCAATCAGTTTTATTGGAGTGTTTCAAAACTATCTTTATTAGCTATGCCCCATTGCCAAACTCTTCACTTATGATTTAATAAACGGTGTATGATAGTCTTTTTCAAGATTATGGCAAGTTAAATCCATTATAATATCCTTTCTTATATTTTCTGTTTTTATTTTATTTTATTTTATTTTGTATTTCTCTTTTTCTCTTTTTATCTTTGTCTCAAAAAAATCAATTATCATAACACATTTTGTCACATCTTATTTTGATAACCAATGGATTTTGTTTTCGTCGATTGCTAGCCATATTTGATTTCTTTACTTTTACAAAAGTAATGTGTTTAGAAAACCTTAACATTAACAAAATATAATCATTAATAACATATATTTGTAATGAACTTTTAAAAACATTACGAGTAACATTACATAAATCAACTGATTAGAAAATTTAAGAATTCCAATTTTAATATATAATTAAGAAACCGAAATTGGACAAAAAGAATAAAAGAAACATATTAATAAATGAGAGAAAGAGTGAGAAGTGCTTTTCAAATTTTAAATTGATTTTATTATCAACTAATTATGAACAAACAACTTCATGCATGCAAGCTTATCTATCACAGCTTCATTAAATGCTAAAGTAAGAGAACCATCGCCATTAAAATGGGCACAAAGCCATGTAACCACTGTGCCAACTTCTTAGTTTAAGTATTTAACTTCAGAATTTATCCAGCACTTGTTTCTAAATTATTAAAAATACTTAATGGAATATATTTAATATTTTTAGGCTATGTATCTAGGATAACACATTAAAATATATAGCAAAAATCTAGTTCTAGAAATTCGTAATAGAACTTAAAAATTAGGATGTAAATTACGTTCTCAATCGTAATCCTCACGATCTTGTAGCTATATATAGTGTGACATTATGAGGCATCAATTATTGTGACGTGCCATACCTAAAAAAGCAAATTTATGAATATAAAAAGAAATAACTTTTTGTCAAAATATAGGTCCCTACTACTCCCTACTCTAAGACTCTTGTCAGACCTTCCTTCCTTCACTTTGAATCGATGCAAAATTTAAAATGCCCAATAATAAAGATTGTTATGTGGCTTAACAATTATGTATTAGATTATAATAAAAGAATGAATAAATTTTTATTAAAATATGGATCTTATATAAAGAGGTGAAATAATTTTTCTAATTAAAATTATGTATTTTATTATATAATTGTTAAAGTAACTTTTTAATAATAAAATAGATGGAAAGAGATCAAGTACCACTCATTTGTAACAATTTTTAAAATAATTTTTAATGTGTTTCTCTTTTTTTGTTTTCTTAACCTTTTTTTTTAGTTTATTTTAATTTAAAAAAACTAGTTCTAGAAAAACAGTACTCAAAATTTTAATAACGAATTTATTATTATTAAATAAAATATCTACTGCTTTTGTTCTTTATTTATTTATATAAAATTTTATGAAATCTTTGATATTTTATTAGTAGAGAAAACTATAAAATAAAAATTAATTTTATATAAAAATAATTAGTTACTATATTAATAAAATTAAAAAATATTTTTAAAATTAAAAAATTATTAATATATAAAGTAATAAACTAATTTTAAAGTTAGTATCGAATTAGGTAATTAATACTAAATCTAATATAAAGTAATTGGTAGTTAAAATCTTACTCACTACTTATATACTAATTTAGAAAATATTTATCAATAATAAAATTTAATTTAAATATTAATAATTAGTTTCTAAAATAATATATAATTTAATCAATATAACAATTAATTATTATTGTAACATCCCTAATTTTACTCATATTTGCTAATATATTATGCATGCGATATCTAATTAACACATAAACATATATTATTTTCTCATATTTGTATCTCAAAATATATCCCTCTTCATAGGGATTTAATATATACATCCAAAAAGTTTAAAAACAAAACAAAGCATTCCATTTAAAACTATCTAATCCTTCTGTTGCTCACTGAGGAGCTCTACTACCTGCAATCTCATCTGCTTCCGTGGAAATACACGATCATCACAGTTAGAGAAACAACACAACCAAATAACAGGTAAGCTAGCCATATAAGACAAAATTCTATAAAATTTCACTTTGAAATAAAAAAAAACATAAATCATAAGTCTCATACAAATTCTCAAATCATCAAGTGTCATACAAATTCTATATTCATCT
>Ga0123342_1001881_pt1 | contig 35169 bp, 21 predicted proteins | sample Turbeawhitnodule_FD_89960 | JGI IMG/M metagenome (GOLD analysis project Ga0123342, IMG submission 89960) | Root nodule microbial communities of legume samples collected from Mexico - Turtle bean Mexico white nodule | ecosystem: Host-associated > Plants > Roots > Nodule | place: Mexico: Nepantla... | reverse complement strand
GATAGTGTGTTGGTGGCCAATGAAGTCTTAGAGGAGGCAAAAAGGAGGAAGAAGAGCTGCTTATTTTTCAAAGTGGATTATGAGAAGGCTTATGATTCGGTAAGGTGGGATTTCATCAGTTATTTGCTTGAAAGATTAGGTTTTTGTGAACAATGGATTGCTTGGATTAAATCCTATCTGGAGTCTGCAACGGTATCTGTGTTGGTTAATGGCATTCCGACTAAGGAATTCGTTCCTTCAAAGGGTTTGAGACAGGGAAATCCCTTGGCTCCGTTCCTTTTTCTTATTGTAGCTGAAGGTCTAGCAGGAGTGGTAAGGAATGTTGTCATGTCCGACTGGATGGAGAGTGTGGAGGTTGGGATGAATAAGGTTAAAGTTAATATGCTTCAGTATGCAGATGATACTTTGTTCTTCTGCAAAGCAACTTCCAAAAGTGTTTTTTGTTTAAAAACTATTCTGAATTGTTTTGAGCTGGCTTCAGGTCTAAAGGTGAACTTTCTGAAGAGTAGTATTGGAGGTGTGGGGGTTGATACTTTTACGATCAGATGTTTTGCAAAAATGCTTAATTGTGATGTGATGAAATATCCTTTCAAGTATCTTGGGATGTCTGTTGGGGGGTGTCACAAGAAGGAAGCGTTTTGGGACAGGGTGGTTGAGAAGATAAAGGAAAGATTGGGAAGATGGAAAGGTAGAATTATTTCGATAGCAGGGAGGATTTGTCTGATTAAATTCGTTATTTCAGTTATCCCTTTGTTCTATATGTCTTTGTTTAAAATTTCTGCTATTGTTGTGAAGAAGATTGTGAAAATCCAAAGGAATTTCCTGTGGGGTTGGAGGTCAGGTGGGCGAAAGATTGTGTGGGCTTCTTGGGAGAAGGTGTGTGAGCCCTGTGAAACTGGTGGTCTCGGGGTTATTAATATTAAATTCTTCAACATTGCTTTGTTGGGGAAATGGATTTGGAGGTTGGGTTATTCCAAAGGTGGTATGTGGAAGGAGGTGGTAGAATCCAAGTATGGGGGTTGGAGAAATTGGGCGATGGAGGAATGGGGGAGAGAATTCGATGACCGTTTTAGGTGGAAAGTCGGTAATGGGAAGGAAATTAGGTTTTGGGAAGATAAATGGGTGGGGAATTTAGAGTTGAAAAACAAATTCCCAAGGTTGTTCTCTCTATGCGGGGATAAAGATTTGTTGCTGGAATGTTGTGGGGTCTGGGAAGAAGGAGACTGGAGTTGGAAGTTGGAGTGGAGAAGAAATTTATTTGAATGGGAGAAGCCTCGGGTAGGCCAACTTTTTGAAGAGATTAGAGGGTTGAGTATTGTTCCGGATATTGAAGACTCGTGGGTTTGGAGAGATGGTACGTCTCCTGAATTCTCGGTTAAATCGGCTTATAGTGTTTTAAGGGGACATAGTGAGGGGGATTTGTCAAATTTGTACAATTTTTTCTGGAGTATTAAGGCTTTGCCTGCGGCCCAGGTTCTGGCGTGGAGGGTGTTAGAAAACAAGATTGCTACTAAAGTCAACTTGGCACGGCGCGAGGTGATGACTGACGTTTTAGTTTGTTGTTTTTGCAGGTTGAAGGAGGAATCTACTAGTCATTTACTCTTTGACTGTAGAATTGCTTGGCTCGTTTGGGGTCAATGTTCCGCGTGGTTAGGAGTGTCATCGGCCGCTCCCGTTGATCCTTTTGCCCACTTCAAGCAATTTTGTAATGTTATAAAGCCTTTTAACTCTGTCTTGGGAAGTGTGTGGATCTCGATGGGTAGAGAGATTTGGTGTCATAGGAACAAGGTTATTTTTAAAGGAGATGTGGTGGATCATTCAGAGATCTTCACTTTGGCTCAATTGAAGGCTTGGTCCTGGGTAACTTCTAAAATACCCTCTGCTTGCTTTTCCTTTTCTGACTGGTGTCTTGTTCCTTTATTTTGTTTGAAATCGATTTAAATGGCCTGGTTCAGTTTAGGGTGATAGGTATCTTTATTTTGATGGATGTTGGTTTTTGTGGGCTGTTGGATTGGTAGTTGGGTTAGTGGCTAAGGTTTGTTGTTCTTTTGCTCTTTGTTATGGTCGTAGTGAGTTTGTACTGGGTTTATTTTGTGATTGTACGGGATTTGTAGTGGTAGATTATTTTTTACTCTCTCATTATGTTGGTTTGGGAGATCAGAGAAGTTGAATTTTATTGTATAGGTATGTATAAGGGTTGAATCACCCCTTAAGTGGTTCTTGTTATTCAATCCTTATTGTTGATAAAAAAAATCGTTATAATATAATGTTTTTTAATATTCATTGATTAATTTTAATTTGATGTATTATTTTGCAGACAAATTTTGAAATCCCTAATATGGAACCGCTTCGATCAAAGATTATATCAAATATCATACTTAAATTTTGTAAGTTTAAGTCAACATTGACTACGAAATATATTTTTGAAAAGCTTAAAGACGAAAATCCTTGTTTAAAGTAAAAACATATTGATGAATTTGATTTGATTTGATTCTATTTTAATTTGCAAATCTGCTTTAATTTTCGTTTATATTGGTTTATTGTGTTTATTTTGTTTATTATTTTATTTGCAAATTTGTTTTTATTTTATTTTAGATTTATTTTAAATTTATTTTCTTTTATTTTTTTTTCAATTTTAAATTAAAAAATAAATTATGTTACTAATAGTGGGTCCTTTTGTTAACCCTTGATTTAGCTGTCTTATATGATATTAAGAGGTCAAATTCCCAAAGACCAATTATTATTGAAGCAGAAATTGAAAGGACAGCTAAAAGAAATAGAAAGACAAAGGCAAAAGAGAAGCAAGGAGACACTAGAGAGGAATCCCCAAGCACTTCGTCTTTTCTCACTCATATTTTTCAGGAGGACAACAACATGTCAGAAGAGCAAGGACTACCTCCTAGGAGGACACTTGGAGATTATGTCATGTATCAAGGGTCAAGGCATTTTTCTAATATTGTAATACCTGCTACCGCCAAGGCCTTGGAAAAAACGTGTTTTTCCCACTCTCATCAATACCCATCAATTTACATCAATAGATCACGAGGATCCATATTTACATTTGTCTACATTTTCTGAATTGGTGGGAACAATGGGCTTCCTTTCAGATGATCTTGAAAATGGTTATATGCGTTTGTTTCATTTTTCATTAGCAGGTAATGCTAAGGAATGACTCAAATCACTTCCAAATCAAAGTCTCACTAGTTGGAAGGATGTAAAGGAAAAATTTATGCAAAGGTTTTTTCCAATCTCTCATTACATCAAAGCAAAGTCTGAAATTTCTATATTCAAACAAGAAGCAGATGAATTTTTTTGTGAGACATGAGAGAGATTCAAAATGATGCTTAGAAAATGCTCAAATCATGGGTTTGAAGATATTGCTCAACTGAGCATATTTGTTAATGGTCTCAGGTCTAATACTAAAATGCTTCTAGATGTTGCAGTTGGCGACATAATGATGGCTCTTGATATAGAACAAGCGACAAGGATTCTTGATACAATGGCATCAACTGATTATCAAGCACATCATGATAGACAAGGTATTCATAAGAAAGGGTTGTTAGAGTTGACTTCAGATGCACTCTTGGCTCATAATAAAATTCTGACACAACAGATTGAGGCATTAACTGCACAAATGGCTAAATTGCCTCAACAAATACAAGCCATGCAATTATCTCAGAGCCAGAGTCAATCAATCATGTTTGATTTTTGTGGAGGTGATTTATCCCAATAGTCATTGTTTCTATCAAAACAACTCATCTGAAGCGTAAGTAAATTACATGGGCGATCAGGGAAGGCAAGAAGATGGTTTCTCCAACAACAATAATTATTCTCAAGGTTGGAGAAGCAATCAAAATCAAAATTTTAGGTGGAATCAAGATAGTGGTTCATCCAATAATCAAGGTCTTTTCCAACAACAATAACCTATATATCCTTCAGTTAAAAAATTGGAAGATACCTTGGAGAAATTCATGAAAGCTACTATGGCGAATCACGAGAATAATAAGGCAACAGTCATAAATATAAAAATGAACTTAAGACAAATTGCCAAACAATTAGCAGAGGAACAAAGTGGCCAGTTTTGAGCCAACGACCAAACCAACCCAAGAGAGCATTGCAATGAAATTTCCACCTAGTATGGTAAAATAATAAGAGAAAGGGATGGTAATAATGCAGTAGCTAAAAAAGAAGAAAAGAATGAGACTAGGGGGAGAGAGATGTTTTTGAAAAAGATTTATCATATCCTCATGCTTTTTCAAAAAAAAAAAAAGAAACTTTATTTTATTTTTGATAATTTGCTTCCTAAAAACTATTTTGCAAGAATTTTGAAGCAAGATTCAACACTTCAGAGATTTTGAAAGAATATGAGCTATATTGAAGAGAGAAATATAAAATTAGAGGATAGATACAATGTCATTATTCAAAAGGGCTTGCCTAAAAAATCCAAGGACTCAGGAAGTTTTAATCTTCCCGTGTATAGGTGTTTTATCTGTGGACAATGTCTTGCTGGATTTGGGGGCAAGCATAAATCTAATTCCTTTGACAATGCTGAAGAAAATAGGTGATCTGAAGGTTCAACCCACCAAGATGCAGTTATAATTAGCAGACATATCCATCAAATATCCTTATGGTGTGGTTAAAGATGTTCTTGTAAAGGTGGATAAGTTCATATTCCCAGTGAATTTTGTTATAATGAACATGAAAGAGGATAAGGAGGTTTCCTTGATACTTGGATAATTGATGTTGACAAAGGAAAACTTCAAGTTAGAGCTCAAGATGACGAGGTAACTTTTTAATCTTTTTGATGGTCCAAAAAAAGAATTAATGCAGGGGAAGAATGCGTACAGAATGATGGAACAAAGGGAGTTGACCACCTTGAAATAAAAAGGCATCAAGCTAGATGATATTAAACGAGCGCTTACTAGAAGACAATCCAATCCACATTTTAGTTTTATGTTGTTTTGTTATCTTTGTTTTGATTTTACTTTCAAAAACCATGTTTTCATGCAGGGATTATCGTCAAGGCAAGTCAAATCTCGCTTAGGCGAGTTGGACGACGAAAAAAAAGATGCTATCTGGAGTCATTTCACTCAAGCAAGATAAATCTCGCTTAAACGAGTTTGACGATGCAAAATTTGAATTTCTTGCAGGAAATCTCGCTCAAGCGAAACAGATCTCGCTCAAACAAGATAGATCTCGCTCAAGCGACGAAAAAAATGAGTTCCCTATAGGGATTCTCGCTCAAGCGAGACAATTATCGCTCTAGCGAGCATTTTTTTAAAAAAAAAAAAAAAAATCCTCAAAACCTTTCCTCATAAGCCTCCAGATCAGTCTGAAGCTTATGTATTTTGACCTGAAAACAAATTCTATTATTCAGGGGAACAAATCCAACAAATGAAGCAGGATCATATAGATGAAGATTTTAACACAGAGCTAGATAACTTTATTTTGTTTTCTGTTTATTTACTTATTTGATTATTTTGTTTTATTTTTATTTTATTTTATTTTTTATGGTTTGAATATTCTTGAATTATATCTTGATTTATTTTTAGTTTTAATATAATTTGTTTTTTAGTTTAATTTTCGCAAATAAAAAAGAACTAAAATATTATTTTTGAATTATGAAAAAAATTGTGTTTAAATGTTAAATAGTGAGATGAATTAGATACAGGTTAAAATAAATATATAATTAAATATATAATTAAATCTCTATCTAAATGTAATTAAGATTGTGATACACGAAGATTTAAGAAAGTAAAGCTAATTAGAGATCCATGCATTTTATTGATAATCTAAATTAAAAAAAAATGTTATAAATAATGGTGTTAGTGTTATATATTAGGTAGATAGTTACTGGCTTGTTGACTAAGTGCTTATAACATTATAAATAGTAACAATATATTGTGATACTGTGTAATTCAATATTTAAATCTCATGTTGTTTTTTTCTATTCTTTGTGACTTTTGATGATGATTTTTAATTGATAATAAGTGACATAAAACTTCTAAACTCAAAATTATCACCTTTTCCAATACTTAAACAAGGTTAAAAAAACTTGACAAATCCATTTAATGATATTGCCCTCGTTCAAATCATTTAATGACTCAATTAAGTTATCTTGTGATTTAATATTATTATGTAAATATTATTTATTTAAAGCATCATAATAATGTCATCAAAGAAGTTGAAAGAAATTTCTTAAAAATAAAAATCAGTTGAAGTAGCTCTCATAACAATAATAGGACACTAAAATTAAAACTTAAAAGTAAAAAGTTAGACATAAATATCTCATCTTTAAAAACTGTAAAATAGATATTAAATATATGTTCAAGGTCCTGGCATGAACAAAATCTTTTACCGTTAACTACATCAATCAAACAACACCCTACATCAATCAAAACAACACCATATTGTATTGTATTTATAAGTATGATGAAGTTGCTATTTAAAGTCCGTCCATTTTTTGGGGGATTATTCTCTGGGGTCATTTTTTTCTTCATCGCCATACATGACTATTTACGTCTTTTTTCTAAGTGGGTTTTAATTTCCACGGTTGTAAAACTAGATTTACTAATGCACATGATCCTTGAAGTACTTTTGTGACACCATATTCACATCTGATTTAGTATTGAATATGATGAAATTATTTTATGTTAGTACTTGAATTTTTAAAATATAATAAAATATAAAATATCTTTATTAATTTAACTTTTATCTATTTTATTATCAAAATTCTGTATTCGTTACAAATAAATATTTATGCATTTAATTATTGTACTTTCTGTAATTGTTCTGATAAATATTATCTAAGACAATCTTAAAAAAACCTTTGACAAATAAAAAATAGAATCAGAACTCAATTTCAACTAAGGTCATGCTTATTAAATCAATTCCACCCTCATCTACAATTGCTATTCACCTTGTTAACATAATGCAATATTATAGAAAGTATTCATCATTCATTTGTAAAATTAACGATTCTTTGTAAAGCCTGACTTTAAAGTTTTTCTTTTTTTTGAATTTTCAGCCAAATCATTATTATGTGGGACTGAAAAACCTGTTCTGCACCTCCATTCTGTTTCAACTTCTCTGTAGACATTAAAAGAAAATAAGTGGAGTATATAAATTAAAAGAATATTCACTGCCATCGGCATGGATCACGTCAGCTTATACAAAATACAATCGTCCCCATTGTTCAATGGGCACAGAACGCAGACATGAGAAATCTAGAACCAATGCACTTGATGTTTTACAGGCCTAATATAAACACCTTGAAGTGTCAAAAAATTGCCATCTTAAGAAAGGATCTTTCCTATTTATTGAATTTAATTTATCTCATTTTATTACCACTCGAAAGGTGTACACGCGGTGGCAACAGCATTTAACATTTTCCATCAACGATGACTTCACTGCTTAATGAGGTTCCTGATCACATACGGAAGTATACCCCCATGGTTAAAGTAAGCAAGTTCCACCTGTAAATATAAGGGTGTTACACAATAATCTACGGACAAGCTTTTGGAAGGCTTAAAAATGGTGCTCAGGCCCGAGCGAAACCCAATAGTAGACCACAGTTTACATTAAATTGCATCAACGAACAAACATGAATAAGGGACATGCTTAAATTACCTCAGTGTCGAAGCGAGCTGTGCAGGTGAAAGATTTTCCATTATCCGTTGTTACGGTGACATCTTGGCCAGGCCTTATCTCGCTGATTTTACTCGGGAGGTCAATAGTATAACGTTCGTGGCCGGTCAATCCTAATGTGTCAGCGTCCTCACCAGATTTAAAGCACAGAGGAATAATACCCATTCCTACCAAATTACTACGATGAATTCTCTCAAAACTTTTAGCTATCACAGCTTTGACACCCTGTCAGAAATATGTACACGTTATCAAGTCAGGAATAAGTCTCGAGACATGTCACGAAAACCACCAAATGACTAGCTATATAAGACTCACCAATAGCATGGGACCCTTGGCGGCCCAATCTCTGGAACTCCCACTACCATACTCAGCTCCAGCCAGAACAATGGTGTCCTTCCCCTCGGCCTTGTATCTCTGGCATAAAAGAAAATTCATGGGGATTAGAACCTTAAAAGGGCTAAAATCAGACTGTTTATCTCATTGTCCTAGCACAAAGGTCCACTAGTTCTAATATTGGTGGATAAAAAATATTTTACTTTTCATATTAAGGTAACCAGTGGATTTTGATCCTTTCTCAAGTCTAAGTCTGTATTTGGTGTAGAAGTTTACTGGTTTAAAATCTACTTAAAGATAAAATAACTATAAAAACATAAATTGTTTCATAGTTTTCATTTCTTTAAACTTGAGAGAAAACCCTAGAACTGGTTGGGGGCAGCAGATAGTGAGGAGGGAGAGTAAGGAGTGGAGAAGAAAGAGGAATTAGTTTTTTTTCTAAAAGCTCCTTCATTCAGTTCTTTTTTCCTTTTCTTCAATAAATGTTAAACTGTTTAATTTTTTTAAAAACTGTTTAGAAAATACATTATTGTCCTCAAAGGGGGAGGGTCCAATAATAGGAGATTTTGTTGCAATTAGCCTTGCAGTCATTGCAACAAGTCATGAATTTGTGATTACCTATTTTAATTATTAATAAGCAAGACCGAATAATTTATGTATATAACATGCATTATAAAGAAAATTCAACAACGTTTTTCCTCATCAACAAATGGTTGTTAGTTTAAATTTTGGAAAGTAACTTAGGAAACAAGGTCAAAAAATATCATGAAATAAAAAGTCAGTCACTTAAAGTTAAAAAGCAGCAAAAAAGGGAAAGTTATACTTAGTTAGTACATAATTTACCTGCGCTGCATCAAACACATAAAGCTTCTCCCCGGTGGGAATGTGAACTGTCTTGGCGCCGACCTCCCCATTCAAGAGCTTGTTAACAAGACGAATGTTTGCAAAAGTTCCCCTCGCCATCACTTCATCATTGCCACGGCGACTTCCATATGAATTGAAGTCCTTTTGTTCCACCCCTCGCTCCAGAAGGTATTTTGCAGCAGGACTGTCCTTGTTAATGTTTCCAGCAGGAGAAATGTGATCAGTCGTTATGCTGTCACCAAAATTCAGCAGACAGTAGGCATCTTTCACACCATGAGCTCCAGGAGGATCCATGGTCATGCCCTTGAAGTATGGAGGTTCATGAATATATGTTGACTTGGGGTCCCATGAGTACAGGGTCTCAGCAGGGACTTGCAGTTGGTTCCACATTGTGTTACCTTTGGTAATAGCTTCATATGTACTTCGGAACATGTCAGGCAACACACTGGATTGAACAGCCTATGAATCAAGTAATCAAAGTTAATCTCACTACACAGTCAAGTCTGTAAATTTTACATAATGAGGAAAGTGAACATCATTTACATCTGCAATTTCTTGAGTGGATGGCCAAACATCCCTCAAGAAAATATTCTTTCCATCCTTCCCTGTTCCTATTGGCTCCTTTTCAAAGTCAATGTCAACCTGGAAATTCAACCAAAAGGTAATTGATAGGTTAACAGTGTATACACTCCAAGGGCATGTTTAGTTTCAGGAAAAAAAAAATCATTTTTACTTTTAGTACAAAAATGTCATCGTATTTCAACTTTGTTTCTTATTTACAAATGTCAGTATAATAAACAATAAAACAAGAAGCTTCCACCATTTCATATACAAATATTTGAAAACAAAAAAAAATGAAAACATGACATTTTTGTGGTCAACCGTGAAAACAAAAAATGGAAATAAAAAACACCTCGACTAAATAGGTCCTATATTTCATCGACCTTAACAGACCAGTTAATAAAAATGAATCCAACGTACTAAAACAATGTTATAGTTGGCAGAAAACGGGGGCATATTAGTGGGAGACATAGCACCCAATGTCAGAAGAAAAAATAAAAACAGCCTAAGCCCATAGCCAATTGTAAGTCAAGAGCCAAAGTTCTGGATATAAAAATCCTAAAAATTTGATAGATAATTGAAAATAACACATACAGCACTGGATTTGAATTCAGCTTAAATCTACTATATTAGAAATAGCATGAACCAGAACATGGACCAGACAAGACAACATCAATGCCTGTGGTTAGCCTCTAGAACAGCAGTTTTAACATATCAGTTTTGTTTCTTCCAACAAAGTACTTGGCACTCACAATCTAACTATTCTTAACAACAAGATGTGAAATCAGACAATATGAAAGAAGCAAAAATAAAGAATCAAAACCCTTTCATATACACAATAGAAATATGGAATAGGGAAACATACTGTGCCAGCAAGAGCATAAGCAACAACTAGAGGTGGTGACGCAAGGTAGTTAGCTCTTGTCAAGGGGTGCACACGGCCCTCAAAATTGCGGTTCCCAGACAACACAGCAGAAGCCACTATATCTGCCCAAGACAATTATAAGAATTTAATCAGTACAGAAAATATTAAGCAGAATCCAATTAGGAGTTTATCAAAAAGTCATAAGCAAGACAATTGCAAGAATGACACAATTTAGATATTTGATATCTCACTTACCATTTTCAGATATGGCAGAAGCAACTGACTGGTCCAGTTCCCCAGAATTGCCAATACATGTGGTACAGCCAAATCCAACAATATTGAAACCCTGCTCATTTAGATACTTTTGCAGGCCACTGACCAGAAAATATAAAACAAGTTCAAATTTAGTATACATTTCTCAAGAATTGTGCAGACTGGACAGGGAAGTACATTTATAATACAAATTACAAAATTGATATTCTACTATGAAGTGTGAAGTACCTCTTTAGTAGATATTTTGTAACAACTCCAGATCCAGGAGCAAGACTTGTTTTTACCCACGGCTTAACCTGGCAACCGGTGAAAACGTCAACAATTACTATCTAGAAAAGGACAGCATAAATAGAATACAATTTGTCACTTCTAGAAGGGGCAGGAAAACTGGACAACATCATCTAAGCACATGTTTAGAAGTACCATAATGACAGTTTCTAACATTTATTTTGGTGCCTAACCTTCAAACCAAGCTCATGAGCCTTCTTTGCTACAAGACCAGCCCCAAGCATAACACTTGGGTTTGATGTATTTGTACAGCTTGTGATTGCAGCAATCACAACACTGCCATGCTTGAGCTCCGCTGGCTGCCCATGAAAATCAAATTTTGCAACTTTTCCTTGCACGTCTTTTGGTATAGCAAATCCCTGAATTCAAAAAAATGCAAGAAGATTAAACTGCTGCATGCTTTTTATGACAGCAACTGTGTCACCTAGTTAAAGTCTACAACTTGAAACATTCAGAAAGACTAATATTAGAAAAAAGATTAATTTCTTTCGTTCTTATAATCATAATCTTACTGAAATCTTGGTGCAGTGATCGTAGAAAATAAGAAATATAATAGAGAAAGAATAATATTCAGGAAATAGGACTCACTTCAGCTCAAACCTATTTTAAATCCAAGTTTCAAGAAACAAAATGGCAATTTCTTTCTCTTAACATAATGTTGTCATTTCTCTTGTGCACTGGGTGGGGGGCTACTTATAATGCTACCATTTGATTGTCCAAGTTTTAAGAAACAAAACATATAATTCAGTAAACATGACTCAATTCACCTCAGGTAATATCCAACATATCTTAAATCCAAGTTTCAGGAAACAAAAAATGTGGCAATTTCTTTCCCATAACATAATGTTGTCATTTTTCTTGTGCACTGGCTGGGGCTATTTATAATGCTACCATTTGATAGTCCAAGTTTTTAGAGACAAAGTCATATAATTCATTGAACCGTAAGGAAATTTGTGTTAGATGCAACAATTTGAACTTCCGTTTGTGATTATCATTTAGGTATACGTTAGTTTTAAGTCACCATGGACACTCAAAAAGAGACAGCAAACTTAACCTAGTTACTTGACCATCACAGCATTACTAACCTTAAATCCCACTTTGTTGTCTAGACAAGAATGCCAATCAGCCTTCATTTCTTTCAAAGGCACCCGATCATGAGGTCTGCAAGGAATATTCAGTACGAATTACCACATATTATAAAGCAGAAATTTTTAAACCCACATTAAATACAAAACATGCTTTGCAAAAGGGAAGTGTCTTACCTCTTGGGTCCCGAGATGCATGGTTCGACTTCGTCAAGGTTCAATTCGAGATAGGATGAATAAACTCTGTCCGGTTGAGGCTGTATTTACAGCGAATAAATTAGTGATCCATACCCAGACATTTACACATTTGTTTTGTCCAAAAGGAGTACATAGGGTATTCAACTAGTATTACCTCATTATAGTCAATAAACAATTTGTTTTGCCTGAGATAGGCCTCTATCATTGCCACCTACAATGTCAAAAATGAAATATAAGAAATCCTACAAGCATTTCACATCATTGGAAAATAATGAGTTTGTACTTACAGTCTCATCACTTCTTCCAGTTAACTTGAGGTATTGTAATGTTACGTGGTCTACAGGGAAGAAGCCCATGGTTGCACCATATTCAGGAGACATATTGGCAATTGTGGCCCTATCGGCTAATGATAACTCACCCATACCATCACCTATAGAACAAAACCATGAATACCATTAAATAGCCGGGACATTCGGCATAAAGCTAAAAAATTTGAGGAAATGCAAGTAGGGCTAATTACCATAAAATTCAACAAATTTCCCCACAACACCATGTTTCCTAAGAATTTGTGTCACAGTTAGAACCAAGTCAGTTGCTGTAACTCCATTGCGCAACTTTCCAGATAACTTGAACCCAACAACACCAGGTAACACCATGCTCATAGGCTGTCATTATCAAAGTACAGAGCATTAGAAACACCACTGTATCTAAACTTCTTCATGAACTAATTTTGAGTTAAAGGATAAAAACACGTAATTCTAAAGAACAATTTATCAGAAGTCATCACATTTATAGGGAAGGACAATATTATAATCAAAACACATCCATCACAAATAAACCAAAATTTGGAAGTAGATATACCTGGCCAAGCATTGCTGCCTCTGCTTCTATACCCCCAACACCCCATCCAGCAACTCCAAGCCCATCAATCATTGTTGTATGTGAATCAGTCCCAACAACACTGTCCGGATAGAGCAAGCCTTCATGGTTGAAAACAACACGTCCAAGATATTCAAGATTGACCTACAACAAGACATAACAAATCCCCGGTATTAACAATAAAGAAATAACAATAAATAACCATAAAATATATATTCTATGACATTATTATTAATGTCAGGTTAGAACTTACTTGATGTACTATACCAGAACCGGGAGGGACAACAAGCATGTTACGGAAAGCATTAGACCCCCATTTAAGAAAAGCAAATCTCTCCTGGTTTCTCTGGAACTCGAGCTCCATATTGGCCTGCACTGCATTCTCTGACCTTGCTACATCAACTTGAACTGAATGATCAATGACAAGATCAACAGGAACCTGGCAACAATTATAGCCAAGAGTCAGAAACACTTGTACTATAACAAACATAGCATATAGGGGAAATATGGCCATGGGGAGGTTATTTGTTAAATTTCTATAAATCAAAATAATTAGGTTCAACAGTTAGGTTTAAACTGTGTTTACTAATTACTCAAACTTCAAAGAAATAGTTCTTGTAGATTCACTTTAAGGGAAAATTAGTTCAATAAAATCCTCCATTACCATGATTTTTAAAATTATTACAAAATATCCGGTTTTTGAAATAGCAAAATTACCTGTCTAAGAAATTAAAATAGCTTGCGACGCATGCAACAGCACAAGTTTCTTAGAAATAATATAATAAAAAATCCTACACAGTTAATCTAATCATTAAAGTTTCCATATTAGTCTCACTCTCAAACATCTCTTACCACTTACAACTTCAAAAACAATTCAGTAAACAACATTTGATCTTAAACAAATTCAAAAATAAAATTTTATACATGTTAAGTATAATTTCTTATCAATTAGTATTGAGCATAGTATTAGAGAAACTAGTTTTTAATTGAGCGCATAAACTCCCTCAAAAGTTATTTTGATTGTAAATTAGCACTGGCTGCATGGCTCAATATATCAACAAATGGTTTTTACTATGTATGAGACCCTGCTAGTATCATAATTAGAAATTTTTTTAAATGTATATACATAGTAAATCAGGAGAAAATCTTATCTATCTATATCTATATCTTTATCTATATATATATATATATATATATGAAAGCCACACTAGCAAAGCACACTTTAGTTAGACAGTCGGTAATACGCAAAGTAAAAAGAAAAAATATTGTGTAAAAAAAACTAATAATTACTTATGAAAGAAAATACAAGTTTAAGGCACATACAGCACATAAAAGTTTGAAATCTCTTTAGAAAGTACCATCAATGACTACACAGAACAAAAACACACAAAAATTATTAGAATGATGTATACCAGAGGATTGATCTTATTAGAATCACTGCCAAGCTTATTCATAGCATCACGCATGCAAGCCAGGTCAACAACAGCAGGGACTCCAGTAAAATCCTGAGGTGAGGAGAAAAAACAGGTTAAAGAAATAACCCAAATGATTTATATCATACATCCATGGCAACAACTCTTTGGCCGCACCCAGTATTGAAAAGGTTACCTGCAGCAAAACACGAGCAGGCTTGAAAGGAATCTCAACTTGCTTCACAGAAGAGTTTTCCCAGTCAATAATCTTTTCAACATCTTCCTTAGTAACTTGGAAGTTGTCACAATTACGGATGGCAGATTCAAGCAGAATTCTGATAGAGTATGGCAACCTATCTGTTAAGCACCCACAAAGTTGAAACCATCAGCAACGAATAATTAACAAGGAGAGAGCGCTATTTTAAAGAACTAGAATTTTATATTAGAATACGATAATAGAACTACATCACCGACACACATTCCAACCAAAATTCAAGCAAATAAAATTAACCAACTAAGCTAGCAAATTACCAATTCTTGGATCATTGAGCGACGGAAGGCTGTAGAACTTTCCAAACTCGCCACCACCAGGCTTAGGGAGACTCGTTAGATTTCCCTTGAAAGGATTATCAAGAGCTGCAATGGCACTTACATCAGATGACCGATCAGAACACAAAATTCAGCAGCATACATTACCGATACTAAACTACATATCTCTTAGATAAAGCATAATCCGTAAGCACTAAATGACAAACATAATAATATTTTAACAAGTAAAAAAATAATTAGACAACTATGGTATAATAATATAGCAGAATGAATTAATAATTGATTAGTTAAATAAAGTTCAGTCTAAATTAAACCAGGTTGAGAATATACGAGTGAATATATGATTTCTCTTCTCTTAACCTCGTTATTTCACAACTATATAATAATAATAAATAATAATAATAATAATAATAACAACTATAATATTAATTGACGATGGATTAAACGTGGTTGTGAATATATGATTTCTTTTCTCTCTTAACCTCGTTGACAATCGGACAGGAGAATCCAGAAAAAGAAAAAAGCAAACGGGAATTCAGTCATTTCAAACTTCACATTCGATCGAAAAACGAAAAATCGCATCCGAAAAGAAAGATTCTCAGCTAAACGAAGCAGATCAAAAGAAACAGAGCTCCAATATTGCGGGAGAGAGCAGTGAAATACCACTAGTGGCGATCCTCCGGTGGAAGCGTTCGATGAGGGGAGCGACGGCTCTGATCTGATGGCGGAGGCCGAGAGGAGAGCGCCAATCGACGCCGTGGCTCCATCGCGGAACGGCGGAGCCGAAGGAGCGCGCGGCGGAGGAGGAGCCGGATGATCGGCGAGGAATGGAACGAGAGAAGGCTCTAGAAACTGTAGAGGAGGTAGAGGAAGCAAGCTTGGAGCGAGAAGCTCGGAGGAGCGAAGAGGCTGCGGAAGCCATGATCAAAGCATTCGTATGCTGAGAAGCGTGTGGAGAGCGAACGCAAATTAGGGCTTCTTCTAGTTCTAGAAGAAAATAACAGTGCCCAATATTTCTCTCTCTCTCACTATATATATGTCTTTTCAATTGTTACTCGAGATAACACGAAGCAGTAACCGTTTTATTGACCCGAACCCGTTCCTCTGCGGGTGTTTCCAGTCAACTCCCTAAATAAAATACCAAAAAACCTCTTATAGCTTATTTAATTTATTTTTTTTACTCATGATAATAAATATACCCAGGTTCCCGGCAAATTTTGCGAAGTTTCGCCAAGTGGCTTCATCAAGTTGAATTGTTTCATTTAACTTTATTCACGTCATCGGCGAAAAAACCACCACCGTTCCCTTCTCTCATTATTAGCTTTCTATGACCAACGAATCATTCCACGTGCTTTCTCCATCTTTTATTTTTCATCCTTCATTTCGTAGCCTAATGCAATAATAAATTGTTCATTTATTCTTTTCCTTGTTTTATATACCATTCGTGTCGGTTTTCACTTTTGTTAATGGAATCGCGAGCCACTTGGTCAGCATCACTTTACCGTTGAAAGCGCAAGGATCATCAAGTGGCTAGGGTTGATTGAGAGGCATGCGCCTGCGATGTACTCTAGTTGATTTTGGTTTATTTATTATCATGACTGAAAGTTTTTGCTTAAAAGTCCTTGTCTGAATTAGTTTCAGAAAGTAGGTATAATATTCGGCCATCGAAGCGGACCGAGAATAAAATACTCGATGGTAGGTCCAGCACAAACGTTGACGATTCCCCACAACAGTCTTTTGGATTATTTTTATAAAATAAAACACTCTTTAAAGATTTTTTTAAAGAATCAAAATTTAAAAATTAGTCATTTTTCATAAAATCAATTTAAAACATCTTCTATTATTTTTAAAAGTATTTTAATTTAATAAGTGTTCCTACTAGGGAGATGGACCTATAGAACTATGGAAGTCTTTTTCTCCTTCTCTCGGTCGGTCAGATTGTTGGGTGATGAACTAAGGTTCTTCTCGTCCTCCTGCTTCTCCTTCGGCACTCGGTCTCGGGTGAACACCGGATGGTGGGTACCTGCGAAGGCACTCCGACGCTCAAGTCAGTAAAGCGGGTGATCAGTTCTCTGGTAGGTGAACAGTAATAAATGACGTTTTGGGATGTGTGCTATTTATATTATTCTAATGGGTCTACCTTGTTGGGTCTGTTTATCGGAGTGGACATACTTAGGGTTGTATTACCTAATTCTTAATGACGAATTAACTTCAGTGACCTTGATTTGGGCATTAGCAGTAATATGAGTCGGTCGTCGGTCAAGTTCCCCTGGTCTCGGTCGTCTCGGCCAAGTCTCTAAGGTATCTGCCAAATAGATCATGTCTCAGGCAGCCAGGTGAGTCTCGATTCGAGAGACCAGGGATCGATATCGCCCATACCGGTACAATAAGCAACAGGTGACGTGTATTATTGATATGTTAAATATTTTAAAGTATCACGTTATTTTGTATTAAGAGAATTTGGATACCTCTATATATAATAAAAATTAAAGCATATAAATATGGAAAAATAAATTAAAATCAAGTTAATAAAATTATATTAAAAAGAAAAAAGGTGACTTGTTAATGCTAGGAATGCTTAGTAGAAGAAAAAGTTATAGGTTTCTTAATATAAAAGTTGAAAATCCTTTCATTGGTATAATAGGCTTTCATCTATTTTGTTTTTAAATTTTTTTATTAATAGGTATAGTATCATTTTTATTAACATATGGGTTTTGGTCTACTCTCCCCATATTTTTGTATTTTATTTTTTATTTTTTTTTAATAATATTTTTTTTCATGTGATGACAAATGATTGTTGTTATTTGAGATATCAGTCCAGCGAGATGTCAAGTAACATAATAATGTCTAACATAAAAGATTTTTATAAAAATAAAAATAAAAATAAAAAATATATAAAATTTAGAAAATATATTAAATTTGATTTATCTAATAAAAAATAATATTCCAAAAAGTCAATATTCTTTGAGAACGAATTTAATATAAGTTTTCTAGGGAGGAACGAGATAAGAAATTAATTTTTTTCTAGTTAGAAAGTATAGAAAATTTACTAAAAAAATACCATGTTACTCTAATTAAATTATTTAATATGATATTAAAGTAAAGACTTTGGTAAAATAAACCATTATTATTTTTTTCTAAAATTTTATGTAAATGTTCTCAAAAGTATTTTCCACTAATCAAACAAATTTTATTTCTTTTTGTAAATTATGATTCACTGTTGTCGGTTATGAAAAAAAAAAGGTGTATAGTTCCCTAAACATCTCTTAAAATATAATTGAAAAAGAAAAAAAAGTAAATCTAGGATAAATTTAATACTATTGACTAAGTTAATTGTTTTTTCAATTCTTATAAACTATTTGATTGAGTTTTATAAAAAAACTATTGAAGAAAATAATTTTAAATCAATTTTCTTCAAAATATAAATAAATAAATTTGAAAATTAAATATTTATTTTATTAATAATTATTATATCAATTAAATTCTCATCACTTTTATTTATAATAATCAAACTCTTTAAAATAAGAAAAATAAAAACATGTTAAAAAAATATTAATCACTATTAATGGGATATTTTTATTCTGATAATTTGTTAGTTATGACACTTTTCCTCAAGGTGAATAAATAATATTGATCATATCTAACTTGTTTATAATGTACTGAAGTCTACTCTAAGAAAATCTCTTAATAAAATAGTTTGTTTTCTAAAATGATGTAATAACATGTATTGTAATCATAAGACTTCAATCAAGATTATCCTATGTCTCTCAATTTTAATATATTTGATTTTATATTGTATTAAATTATGGACAATATTATTTTTTGAATTATTATCACAATAAATTGCATTCGAATCTCGACCTTTATTTTAAGTTATGTGTGGTAGGTAACTTAGTTTGCACGCACCTCCAAATTAAATAAGTAACATTAGGAGGGACTTTATGGTCCATATCTTTTATCAAATAGCTTGTTTCTTAGCTTTCCATTGAATCTTCACAGCGAAACTCATGTCAATTGTACACTGAACATCGCTTGAATTTTCCATTTTTATTCATCTACATTCCCTTTTTAAGTTGTAAAGTTGTTAACTCTGCCCTAAAATCGTTTATTAGATTTTCTTTCCATGCAAATCATGTTCTCCTCTGTTAAAAGTCCCATCGCCACCTATTTTGCACCCAAGATCCCTTTTTCAATATGTCCCTTTTTTTTTGGAATTTAGGAATAATCTTAGATAAGTAACACCTAAACAATTCTTTCATTTCCACTTATTAAATAAAAAATAATGTTTAATCCAACTCACCTTATTCTAACACCATCTCGAACGAATGTGTCTCCCCCATATTTTTTTAAGTCCCTCCACAGTAGAGAAGTACATTAATTTGTGTTCACCTTTTATGAAGCTCTCTCCACCCTTCGTGTTCTCTTTCTAACACTTACACCACATAGACACTTTTTAATGAAACATGTTTTATGCCCATTTTACTATACCATAAGTATTATTAATGTTTTGTTTGAATTAATGATATTATTTAGAAAGTAATTCTTAGAGGAACGTTGGAAGAAATTGAGTTGTTTGAATTAAGTGAATAGAATGAAAAGTAAATAGAAAATTTATGAAAATTTTTGTGAGTGATGTGAGAGAAAATTATAATTTTTATTATTTATAATGATTTTAATTATTTTATTATTATTATTTTATAAATTTATTATTAATATATTTATTTTATTTTATATATTCTTTTTAATAATGATTATTTATATTATATAATTAATTATTTTCATTTTATTATAAAATAAAGATAAATATTAATGAAATAATAATATATATTTAATATAATAGTATAAAACATATAATTAAACATATAATATATTTAATACATTTTTAAAATATAAATTAAAGTTAAAATAAATTTTAAGTTAAAACAAAAATTATTATAAAACCTTAATAAATAAAAAAGTTATATTTTAAAATAAAATTATATTAAAATAAATCATTAAAATTTAATTATTTTTTATTTTATTGATTAATTTAATATTTTTATTTTATTTATTTAACATAAAACATATATTAAAAAAATATTTATTTTATTTTATTTTATTATAAAGTTAATTATTATCTATTTTAAAATATAATATTTGTTAAGTTTTATTTAATAATAATAAAGTAACTTAAATTATTAAAAAATGAACTTTACTCACAATTGAGAAGGGTAAATTCGAGGAGGAATTCTTTATTGTTTTTTACAATTTTTCACTTAGTTCTTTGAGTTTTCCTCTCCTTTCATTGTTTTATATGTTTTCATTGTTGGAAAACAAACAGGGCATAAATATCTTAACATCTTTGACCTCTAGACCACACATTTTCTTGGTCAATAAATGTCCTTCCAACTTACTCTTATATCCTTAGATTGTATATTTTTTATGTCCATATCCAGCTCACCTAGAATTTAAAAAAAATATATTAAAATAATAAAGGTAAATGTGTCAAGACAAAGTTAATTAGACAAACTTTTCAGAGTAAAAAGATAAATGTTTATTTTTTCATTGAGGCATTCTACTCCCAAACTTTTTTGTGTTTGACTCCTTAATTCAATTATTTTAAGATTAACTCCTAAATTAAAAAAGAGAAAATGTAGAATCTTTGAATTTAACAAATTTGTCTTAGATATTTATTCTAACTCCTCTGCATATTTCGTCTCACATGTACTTTTAAAGAATTTGCATATTTTGTCTCACATGTACTTTTAAAGAATTTTACTTTTAAGTCTCAATACTAGCTAAAAACTCTTTAAAACACTATTAATGAATAACACATTGTTAAGAGTGACTTCTCTTAGAAAGATTGTATCATCAACAAATTAGAGTAAATTAACTTCAAAACTTTTTTTCATTAGACTACTTAAACCTTATACTATAACGATAAAAAGAGTTGGTGCTGACAGATTCCTTGTCTTAACTTAACTCTCTTCGCATTTGGAATTTTATTGTAGGACTTACATTTACCAACACATATGGAAATATGTATCAATAAATTCTCTAATGCAATCCACCTAAATTTTATGAAAACTTATCCTTCTTAAAATATAAGTAAGAAATTTCACAAAACCAAGTCATGTGCCTTTTTCATATTTCACTTTGAGCACAAGGCATTTCTTTTTCAACCTGCCAGCTTTGTCCACCACTTTATTAGGCATCATCACACCATGTAACATGTTTCTATCACCCAATAATGTACTCAACCTCTTATCAATCACTTTTGATATAACCTATTTAATCTTATTACGAAGTACCTTGACTATTGTTCTTTACATGCAACTATAGGTTTCTAATCTCCAAGGTTCAAAGGATTATTTGTCTTTAGAATAAAATAGAAAAAGGAAGTATTACCTCCCTTTTGATATGATGACAACATGAAATCCCATTATAAGTCTCAACAAATCCACCTTTATAGCCTCCTATAAGCATTTGATAAACTTGAAACTTAATATATCTATATATGGACTTTTGCCATTCTCATACTTCTAAACTACATATTTCACACTCCTTTCCTCAAAGGGACTTATTAAAATTGAATTATCTTCATTAGATATTGAAAAATTGAATCTCACGCAATCCCAATCTTCTATCATTGGCTCAACGAATCTCTTTTGAAAAAATTACTCAACCATTTTCTATAACTACAAATGGATTGTTTACTCACCTACATTCTACCCTTATACCTCTAAACATATTAGTCTCCCTTTTCAATTTTACCTTCAAGTCAAAATAGTTTGAGTTGATGTTTGTAACATCCAAAAATTTTAATATTTTCCTATACAGTAATTGCCTATTAGACGCTTATATAGTATAATACATCTTGCAATTGTACAAATTACTAAACGTTTTTTTCTTTCAATAAACTCACATAATTTATAGATCAAGGCATCTAATAAGTCTCGATCATGAGACCGTCTAATAAAAATCATCTTCTTATGATAATAAAAGAATAAAGATTAATCCTAGATTAGACAGTCAAATATGGAGTTGACTGTTAACATGGCTTTAGATAGTCAAACTTGGACTAGATGGCCAAACATTGACTAGACGGTCAAACATGGATGGTCAAACTTGGATGGTCAACCTTAGACCAAACAGTAAACACCTCAATAGATTATTAAAGGAGGATTAGATGACCATAAAGACATTATATGGTCATATCAAGGGTATTAGATGATCTGATATCCTTTAAAGGAGAGGATAAATATATTACTTTCTCATCATTTCACCTTATCACGTGAGCTTTTACTTATCCCTCAAAAGAGAATATGAGATTAGAAACAAATATCTCCAAGCACATAATGTTGAAGATATGATAAGCTTCACTTATCATCATTTCACCATGCCCCTTAGTTTTACCATATCACCTCAACCTTTACAATTGAAACTAATCATCAAGATTTAATTAAACTCCAAACTAAACAAGAATAACTTTTAAACTAATATTTGAATTGGTTCATTTTAATTAATTGCTTGATTTATTGGATTTTGAAAGAATTTAGAAATTTCAGCCCCACCTGAGATTATTGAAGAACTCAATAAATATGGTCATGAAATTTAACTAAAATGTTGTAAATTTAAACTACATTGATATTTTTTATTATTATGGTTTGATTGTTCTATGTTTGGATTTTTATTATTTATGGTTGGATTGTATTGGTTTAGATTTTTCAACTTTGCATTGACAAACTTAGATAATACTATTTTGCACATTTATTAGGGATGACAATGCAGGGTGGGCCATGAGGGCTGGTTCGTCACCAAAAAGCGTGGGACGAACTCACTAATCTAGCTTGTTAACCCACTTAAGTTCGCCCTGCATTACCCGCAGCCCGTGTGGACCACCAACAGGGTAGGGCAGGTTAGCTCATTGGCCCGCTTCAATAAAAATAACCATTTTTTTCCACAAAAAAATCATACATTACTCATCCATTGCAGTGTGACATTTATTTTTAAAAAAATTGAATTTAATGTACTAAAAAAATGAATATTTTATTTTAACCGTCTAAAGAAGTTGATATTAAAAGTGACAATGGATTTAGCTTTAAGTAAAGTCTTAAATTTAAAATTTGTTAATAAAAAATAATATAAAGAAAAAAATTCAATAGGACACTTTTTAAAAATTTATTTATCTTCATTAAAATATTTTGTGGCAATAATATGATTTAGAAATGTAGACTTTTTTTTAATCTAGAATATTTTAGATGAAAACTAATTCTTCATACAGTGAGATATGTTTAAAGATTTAGGTTACTTTTGCTTTTCAGTTAGAGGTTTAAAACCTAATTTAAAGGGGAAAATTATAACTATCAAAAAGTATATGAAAATTCTTCTAAGGTTGCATCCAATGTTCTTGAAATGGAAGAATAATGATGTTTTTGAATTGGCTATGTTTGTTGTGGTGGTATAATTGTGTGCAGGTCATTTTGGTTGAATTGGATGCTAGCATGTTGTGAGAGTTTCAGGTATATATGACTCTCAAATACTCTGACATATCAATATTTTACCTCTATTGATTTTTCCATTTGTGTAATTCATTTACATACATATAGAGGAAAAATATATGCAAAAAAAAAACTTTAATTCTTTTTAATCAAGCCTTCTAACAATCCTCATACTTGAATTCCTTTATATTTTTATCTTAATTGAATGAATCGAAACAAAGATTAAATTTTAATTTATCAACAACAGGAATAGTTTTTTTTTATATTAATGAAATTTTATTTGTTTTTAAAAAATATTTTCCTTATGCGAGATAGCCTACAAGGCTGCAGGCTACCTCTTATGCAAGGTGGGCTAATGAAATGAGTCTGCATTCCTTATGATGGACGAGTCAACCCGCATTTCCACCCCTAACATTTATTAATTATTACTTTAAATGACACTCTTATTATATTATACATTTATTGGATTTTCTAAATTATCGTTGACGTACACACACAAATGTATGTCCATAATTATATTGATTTTAAAAAAAAAAAAAAAAATTTATTAAGTTGCAATGAGTTTGGTACACACCTATAAATTTTTCTTTATATAATTACCCACAAATTTATTCATATATAGTTATCTACAAATATATTTGTATGTAATACGTGTTACTTACTAACATTATTTATAGATAACATTGTATGAAATTAACCTTGTACCCGTGCACAACACGTGTATTTTATAAAAAAAAAGAATTACAATAACTAAAAGACTATAATATTAACAAATAGAATATCATTCATGCAAGTACATTTGCAGTAAATAAATAATATAATTAAAATTTGGATGCCTCAATCATTGTGTATGTGAATATGAATGAAGAGTATCTAACTAATTATCTTTGAATGTCTTTTTCTCGTATACACTCTTTTAATTCTTTCTGTGTACTAAAATAACATCATTTCAACCACCAATAACAAAGTTTGACTATAATATCAATGAATAAATGAAAAACCTGCAAGCTCAGCAACATAATCATTTTGATGTTGTTGTTGCACAAATAATATATACTGCTACACAATCACATTTGTTATCACGAGAGTCACATTATTTATATGTAAACAAATAAAACAAAGAAATGAATTGTAAATGTAATAATGTTCATACCTCATATGTGTGATGTAACATCATATTTTAAAGACTTTGAAATACTTCCTTGTAAACAACATTAGTTGTTGAAGTAGTTTGTTGTCCTTCTTCATCCAAAATTAAGATTTTCAAACCTTTTTAGATTTTACTCGAGAAACAACAACATATAACTGCCCATGTGTAAATACAGGCCTTGGAAGATAAAACCCAACTTTGGAAAGTGTTTGACCTTGACTTTTATTTATAATCATTGCAAAGCACAAAGATACTGAGAATTGTCTTCTTTGAAACTTGAAAGACAGTCCTGGATCTGAAGGAATCAAGTCCATTATAAGAATGAGTATTTTATGCCCAATGTTTTTTCCTGTAATCACTGTAGCACCAATAACATTCTTCCCCAACTAATTAACTTGTAATTTGGTGCCATTACATAATCCATTAGCTTGATCAATATTTCTTAAAGAAGAATTATAGGAACACCAGTTTTGAGTTTTAGGCAATGATTAGGAATTCCTGAGCATCTAATATCGTTTAAAAACTCTGATGTAAACCACTCAACTTGAATGTCTTCTTTTTCATTGGATTGACAAGGTGTGTCTGAACTTAAGTAACTTCTTCTCCAGACATTAAACATATGATAAATTCATTAACTTGATCTACACATTCAGTCGTCGGACAATATATTGCACCGTCATCAAAATAGTTAGCATTGCTCATGTTATCCAAGAATTTAGGATATACAAATTCAACTAAGTTGAGTAAAGGTGAATCACTATGTTCGATTAAAAGATGTTTGGGTATTTCAATTATGCCTTCCCCCATTTCATTTAAGTTCATATTTCCATCACCAATATTTATAATCCAATCATCAATTTCTTTAATCTCTGTCGCACTTTCAACTGATTTCTGACTTGTTAATATCATATTCTTTGAAAGTTTAAAAACTTTGCATTATTTCCGTAATTGAGAATAGTTTATAGCTGCCTTTACAATGTTGTGCCTTGATCCCTTTTTGACAATAGGCAGAATCTATCCAAAATCACCTTCCAGTACAACAACTTTACCACCAAAATGCTTGTTATTGTTCTCTTCATGTACAACCTTCATAATATTTCTTAATGTTCCATCAAAAGACTCAAAACACAACCTATTCATCATTGGAGCTTCATCCTATATAATCAACTTTGTCTAAATCAATAACTTAGCATGAAGACTTCCATGACTTATGCTACAGGTTGATTCCTCATTTATTATAAGTGGAATACAAAAGGTAGAATGAGTTGTTCTTTTGTCAAGAAGCAATAAAGAAGCAATGCCTCTTGAAGCTACATTTAACACTATCATTCCTCTAGATCTGATTCCACTGGACAATGTTTTCCACATAAATGTTTTGGCTATTCCGTTATATCCATATAAGAAAAAAAAAACCTCCCACTTGAGTATGCACTACTGTCATTATATTTTCATATGCATTCGATTGTTCAGTAGTAAGACATTTGAACAATGATGCATGAATTTCATACATGCTTGTTCTATCACAACTTAATTCATTAATAAGAAATCTATTTTCCAAAATATATGAGGTTGAACGAGTAGGCGGAGGTAGACAACTGAAGTCCTTCAAAGACTTACCATTTGAAACTAATAATTCATCTATTTGCAGGAGACAAATATTTTGTATTTCAGAATCCTCAATATGAAGGCCTAGCAAAATAAACTTATATTACATACCATTTAAATTATTAGTTAAATTTGGATTAAGACATACAAAAACAAACATTCATTACATAACTTTGAATCATTAAGTTAAATTTGGAATAAGTATTTCGTTTTTACCTGGTAAGTTAAACTCTTTCCTCTTTTTACATAGAATGTCATCAGATAGTAACTTCAAAGTACATCTCCAAACTTCATCAGGCTTAACCATTGTATTCATCATTAGCAGTGTAGCAAACAAAGTTCTCAGTTGACGTGTAGAAGCAAGGTAGTTAGATTCTTTAATTGCATCAATAAATTCTTTATCATCAGTCAGTAGCCTCATTGCATAGCAAGCATCTTGATGCGTCTTGTAAGTTACGCTATTAATAATTTTTATGCTCTGGTAATCAGACAACTGACTCAATCCCTTCAAAGGAGTATCTGTTGAGTCAATCATCCTACACATTTTAAATTTTCAGTTAGAATCCGTTGAAGTCATAAATTTCAACAATACTCACTAAAATCTTTTATTGAATGATAAACAGTATATTGAACTAACCTTTTCTTAAGAATTGTAGCCTATTTAGACTCGATGTTGTAAATTATTTTAGTACAATCCATACAGTTTTGAAGACACACGTTGTCTATAGGTAACCAAAATCATTAGCTTATAATTAACTAAAAAATAATACATTTTTATCACTTTACATACCCTGAAACACCTTAACTTTTGCAAACTGGATGCTAACAACAACCTTTTGTAGTTCTCCGGAAGAAAGAAATGCATTTGGTTCATTAACATAATTTCCAAATAGGGTACACTTCATTTAGAAGTTATTGTAAATAAAAATAAAAATTGAAAAAGACCATCAATTTATGCAATATTTGTTGAAGAAAATAATTACTTGTTCCTGAAAGTAATATCTTACTCATCAACTTCAATGGAGATTGCATTTAGCTTAATCATTTTCCCTGTTCTATTAAGTTCTCTTTCAGTGCCTACACTTATGAGAATTCCAATAAAATCATAATAGCTAAACTTACCAACTAAGTAGTCAGTATCAAAGCCAGTTGCAAATAACACAGACATTGGAGTGTACTCGGGTGTTGCACTTGAAACCAAATCATTACTTACACTGGTTACCTTAGTTCCAAATTGGAAATTAATTTTGTACTAGTGGCAGGTTGTTCTATATGATCCGGCATTAATGACAACACTAAAAAATTGGAAAGCATAGACCTTATCCTCAATAATATCTTTTTGGAATTTATAAATAAGTGTCCTCCTAACAGATACATGAATAGTAAGACCCTAAAAAAGAAACAAAAGTAAAGCATGATTAGAAGACTTTACATAAAACTTTGATAGTAAACATTAGAAAAAGAACTCATAATACTACTTCACCTCCTTATCTTGTATGACCATTTCCATTGAGAATGTAGATTTTGTTTTGTTGAAGTCATAAACAAACCACAAACGATTCACCCTTGCTATGAGGAACCAATTCTCCTTTTTAGGATTAACATCGATGGAATTGGTAGTTTGACTCAAGTGGGACATGATAAAAAAATATGAATAGTGAGAATGAAAATGACTGAATTGAAAAGAATAAAGTTACCCACATCTATATATAAACTGAAGATATATTATTTAATTATTAAAAATCGCAAAAATAACATGTCTTCGTGATTTCAAATTTGAAATTTGAAACACTTAAAGGAAAAGGAAAAATTGTTCAAAAAAGAAACATAGAAAAAATGTAACACTGAGAAAAATACCTACGAATAATACGATTAAAATCGAAATATATTACCATAAAGAAAATCATGGAAAAGATGTAACACGGTTTGGGAAGAAAAATTAGCAGACACCTCAGTTTTGCTTTCTCAGCCTTCCAAAAAAAGGCCAAGATCTTCCGTTGACGTGGTTGAAGATATAATGGTTGACGATACGACACCTTCATTTTCACAAAGAAGGAAACCATCAGAGTAGACGTGGCAAGGGCAGCGCGAGAGAGGGTGAGCTATGAAAGGCTTCATTTTCACAAAGAAGGAAACTATCAGAGTAGAGGTTGCAAGGCAGCGTGAGAGATGGCAAGCTATGAAAGGGCTTCTGACGGAGGGTGAAAGAAAGAAATAAGAAAGGTGAGAGAGACTTGGGGCGGGTGAGAGAATAAGGCAGAGTGATTTTAAAAGAATGACACATGTGATTCTTAGTGTGCCACATTTCATAATAGGGAAAAAAGAAAAGAGTGATGAGAGAGGGTGAAAGAAAAAATAATAAAGGTGAGAGAGTTGGTGCGGGTCAAAAAAGAAGGCAAAGTAATTTTAAAAAAAGGTCATAGTGTGCCACGTTCTGAACAAGAAAAGAGTAATGAGAAAGGGTGAAAGAAAGAAATAATAAAGATGAGAGAGCATTGGTGCGTGTCAGAGAAGAAGGTAGAGTAATTTTTAAAAAAGGACATAATGTGTTATGTTCTGAAAAAGAAAAAAGTGATAGGAGAGGGCGAAAGAAAAAATAATAGAGATGAGAGAGAGTTGGTGCGGGTCAGAGAAGAGAGCATAGTAAATTTAAAAAAAGGACATAATGTGGCACGTTCTGAAAAAAGAAAAGAGTGATGAGAGGATGAAACAAAAAAAAAGATGAGAGAGTTGGTATAGTCAGAGAAAAAGACAAAATAATTTTAAAAAAAGAACATAGTGTGCCACGATTTAGAATAGGAAAAAAGAAAAGAGAGATTAAAGAGGGTGAAAGAAAAAATAATAAAATGAGAGATTTGGTGCAGCCGAGAGAAGAAGACACAATAATTTTTTTCAATATATGATTCTCATAATGTGACACATTTCACTTCCACTTTTAGTTAAACCAAATTTTGATTTATTTTTATTAAATTTACCGTGTATTGACACGTGTAAAAACTTTCTCTTGAAATGGTCACTATTTATATTATTTATAGATTTGTATTATTTATAAATTAGTTATGGATTTCGGGAATATGTAGATAACATATACCTACGCCCAATTTACCTATAAATTTTTTATCTGTAGATAATCTATAAGTAATTTTATTTTACTTATAAATTTGTTGTATTATATTTGGTTACCTAACCTAGGTAAGGCCAATTAATTACCTAACCTATGTAAGAGGCCAATTAATGCATTTTAAAACAATTAATATATTCACTATTCCATAAAATAATTAAACATAACAGCACCTTCTCCATATTATAATTTATTTAAAAGATATAATACTTAAAAAATCATATTTATAGAAAGAAAGACTAAAGATAATTTAGAGAATGAATTTTTAAAAAGATTAATTTTTTTAACAAAATAAATAATAAAATTATTATAGCCTATTCATAATTTTTTTATCATTTTAAGTTATATATGCAAGAAATAACAAGTTTTACCATTTTCACAAGTTTTTAAAATAGTGAAATTTGTCACTTGAAATTTGAAAAATCAAACTATATAGTTATCTTCATCTACCTATTTTGTTTTATTGTTTTTATCAATGACAATGCATTTGTTCCAGTCACGTGTACAATATAAATGAGTTACTTTAAATGTAAATATGCGTTACCTTTTTATGCATTAATGTAGTCACATTACTTCAAAGAAATGAATGATTCTTTATTCAATAAGGAAAAAAACTTCCAATAAATGTCTAGTAGGCTAAAATTTATTTTATATCAGCAAAAACAGAGGTGCATATAGTCTTTTTGTCTATATTTTTTATTATGTAATTTTAAATTTTTTAAACATATGTATACATAAATAAGATAATTAAATATATTATTTTTTATATATTATATTAATTTACTAAAGCCATGTTATAATAAATTTTGTTGATTATTTAGAATTTAACATTTTAAACACTTACGACTTAACTTACATAAAAGATGTTATGTTTAATATACAGTTATGTTTAATATTAAAAAAATTAAATAAAAGATGTTAATTAAATCAAATATATGTATTTGTATTTATTATTTATATATAATTAGATTTAATATTAAAAATTAAATAAAAGATTTCAACTAAACTAAATAATAAAAAGAAATAAAAATTATAATTTTTAAGAAAGATAGAGATATGAAAATTGTTTTGCTTCACGAACATTTTCACGTCTAATTAATTAACTTGTTACAGATTTAATAAGCTGTCTAGTTCCATGTTTGACAATTGATAACTTTTTTTACGGAATGAAATGACAGTAAATAATTTAAAATAAAATATAAATTAATTATAAGAATAATTAATTATTTAATAAATATGTAAATATTTAAAAAATAGAAATGATTGAACTATAAAAAAATTTTATCCATATCTTTTTTAATTTAAAACCATCTTTATACTAAATGTTTTAGAAAAAATAAGAAATGTTCATTATAATAAAATAAAATTAAATATTAATATAAAGATAAAAAAAAAAAATTAAGAAGAGAAAATCCTTTTATATATAAGTATAGATTTTATTACATTATAGTTTTTTATTATAATTTAAAATATTATTAAGGATAAAATATAAAAATTTCTTATACATTTTTGTACATTACAGTTTAAATTATTAATTATAAATTTAAATTATTAATTATGCATTTAAAAGTATTTGGTTACTGTAAATTTTAGTCATAAAATAGCTTATGTATTTAAAATATAAATTAATTATTGTAAATTTAATAAAAACTTATATAGTAAAACATTAAAACCCAAAGGAATCAGAAAAAAAATAAAAATTGAGTGGAGGCAAAAACAAAACAAAAGATCTTAAAATCCCGCCTCCTTGAGCCTCCGTTTTGAAACCCTCATTCCACCCCGCTCTCTTTCTTTCCCGCCTCTCTCACTCCAATCTCCCTCCTTAAAATCCCTAATCCTCATCTCTCCATTGCAATCTTTCTCTCTCTCTCTCTCTCCCTCTCCATCTACATCTCTCTCTGTCTTCGATTCTCTGGTTCTCACTCTCTTTTGCCATGAACCGCAGAACCAGACCTAGCATCTCCCAATCCTTCCACAAGTATCTCAAACCCGGCGCCCTTGCTCGAATTCGCGATTCTCGCATCAGCGCCAGATCTCACCGCCTCAACGCCATTCTCCGCCACCAGATCTCCCTCCATCGTCCTCCCTCGCCTTTGCCGCTCCCCGCTGCCGAACAGCCCCAGGCTGCCGCTGCCGCCTCCGACTCTGCCTTCCCGTTCTTCGTCGCAAGGATCTACGGCCCGCGCTGTCCGCAGCGCAAGAAACTCATGGCTGCCAAGTCCGTCCTCCTCCTCCCCGTCTCTCCCACTGCTGAATCGCCGGATCTTGTAATCGACGCCTTAGCCGCCGATCTTCTCATCTCGAATTGAGTTAAAATTTATGCGATTCTTATATTGTAGGATGTAGATTGGTTTTTGATGTGCAGATGTAGAACTGTTGTTTAATTATGTGCAAAAACAAAAAGAACCTTACTCAGATAGGCCTGAAATTAATAAAGCGAAATCAATTTTCCTATTTCATATCTGTTTCTTCAGTTTATTTATGTTTTCGCTTCCCGTTAATAATTTTCCTGTTGTGATGACTTCTTTTGAATGCAAATTTTATGTAGAAATAGTTAGCTTCAATTTCACTATGTAGATTCTTCTTTAGGATGCGGTAGTTTGATTGCAAATTAAAATATAGAAATGGTTACCTCCAATTTCACTATATAAATCCTCCTTTAGGATGTGATAATAATGGACCCATTGGCTCCAATTTCACTATATAAATCCTCCTTTAGGATGTGATAATAATGGACGCATTGGCTTGTTTTTGACATTAATATCTGCCTGTTTGATGAATTGGTTCGGGACTTAGGGTGTATTGATGTTTTATTTATTGATTCGTTCCTCTGGTCTGTACCGCAGTGAATTAATGTTGACTTTATTATTCTGTTTCAACTAGTAATTAGTGTGTTTATTGTTCTGTTTCAAAGCATTACTACTTTGGTAAGTTAATATGTGATTTTATTGGTTTACTTATTTGTGTCTCTATAATGTTTATGCTTGTAACGCTGTCAAGTAAGTGATGTGCATGTATTTATTTTGTCTCCACTTTGGAGGTCTTATTAATCTGTTTTCTCACTCTGTTGTTGTATTTCTGTGTTTGATAAATCCTTTCCACGCATGTTTTTACCTGGCACACACCTTTGTTTTAGGTAGTTAAATTGATTAAGACATAAACTGTCCCTGAACGATTGTTAGAGATATGGAGCATGTCCTGGGTGTGGGCATTTTGCCAATTTGGTAAGTTAAATTTTGTGGCAACTTAACTGTTAGACTTCCTTGATATTGTGGTCCTAGTTACTGCTACACATAAAGAATGTGGATGCTGGGTGTCATTCTGCTGACATCTAAAATAGTTTGTTTTAATCTTCAAGTGAACATGTTCAATTAACTTTGCATTCTGGTAGTTTTAGTTAGGAATAGATGGGGCAAGAAAAGGGGCAATTGCTTATAGCCAGAATGAGCATCTCAGGACATGGTTGTAGTTTGAAAAAGATGAGTAGCTTCACACACTTAATTTGGCCAATCTAAAGTTCATGTTTGTGTAACTTGTTAAATTGTCTTCTGAATGCATCTGATCTGTGGCTGCAGCATAGCTGATAGAGATGCATGGATCTCCATCCCTGCATCACATGTATTTCAGCATTCAAGAAGATGTGGCTTATCATAGGTTTGTGACACTTAATTGTGATTGGTTAGTATATTCTGTTTTTAGAAATGTAGTAAATGGTAGATATCACTAGATTGAAGTGATAATACTGATGAAGAGAGAGATGACTAATTAGGGATAAGTTGAGTAGAATAGATATGGCAAGTCATGCATTAATGTAATGCCTCTCCTTTTTCTTTCTATTCCATATTTGTTGATGCGTTGACATTTTTCTTCTTAAATTACTAATCTTTAACAAGTCTAAAGTTCCATTCACCAAAATAAAAAACAAGTCTAAAATTTAATTGTTTTTCTTTTATTTATATATTTGTTTAACTATTGTAACATTAATGTGATTATATATAATGCGCCATTAAAGTATTTTAATTCAAATTCAACAATGTTCTGTGTACATGTTATTATAGTCAAAAGATAACTGTTGTTACTGTAAAAGTTCTTTTTTTCACCCTTAACTATTTATAAATAATTAATGTTATGTTTTTAAAGTTAATTGATACATAATTTTGAAAATTTGTAATATATAATAGTGTTATTAATAACATGGTAGTAAGCTTTAATACTGACTATACATGTTATTTTATTAAAGATGTTTTCGAATATATGTTCATTAATTTTAAACTTAAATATGTTAAAGATTAACAAGTTTGATTTTGTTTTTTATGTTTTTTTTCTCATCTTTCTAAAATTTAAGATTATTTTTGAATACTTATAAAAGGAGTAAACTTTAGTTTTAATTTATCTATTTCTTTAATTTTATCTTTTCAGAATTTGAAATTATTATATTTAGCCTTTAATGTTTATCTCAATATGTAAAAATAATATTTATTTTTAAAAAATTAATTTTTTTAGAATATCATAAGTTGAATTTAAATTACAAATGTCAGTGGATAGATATAACTTAAAGATAGTTACTTTCTATAGTCCAATACATATATAGCATGACAAGGGGTAACTAAAATGTCTAATTTTACGTTATAAAAATAATTATTTTTATAGGATTAAAGTTGCAATGTATTTATTTTATAGGATTAAAAATATATTTAAGTTTAAACTTTAATAAAGACGGTATAAAATGGTATAAAATGGAGGTTTATTAAGTTATTGATTCATGTGGTTGGGCATTTTAAACTCTTAATCAATAATTGGGGTTTGATCTTCGATTATGAAATTATAGCTAAAAGTAATATTTTTATCTTAGAATTACGAGATGGTTAAAAAACAAGAACCAATAAAATGGTGGTAGTATTCTATTTGTATGTATGTTTCTAACCACGAGTGAAATCAGCTTCCAATTGTTAAAGGAACGGTGTAATACGATACGAACTAGGTCCTACTTAAGTCCAAAAAATTGCGTAATTTTTGAATTGTGCCTTTTTTTAATATTTAGGACTGGTTGACACTATTTCTTTATAGCAATTAGCCTAAATTTTTTACTAAATCAAACGCTTGAATAAATCATACTGGGTAAAAAACTATATTTGTGTTTTATTTGCATGCACCCTTTTAATGCTTGCAGTGCCTTCAAATGTAACAGGGTGGAATAGATGGGAAGAGAGGGTGAATAATTACAGATTGGGGAGTTACCTAGCAAATGGTTAATTATGCAGCTAGATTGTAAAGTGCATAGATAAAGAGGTAAAATGCATTCATTGAACCATTCCCTCTGGTGGAGTCTTGTGTTGTTGCTAGTCTCTATAGTTGACTAACCAACATACTTTAAAGAAGAGTTTACTCTAACTTTAATAAAGGTTTGAATTTGAAGTTAATTTTTATTATATAATTTTTAAGTTAAATTTCTTAAATAATGGATTTTTGAGTCATAGGATTTTTGTAAAGAGAGTGAGAAAGGAGCAGAGACAAATAAGTCACTAAATTGACTACCTTTTTTACAGTTGTTAAAATAAAGTTATTTATTTTAGATTTGTTTTCTTAATTTTTTTACTAGCCTTTTTATTTTAAAAAATAAAAACTGAGTCAAATATTACCTAAGCTTTGTTGATATAAAATACATGGAAAGGAAATATAAAGAGGGAAGAATATAAAGTCTTGAAATTAGATGTTTGCTTATTTGATGTATATTTACCGTAATATATATATATATATATATATATATATATATATATATATATATATATATATATATATATATATATATATATATATATATATATATATATATATATATATATATATATATATATATAT